>ENA-ORNT01000429-ORNT01000429.1-human-gut-metagenome-genome-assembly--contig:-NODE-429-length-31304-cov-4.719127_pt1 | contig 31304 bp, 32 predicted proteins | sample MGYA00242120_ERZ509032 | MGnify/ENA primary metagenome ERZ509032 (study PRJEB26280, sample SAMEA2338729) | human gut metagenome | biome: human gut; feature: human-associated habitat; material: faeces...
TTCGAGTAGAACGCGCCGCAAAGCGCGCCATTAGCGCAACTACCGCCGACAAGAGCGAGGACGGAAAACCGGCCACACGCCGAGTACTTATTCCCATTGTTGCCATAAAAATTTTTTTAAACCGCGTGCCTAACGGCACGAACAATAAACCGGCTGCCAGCCACGCGGCTAAATTCAGAACTGAGTGTATATTCATAATTATTTATTTTTTCCTAACGGAAAAATTGGGGGAGTTGGCTACGCCACCCCCAAACCTCCCGAAGAAAAGCTATTTATAAGAAAGGCAGCAGCCGATGTCCCAGCCAGCCGCAGACGGGGTGTCGCCCACAGTCGAGCAGAACGCGCCGCAAAGCGCGCCATTAGCGCAACTACCGCCGACAAGAGCGTAATTGGTTTGGCCGTTATTGAACCAAAACCCATCACATTCGTAGGTCGTTGAGCTGCCGGAGGCTGTTTGTGATACTAAGCCGTAAGCTGTCAGGGTTGCCGATGATACATAACCGCCGGAAGTCCCTCCGGGGGTCAGGCCAACAGAGATATAACCAGCACCGGTTTCGTTGTACCCCTCAGCCGTTGAGCCGTCCTCCGTTCCCCATGTCAGTTTAACCTTTTGCGTGCCGTGGTCGTTAATATAACCGGCAATGCGCTCCCACTGGTTGCCCCAATAATGCTCAATACCAAACACTTTGACACAATCGTTGGTATTTGTGCCGTAAAACAGGCCGTATTTATCCAGTTTGCCGGAGGCCATAAGAGAGCTGGCATTTTGGCCGCCGTCCGTATAGCCGTGTCCAAAAACAGCCTGCGTATCGGTAGATTTGCCCATAAGCAGCAGCAAAGCGTTAATCATCTGTCTGTCAGCCCAAACACCCGTAAACCAGCGGTCGCCGTTTGCTTGGCAATAAGCGCGCTCAGTTGCCGAGGTTTGCGTATTCATCGGCGTTAAGCCGGACAGCGAACGGATAACATTATTAACATTTGCGCCTTTATAAGCTGCTTTATATATCCAATCCACCATATCGCCGTTTTTATTGATATGCGTATAACAGTGATAAGAGCTGTCAACCTGCATATTGGCAATATAATAATGCTGCCGATTTCCGACTTGCTCATATTTAAGCCATACTTGCGGAAAAGCCACCATAACATTGCCTGTAAAGGCCGTGTTTTTATAATCACTGTCGCTACCGTCTTTTTTCTGAGAGTAATCGTCAGGGTTTAGCTCGTAAGCCTCTGTACCGTCTTGTTTGAGCATAACCACGCGCGGCATAAAAAACGCATCTTTCCAAGAGCCGTAATTAAACTTTTTGGCGGTATAGTCCATATATGCCGGTTCATAATCTGCATTTTCGCCCCAGTATTTCACGCGGCCAACCGGATCGGCATCACTCTTGTCAACAATAACCTCATAAACCACCGCCCCAAAGCGATTGCGATTGTCAAGGTTAAATGCGCCGTTTGCCGAATACGGAAAAGCGGCATAAAAATACCCGCTTTCATCAGCGGGCGGTGTATCTTCAAGCCAAGCAAAGCTATGCGAGTTTGCCGCTTGATTGTCCAGCACAATCGTCCCGTCATAGGGATTGGCCGGAAAACTGCCTGCTTTTCGCACAATCATCGTGCCGGCCCAAGTGCAAAGCACTTGTCCGTCAACAACCGTGTCAGCAGGGTCAACCCAGCGCAAATAATATTTGCCGTTTTCCTGCTTAACCGTCATCTTTTTGCAGTTATCAGGCGGCAACCCGATATTACCCTTTGATAACAATTCATTCCAACTTTTGCAGGATTTAACCAAATCCAGCCCCAAACCTTGCACTTCCATATCTGTCCCCTGATTGATGATTTTTGCTATATTTGCCTGCTGCGATGCCGTTAAAGCACTTGCCGCCGCATTCATTTCAGAAGTCGCCGCTGCGGTGGCGCTGGCTGCTGATGCCGCTGCCGAATTGGCCGCCTCTTGTGCCTTGCTATTAACCGCTGCGGTTTTCTCGGCCGCATTACTGTTAAAATTATTTAATGCCGTTGAGGTCATTGAGGCAAAGTTAGAGGCTGTTTGCTCAGCAGCATTAGCGCTGGCAGCGGCCGCCGTGGCGCTCGTTTCTGCACTGTCCAAATAAGCCTGCAAACTCGGCTCAACAGTCCCGTCAACATAATCATCAAGATTATTCTTTGCCGCCTGTGTAACCGTTACCGTTGCCCCGTCAATCGCGGCCTGAGCAGCATTAACGGCCTGCTGCTTAACATCAGCCACCGCGGCCGTAATTGTTTCTTCAATAGAGGCCTCTGCGTCAGTAACCGTGCTGTCAATACTGTCTTTGGCATCGGCAACCGTCTGCGCAATATCTACTTTCGCGCTGTCAACATACTCTGTAACACTGGCAAGCGTTCCCTCTGCTTGTTCCACCGCGGCTGCGGCATTATCCGCTGCGGTGGTAGCTTTTCCGGCAGCAGCAATGGCATCTGCGGCAATCTCCGTTGCACTGTCCAGCTTGTTATATACTTCATCAAGCAGCTCTTGCGGTGTCTGATTGCCCGAAATAACAACCTTAATACAACGGTCAAGAATTTCTTGATGCTGCTTTAATATGGCAACAACCTTATCAAAAGACTTTTCGATACTTTCCGACGGCAAACGGCCAAATTCTTCCCAATCAATAGTTTGCTCAATCGGAATATTGTACAAAATCGTCAGCTTTTCGTTGACCTGCAGAGGCACTTTTAGAGTTAATGTCCCGTTTGGCTGTCCTGCCTCCGTTATCGTGAAATCAGTATTTTCAACCAAAACAATTTCATTTTCGCCGGTTTTGTCAGCTTTAACCACCGCCAACTGCTTTGTTCCGTCTGCATTAGCAAAATAAACGAAAGGCACCGGATAATTAACCGCTGTCCCGTCGCCAATATAAACAACACGGATCGGCATACTTGCTGGAATCGTCATCGTTTCTATCCTTTCAATAAAAAAGGGCGGAAAACTCCGCCCCTCAGGTTAATATAAAATTTTATTTACGCTCTTTGCCCCTATAGATTCCATACAGAATATCTGCAGGACTTTGGGGCTTTATTTCTCCCGTCATGATACCAATGTCATAACTAGCCCAATCGGCGAGCTGTCCACCGACGGGGATTCCCGTTGTCATTGCCAGCGCATTAAGCACATCTTTTACAAATGAGCTGCCTTTGACATTTTTGCCGTCCGCCATTTTATAAATTTTCTTCACTGGCTGAAAAACCGTATTGAACGCATTGGCATACAAACTGCCCGGCACACGTCCAAAGTCCATGACACTCGCAGCATCACGGGCTATCGGTAAAGTCGACAACCAATAAAATAAAGGATTTCCGAGCAGGTATTTTATCCACTCAATAGCGTCATCATCGCCGCCGGGCGCATCTCCCTTAAGAATACCCTCCACCAAAGGCGGCAACACCAGCGCCGTAAACAAATCGCTCATAGCGCCGGCGAATTGTTTTTTATCCTTTATATCCTTAGCCGATTGCGTCCAAATTTGATATAAACCGGCAAAAGGAGAGTAAAACATTGCCATTGACCGGCTCAGCTCACTGCCGCGTTGGAATAAAGGCGTATCTTTAAGGTTGCCGGTACCTTGGCTGTCAATCATAATTCGGTCGGCATAAAATACAGCGTCCTTATGCTCATAGCCAAAATCTTGCGTAGCTTGCTGATAAGCAGCAAACCACGTGGATTGTGCAACAATAAAGTCCATTTTGCCAATCAGCCAAAAGCCGCCTTTAACCATGGTGTCGGCAACTTTTTGTTTTCGGCTTATTTCCGTAGCCACACCGCGCATTGCCTCTGCAATATTTACATCATTGTTATTGAGGCGGTTGCGCAATTCTCCAGAATTTGCCAAAGCCCACTCACGATTTTTAGATGATTGAGCAAATGTCTTCATTCCTCGCCATAGCCAATATGTTCCGCTATGCTTGCCACCGTTTTTGCGGCCGCGTTGGCTAAGAGCTGCAACAGAAGTGAAAAAGCCCAGAGTTTGTGCGACTGCAGTCGTTACGCGATAAGCCAAGCCGATTGTTGTCGTTCGGTTACGGATAATACGCAAATAGCCGTCCAGCTTTTTTACGGCACGCGCATCACGATTAGGCTGGTTCGCCAAAGATTTAAGCAACTGGCAAAGTCCGTCGCGATATTCGCTCTCAAGATACCGGTCAAACGTGTCCATAAAGGTCGGTGTATTGGTCAAATTCCATAACTGGCGGATTGTTTGCCTGTAAGCTAAATCATGAATAACGCTTGCCACGTGCTGCGAAATCGGAGTAAGCCCGAATTTGAGAGGCGCGTCAACACGGTCAAGTCTGGCTTTTGTATAACCTTTTGCCGTTGTTGCGCGGCCGTAATCACTTTCAAGCAAAGCCGTTTCCGCATTATTCTTATCGCGAGCCTCCATTGCTGCCGTTTTATCATAAATAATCGGATAATACCCGCCGCGATACGTTCCGTAAGGCGTAACAACTTGCGTCGCAAATACTTTGTCCATATCCAAGCCGCTCATCTTTTTCTGATGATCTGCCAGCATTGGGTACATAGAATCTAACAAATCCCATACATTTTGGATATAATCCCAATGCTCTTGCGTCAAAGTGCGTGCAACCCAGCCCAATTTTTGCTCAAATTGCTTATTATCTCCAAAATTTGCCTTTAAGCGCTGCTTATTATAGTAATTTCCCATGTTTAGGCCGACGGAAATCAATTCTCCAAGAGTAAAGTCAGCGCCAAGTGCCTCTTTTGCCCCAGGCACATTCTCAAACAACGCAGCCTTTGTTTCTTTTGAAAGGCTGTTGTTTAGCTCATTCATCTTATTGCCAAACCGCCGTAGCAAGTCATTTTCGAGATTTTGAGCCTCAGTCAGAGGCCGCAAGAAAGTCGTGTGCATAATACCGTTGGCGTTTCCGTCATCAATTCGGTTGCATAGACCGCCCAGCGTAATAAGATTTTCATCAACCGTATTGGCAAAATCCTGCAGCGCGTGATTTTCCTGCTTTCCGGTTTTGACAATTTCGCGCGGACGATAGCTTTTTTTGAACTGGTCAGCCATTTTTTCAATCAATTTTTCTTTATCAAGCAACTGTCCGGCCAATTCATACGTTTTTATCTCCCGACCGTTATGGATAATGTTTTTAACAACGTCGTTTAATGAGCTGAACTCATCGACGGTCATATCCGTATAAGGCTTTTTATCAACCGCCTCCAATATCGAGGTCGGGACATCAATATCATAACCAGCAGCACGCTGTTCATCAATCCATCGCGCAAGGTTGCCAAGCCGTTCTTTTTGTTTCTGGCTCAAAACATTTGCCAACGAGTAACGGCTCAAAATAGCTCGTGCCGCGTCCTGATGTTGTTGATTGACGCTCGGATTAACCTCTTTTTTACCAATCTGTTTTAACCGACGGACGGCTTTGTCAACAAATTCAGCCTGTTTTTGAGCCTCTTTATATAAAAAGAAATTCATCAACTGCTGGCGTTTGTAGGTATATGCAGCGTTGCGGTTGCCTCTGTTCAGAGCTGCAATCGCATTGTCCCCGGCTTTCAAACTCAGATTAAAGTATTGCTCCGGCTTAATATCCGTAATACGCAGGCCGCCGATAATATCCTCTGCCCGTGCTTGCAAAGCGTGTTCCATTGCACCCTGATTCTCAGGATTAGGCGAAATTTTTGCCAGCTCAAGCGAAAGCATATCAAAATATTTGTCATTATGCAGAGATTTAACAATTTGCGCCTCCACTTCCGCATAAGATACCGGAGAGCCAAGATTTTCATGCACCTGATAACGCAAAGTGTCCTCAATCGCCGTAATTAGCCGCGGAGATTGAGAGATTGTTTTTTTGACAGCATCAAAATCAAGCCCGAAAAAGTCAGCCAGCTCAGCAAAACTCATACCGTCAGGTGCAAAAATTGCCGTACCGTCCAATCGTTTCGGCAAGCGCTGCGCGCCATCAGGTACAACTCTGTTAAAAGTTTTCTCAATTTCTGCCGTATTGGCCTTAATATCAATATCAGTATCGCCGATTTTGCCATAAACCAAAGCTATGATAAAACGATTTTCCGGCGTGTCGGAGAACTGCATTAGCACGTCATGCCGCAAATCAGACTTCTTGCTCTCAAATTCAGCCGTCTTTTCTTTAAAAGCCATTGCAGCCAACGATTTATAATAATCATCTTTAGCAATGGTCAGCATATTGTCCATATATTCCTTATACCGGTCAAACTGTTTTTGGCTCATATTTGCCTTATCCGGTGCGTCAAACATTTGCCGGATGCGTTTCTCAAGAATATATTGCTCAATTTCCCCGTCAGAGGCAAGCAAGCGGTCAAAAACGTCTTTAACTTCCGGCGTAATATCGACATTCAGCTCCTGCGCGTCCTTATAAACTCCCAATAACCACCGCTTAAACGTCGAAAATATTTTGCGCAATCCAAAACTTGGAGCCTCTGCAGTCATGAAATATTTTTCAATACCTCGTGCAAAACATTCGTGCTTAGCCACCTCAATCGCAGCCTCTCGGCTTGAAAAACCTGTTTGAATAGCCTCGCCATTGTAAAAAAGCGTAAAGCTGCCGTCCGGCTGAACGATAACCTCATTATGCTTTGACCATTCGCTCTCAAGCCAGTTTTCCAATGTTTCGCTGTATTTTTTCAGCTGCTCGCTGGCTCCGTCCATAGCTGCATATTTTCTGATCATTTCCCGCCAAAAATGCCCGCTTTCGTGAATTATTGTTGAAAGATTGGCATTTTTGAATAACGTTATTGTCAGCGTTGAGGGCGTAAAAGACCCCAGCGCCTCAGTTTCCTGCTGCTGGAAGAATACATTTTCAAACTCTTTTATGGCCGCTTGCCGGTTATCACTTCTTACAATATGCAGGCCATATTCAGCCATAGTGTCGGCAATACTGTCATACTCTTGTGAAGTAGGCATAATAACCCCGGCAAATTCTGAAAACTCCACCGCCCGCTGCGGCTTACTTTCAAAATACTGTACTGGCGTTGCCTTTAACAGTTCCATATATTTTTTAACAGCAGCAACTGCTTTTTTGTCGCTTCTGAGTTCTGCTCTTTCCAAGGCCGCCTTAATATTTGAGTTTGGTTTAAGTTTTTTTAACACCTCCTCAATCATATATTCGTCAGGAGCGATCCAACTGCGCTCCAGCTCTTCCGCTTTTTGCTCTGTTACTAGCAAATCAGACAGTTTGGTTGTTTCGTCCCATATTGCATTATCAAGGTTTTTATACGTTTCGGCATCAACAATTTTACCTTTTGCCTGTCTGATTTCCTCAATACTTTTCAGTTCTTCCGCCCAAACCCCGCGCAGAGCGTGTGCATTGCCGTCGGCTGTGCTTTCCGAGGCTTTAAGGTTTTCTTTTTTCATAAGGCGCAAAACATTGTTTAAGTCATACGGCGAAAATTTGCGATTTCCCGACGGCGTAAAGCCCTCAAATATCCTTTTATCCGCATATTCGGCAATAAATTTTCTTTTCCATTTGGTAAAATCGGACTTTTCTTGCTCGCTCATATTTTGAATCCGCATATAAGTACTGCCGTCTAAATCCGTAATTTTGTTTTTTGAGGCCAAAAATAGCTCTTTTAAAACTGTATCATTACCGTTATCAAGGTTTTGCTTAACATTTTCAACCCAATAATGCAGGCCTTTCTGCGACATTGCGCCAGTCAGCCGCTCCAGATATTCCTGGCCGTCTTGGTTTATTTCATGCACTGGGCTGATTTTGCGGGTTGAATAAATATCAGCCGGAAAGGTGTGGTTGTCCCGATTTTTAGTGGGGTCAATAACGTCAGAGCCACCAATAAAAACAATCTCACCAAAGTTGCTATCGCCGGCATACTCTGATTTTGTAACCGCTAAAGACGGCATCGGCATAGCGCCAAGCTCCAGCGCTGCCAACAGCTTTTCTAACGTTGTTGCGTGTTGCACCACCAAATCACGGTCATTTTTTCCGGTCTGATAATAAATATTGTCATTGTTTGGGTCAAACGTCCCTCGATTATATACAGATTTTATTTGATTGGGGTTAAATACAATATAAGTATCCGCTTTTGCGCCTCCTCGGCCTTTTTGTCCCCAATCATCTCTTATATTCCTGACAATAACCCCGTCATATCCATTGCGAACAGCATAATCCATATCAGAAACAAGGTGGTCGTAAAAATTATTATAAGTTTGTCCTTGCGCGTCGGTAATATATGGATTTTCTATTTTTAAATAGACTTCCATTATATTGTCATTATTGGTATATGACTTTGCTATTGATTTTTTACTTGAAAAGTATGCGGCATCAGGAAAATCGAAACCGCCAGCCATTCTAAAGGTAGAAAATACGGTATCAGTGCCATGAAACACTTTTAATGGTTTACCATAACCTTGCCCCTCAGTTGTAACCTTGCTATCGCCAAACCACCGCTTAAACGCCTCAGAATTAACATCAGCCTTGCCTTGCTTGTTGTAAGCCTCAGCCGGCAGCTGAAATAAACCGCTTTGCGCGTTCATGCGCTCAAGCAGTTCAATTTTAGACACCGGTTCAATTCCGAACATATTGGCCTGCGTCAAATCTCCTTGCTCCGTTGCGTTGCGGATATAGCTTTTGATTTTATCGGCAAAATCCACCGCCGACCGGCTCTTGTCAAATAAATCAGCCACGGCCAGCACTTCCGCCGGAATATGCCCCTCAAGCAAATCCTGCTGCTTGACGTACAAATCCAAATCCTGCCCTTTGTCTTTTGCCCGTTTTAAGACTTCTACCGCCTGCCGAATATCTGCAGCAACCGAATATTTTGCATCAACAAGCCCGCTCTGAATGTCGTTCTCAAACGCCACAATCGCCGGAGCGGATTTTGCTAAGCCGCTTGTAACCTTGCGGATATTATTATCAGGGTTTTCAACCAACACCGACAAAAAGCGTGCGTCCGGCACAATAATTGCCGTCAGCGTATTCTCAATCATTTCAATACCCTTGCGCGTAACTTTGTCGTCCTTATCCAAAAAGGCGTTACGCTCGGCTGTCGGAACAACCGTCGCAAAAAACTCACGAACAAAGCGGCGGTTAGCAGCGCTTTCAAGCTCAGCATCAGTGTCAAGCAGGTCAATGACTTCGCCTCTCAGCTTTTTAGAATAGGCGATTGCCTTTTCTGCGTCAGAATATTGCATTGTTCCGGCGGTATTGGCATCGTCAACCAACGCCTGCAACTGTTTACTGTCCAAATCTATTGCCAAACGGCGCACCAGTACCGGCTCAGCAAAATTTTCTACATTATAGCCTTGTTCCGTTAGATATTGCCGGTATTGTTCGGCTTTCTCAGCGTTTTCATAGACCTTGCTGATTGCCATTGCGCGGCCGTTACCCACCGCAACAAATCCCTCTTTGGTAACAATAGGCGCGCCCTCAGTTGCTATTTGCGATTTAGAAACACGTTCCGGCGCGAAATTATTAACAATTTCAGCAATTTGCGCGTCGCTTGCCGACCGAGAACGGTCGCGCGGCTGCAATTCCTGAGGAAAAGCCTCGTTTACAGCCCCGTCAGAATTATGAGAAGTAATAAGATCCGTCAGCTCAATAATTTCATAATTAACCGGCACACGACCGCCGCCGACAAGGACATAATCGCCGGACGCACCTTTATCCTGAATGTCCGACAATGCTTTCTCCGAGGCTGAAAACATACCGCTCCGCACTCTGTCTGCGTCGCTGCGCTGAATATCAACAGTAATCGGAGATTGTGCCGTATAAGTCTGCAGCTGTCCGGCCAAGTCCTCGTTTGTCATACTCTCAAGATTGATTTTCATATCAGAAATGGCATTCAATAACCGCAGATATTCCTTAACGTCTGCCGTATTCGGATTGTCAATTTTGCTCATCAGCGTTTTTTTAATGGCATTGATGTCTTTTCTCGCGACAACCCTCGAGGCGCGCAAAAGGTTTTGATCAGCGCCCTTAATCTGTTCATCGCGAATAACGTCGATAATTTTATCCAGTTGCGCCGACCGTGCCGGAGTGTTCTCAATTTTATAATCAAAATTAAGCCCGTCCTTTTGGAACATTTGAACAGCAGATAAATTGTGCATTCTTGCCAGACCAAGATAAAAATAGGCGTTGCCCTCAGCCGCAGCCTTTGCCTGATCACTCGGAATACCGGCGACTTTTGCGTTTTCAAGAATACGCTCATAAATATAGTCAAAATCTGCTTTGTTCTGTTCTTTGAGCTTTTGTCCCTCTTTAACAACATTTTCAACAGTTTTCTGGTGTTGCCGCAGCTCATTCATTGTAACACCGTCCTCATAAGTCTTAACAATGTCCTTAAAGGCCGCATACAATTCCTGCCGGCTCATAACCGTTGCGCCATAATCAGAAAAAGCAATTTTAATTGCGCCGCCGATTTCCTGCTGATTAGCAATTTGTCGCTGTATGCTGTCCAAAACCCCCAGCTTTTGCATAACGTCCATATTTTTCTTAACGGCATCAGACTGCAGCACAAGTTTCGCGTCTTCCACACTCATATAAATATCGCGAATATCTGATTTACGAGTAGCACGCTGCAAAAAAGCCTGTACCTGTTCGGGATTCTCTTTTAATTCTCCGAGCTGCTGAATAGTATTCTGAATATTGTCCATACGAGCATTATCAAGCTCAACTTTTGCCTCATCGCCACGTTGTAAGCTGTCAATCGCCTGCATTTCGTTAATTGCCCGCGTTTCCGTATAAATACGACCGGCACCGCCCAGCGCAGGGAATAGCAGAGAGGCCTTAAATCCCTGATAGCCGGCCTCGCCAATTCTGGCAACATCGTCGTCCCAAGAATTTTTTTCAAAATTATATCCCGGCTGCTCATTATATTTATCTTGTAAATGCCGCTCTCCGATAACTTGCAGTAATTCCTGTATAGATTCCTCGACACCCTCAGCGCCGGCCGCAAATGTAACATTTTTCAAGATATTACGAATTGCCTCTGTTTTTGTCTTATTTTTCAAAGCCTCTTGTACGGCTTTCTTAAAACCGGATTTTAGCAATCCTTTTTTTGCCTCATTATACCCCGGAATAACCCGCGCCAATGTTTCCATAGGTAACAATTCGACGGCAGCGGACAAAGTCCCATAAGCACGAGATACGGTAATCATATCATCTTTGGCAAATCCCTGTCCGTTTTCATCTTTCATAACTGCCAAATTGGCATACATCGCACCCGTTTCAACGTCGTAGGTGTTTTTCATGGCAATAGCCGTTCCGACGGCATTTCCTACAATAGCGCCTTTTATTGTTCCGGTAACAGCTCCGCCGACAGTACCGACTACTGCTCCAGCTGCAGTACCAGCACCCGGAACAACAGAACCGGCCGCTGCGCCTCCGGCAGCACCGACTTTTGCCGAAACTGCCGCATCGACTGCAGCACCGGCAACGGTTGCACCTAATTTAGGCAGCATCGTCCGTTTCATATACGGTAATTGTTCAACCACATTATACCCAATATCGGATAATGCAGAAGTGTCCACAAGAGAGGCTTTGTTCGCCTCATCGACCAAGACGGAAAGACGGGCTTGGCTTTCGGCATCTTCTTTTGTCATCAAATCGCCGATTTCCTCATAAACATCAAGCCGGCGTTCGTTTTCATTATATAAATAAGCCGCCGTTTTCGCCACAGCCACCGGTTTAATCGGCCTGTCCATTGTTCCGTAAATGCTCAGATTGTTGCTTATTTCCTGTAATTTATCGCAATCATTGGCCGCAAGTTTCATAAATTCGGGGCTGTCTGTCGCCAATTCTTTTAAAGCTGGGTTTTTCTGAACAATATCGTTAAGCAACAGTTGCTTATCTCTAGCCTCAAATTCCTCAAAATTATCAAAGACAAGGTCAACATCGGCACCGCGGCGCGCTGCAATACGTTTTGCTTTTCCGTATTTTATCGGATCTATTGCTAAACCGTTCTCAATATTTGCCGCACGGGTATATTTATCCTCAGCCGCAAAGTCAGAAGATAAGCGCATCAGAGAATCGTCAATGCTGCCGCCATAATTATTTTGCTGCGAGCTGACTTGTGGCTCAGACAAAGAAAAAGCCGCATCTTCCTGCGGCTCTTGCTCAAAATCATCTGTTTGCGTATCAAAAACGCCGGTATTTTCCATATCCATACTAAAAAGCTCCTTATATTTTATTGCTCAAATAAATTCTTAATTCCTGCAGACGTTCCCGCATTGCGGCCTTTTGCAGGCTGTTTGGCAGGCTCAATGTTCCCGCAAACTTCTCAATCCAGTCTTTTTGTTCGCTGGCACTGAGTTCTGAAAGCGGAATATTTTGCGTTGCCAAAAATCTCTTTATCCCCTCGCGTGAGGTTTCGCTGATTTCGTCATAATCGACCATTGCTTTTGTGTAATCCTCAGGCTCAAGCCTCCAAGCCTGTTTATCGTTCGCCCATGTGTACCATTTACCGGATTGCAGCACCGTTTCTTTGGTCAGTTTGTTAATAATAGCCTCGTCTTCCGATCTGGTTGGTTTGCGACCGTTTACGGCAATAAAATCCTCAACCTCTGCTGTATAAGCAGAATTAAACCGGTACCGTTTTTCTGCGTCGTCTGCACCGCTTTTGGCAATTCCTGCTTTAGCATAGGCCATATCCATAAGGTCTGTGGCTCTTTTAATCGTCGGATCCACGGAGGAACGGCCTTTTTTATCAACCACCACCGCTGCCTGCAGCTGCTTAAAGCCGGATAAATCCGCTGCCGATAAATCGCCCGCATATTCAAAAAGGTTAATATCCTTGAAGTGAGCAGGGTTTTGCGTAAACATTGTGCGCAAATGGTCATATACCTGCGGGTTAGTCGGTACCTCTTGCCCCTGCAGGAGATAGCCGGCTCGTTCTTGCAGAGCTGATTGCACCTTTTCCGGTAAACGATTAAGAAGATTTTGCGGCACGTCTTTTTGCATATTGATAAACTTAAGCGCCTCAAGGGTATTCGCCTCGTCCTGAGCTTTGGCGGCAATATCTTCCTTGAGCTTGATATTCTTAAGCGCATTGGCTGTTTTAATTCGGTATGCGTCCAAATTTTTCTGATCCAAGCCATAGGTGTTTTGCGCCAAATCCGCCTCAAGCCCCTCAGGGTCAACAATCAGTCTGTGGTTCAGATTGTTGTACAGTTTGCTTTCATTATAATTGCGCAATGCTTTGTCATACTGCAGCTGGGTAATTGCACCGCGGCTGAGCATTCCGTTCAAGTCATTGCGTACGCTTTCATCAAGCATTTTGACATAAGCCTCATTTGCGCCGATAGATTGTTTTGCCGCTTGCTCAATATGGTCAAAAGTCTTATCAACAGCTTGTTTCTGCAAATCACGGTCAACATTAAAGCGCAAATCCAATAAATCCTTTTTGTCAGCCAAATCAGACCAGTTGGTAAAATCCTCCTCAAATCGGCTGTCAATATCTTGGCCGTATTTCTTATCTATCGCCTCAAGTCCTTTTTTATAAGCGCTTTCTCGGCCACGTGCATCTTGGCTAAGTTCGACCCTCCGTTTCAAATCCTGCTTTTTAGCCTCCCGTTCGTCAAACTGCTTTTTAGCGCTTGCCCGAGCCTCCTCATAATCGGCTTTAGCATACAAATTCAAGGCCTCGGTACCAAAATCGACCATTTGTTTGCCGAGCTGAGCCATTGCGTCATATTGCTCTATATAGTGCTGATTAGGGTTGACATTAGCAGGATTGGCCTGCACTTGGCGCTTATAGGTATTATTCATGACAGACCTCCCTTATTTCAAATATCCGGCTGCTCCGGCCGTTCCCAAGGCATTACTTGCCCCGCCCATAATTGCCGACAACCACCGCGTTTTTTTCATAGATTTAGCATTGCTGAGCATTTGACTGGCCTCAGCACGGGATTTTTGAGCCTCATACATTGTCGCCGTATATTTTGTGTGATTATTATAGCGGGTAATCATATCGTCCATAGCCGCCTGCTGCTCAGACCTCATTTGCACATCAATTAAAGTGCCGCCGGTCAATCCGCTTTGTGCTGCCGTTGTCCTTAAACGTGATAACTCAATGTCGCGTTGTTCTCTGGCCATATCTTCATTATATGCGTCGGCATTGGCCTCAGCAGAGGCGTTTGCCTCATAAATATCAGCCTCAAGATTTTTCAATTTTGCCTGCTGTTTTAGAGAATCAATTTGCGACTTGCTTTGCATCAAAGACCCTGCCACACCCAGCGCGGCACTTGCTGCTATTGCCCATACAACCATAATTTCCCCCTTAATAAACTTCAAACTCAAACACAATGGCCTGCAAAGTAAACGGCAAAGGATATGGCTGCACAAAAATAATGCGCTCCGTTTCGTCATAATCGCCGTTAAATGTAGCCATTTCTATATCGCCGGAATACAGCGGAATAGGATTATTGAGATTATCGCCTCCGGATCTGCTCAATACATCGCGCAACGTGTCCATAGTTGCGCCATATTTACCGCCCATAGAATTATAAACGCGGAATCCCATAGCACTAACGCGTTTTTTACGCGCTCTTGCACTTGTCTGGCCGTCACCCTCCATAGGTGTCGGAATAATAACGCCGGTATAAGGCAGCCCGACAATCGCAATCTTTGACGGCGTTCCCAGCGTTATCGTCCATTTTCCGTTTACGAGCTTAACCTCTTGCTGCGGCTCAACTCCTCCCTCGGATAAAATACTCACTTTGCGACCGGCCAAATGATCAATGCCGGTATCAATAGTATCAAAAGCCGTATCGGAGCTGATAATAATTGACCCGTCAAGATAGCAAGCCTCTTTTTGTGTTTCGAGCAACGCATCTATGCAATATTGTTTATATTCCTTTTCTGTATTAAAATCGGCCAATGTTTTGCTAAAAAAGCCCTGAAACGGGTTTTGCAAAAATTCAACACCGTAATTGTCTTGCTCAACGCCGTCAATGATTTTGGTGCGTTTAACGCATAAAGCAAGATTGTTGCAGTCTTTGCTTATACTTTGGATAATTCCGTCAGTTTTTAGCCGGTACCATGCAAGCCCCTCTTGATTGGGAGAATACAGACAGCAACTCAGTGCGCCGTTTGATTTTAGGCAGTAAATAACATCAAAAGGCTCTCGAATCCGCACCATATCCGTTACACCCTCAACGCAAATATGCTTTGCGTAGGTTTGAATGGTATCGCTGTCATGCTGATAATTTGTTGCGTTGTAAAACAGAATATCGGCTGATTTTCTGGTAATATCCATAAAAACAAACCTCTGGCCAATTCTAACCGGCTGAATCCCACAACAGGCATCTCGTGTTTGCTCATAGCTGCGGCAGTTGCTTACATAGAACAAATCACTGGTGTTACTCTCTGCAATCGCCACAATATTAACGTCCGTACCGCAAATCAAATCTCGGCCGGACTGCAGCCACCTGATACTGCCGACCGTAATACCGGACGAAACATTGAAAGAAAAGCCGGTTTCGTAGGTAATTTTGCCAAAATCTTTCTCTGAAAAATTCTCAAAATCATCTGTCCAGCTAAACCAAACGCGCGAGCCTCGAGCAACACAAAGGCGCTCACGATGAAAACAACCGCAAGCAGGGTAGCCGTATTCTTCACACCAACTGCCAAATTTATACTTCCATGTTTTTCTATCGGCACCGCAGCAGGCAAACGGAAAAGGCAGCAAGGCCTTAACGACACAGCTTTTACCGTCGGCAGCAACAGATTTAATTTTGCCTATGCCATAGCCGCAGTCTTCATATTTCCAGTTGATTTTACCATCTGTTGACGTTCCCTCTGTGTGTTTAGGTGTTGCGTAGCCGGAAGTTCCCGAGCCGGTTGAGATATAGGTTTTATAATCAGATATAATTCTTTGATTATTGGCAATATCTTTGCCCTCAGCCCAGTTATATATGCCGTTAAAGTTAATTGGCTCAATATAAAACAATCCGCCGATATGCCCTTGCTTAAAAATGCTGTGCGTTGCAGTAATAACAACATCATCGCCGCTTTGTTTACTCGCATAAACACGCATATCCTGATCTTTGTTAATATCCTCAAAGCCTCCGTCCTCGCCATAATCCACCTCATATATGCTAAAACTGCCGTCGGCGTTGCGCTCAAGGGCTTGAGTAGGATATTTGCTTTGGCTTTGGAAAATATAAACCAAATCGCCGGACTGTGCCTTATTAAGTGTCGGCTCTCCCTCTGCGTCAAACAAATCAGCCAAAGCATACGGTGTTGCAAGTTCCAAAGGATTACCGGAGCTGTCTGTCAGCAGTTTTTGGTTTCGATAAAAACGCACATATTTATTGCCAAATTCCAAAGTATAACAATCGGTTTCGTTATAGCTGAAATCCATAAGCAAGACTTTGGTATTGTTTTTGGTCTGTCCGGCATATTTCATACCGCCCCGATAATAGGCAGCGCCTTGGATAGTCAAAAGCATATTGTCGCATACAATACAACCGGCATTTACCTTGGCAATATCATCACGACCATACAAATCAGGGCTTACCTCTCCGCTGTTGAAAGCCCGTAAAACTCTTTTCTGTACCATTATTCTTGCCCCCATTCTATAAATCTGCGGGAGCGTAGCCAGTTGCCCGTTGGTTTAGGCCGTGCAGGAATTTCGAGGGCATTGGCACGCAAAGCCTCATCAATGGCCGTTCTCCGTAATTGTGTTAATCTCTGAAATTTGCTGTCGCTCTGCGTAATACGCTCACAAGTGGCAAGCGCCAGATCCAAAGCCAATACCGTGCAAAAACTGGCGTCATAAGAGGTAACGTCTTCATTGCGAAAACTGTACTCGATAATAAGAGGGTATTTTATTCTGGTATAAATCTTTTGTCCGCGAATTTTATATAATGGATTATATCGCTCAACAGTTTCAGCCCCGGAATATCCGGTAAATTGTCCGTTCATGCTGATAATTTGCAAACAGTCCGACGGTATGGCATAAACATACGGACGGTCTGCGCCTTTAATTTCTTCCAAAAGAGCCGCAGTATCTTCTTTAATGCAACAATTCCAATTATATGAACGAATAAGAGTATCGCGCACAAGGCGGAACGCAGCCCGCATTTCCACTGCCGAATTGGTTGTGTCGGTCGTGGAGATATTTCCTCGTCCTCCCAAATACCGCAAAGCAGCATTAACAATATCCAACTCCGTTGTGCAGGTCGCTACCATATTTCAAATCTCCATAAATGAAAAAGGGGAGGCTTTAACCTCCCCAAATATTTATTTGACATCATTTCCGCCGGTGTTTTCATTACCGGCAGCCGTTTGTTCATCTTCTCCGGTTGAGCCGCTATCGCCAGCCCCCTCGGTTTTACCGTTCTGCTCATCAGTTTTGGCTTTTTCATCATTGTCGGCATTGCTGTCAGGCGCAGGAGCCGCAAGTTTAGCCTCTGCCTCAGCAATAGCAGCCAATAACTCAGCTTGGGGGATTCTGTTATATTTCGGAATACCCAGCTCTTTGCCGCGCTGTAATGCTTTTGCATAAGTGCTTGCATTTTCTCCTGTATTTTTGGTAGCCGGTTCTGTTTTAGCGACAGTCCCACCGTCAATACAGACAAAGTTCGGACTTTTGCGCAATTCATCGCCGCCGATAATCTCTTTACCGGCTCTGATGATCTGAAAATTATAAACGGTGTCAACCAATGCTCTGAATTTAGGCATATTTACCCCCTCGGCATTGCAATAACTTTGATTTTGCCAGCGACTGCAGTATCATCACAGGCCACAGAAACCTTTGCAAACATCTTGGAATAAGATGTAAAAGGCAATTCCGCAATTATTTCGCCCTCTGCGACAACGGTAGCTGCAGCAAAAGTTCGCACAGAAGTTACGCCGTTTGAGGTATAAGTCCCGTCAATGGTATCGCTTTCGTTAGCTGTCAGCGTAACCTTTTTACCGCTTGCAATGGAAAAGCCGCCCTCTCCGGCAATACAAACAGCATAAACATTGCCAATAGTACCGCCGACTTTAACGGCGCGGGTTGCTGCAACTGATGCGGCCGCTGCGGCCTCATCAATAAAATTTTCCCCGTAAAAACCTTGTTTCATTTTATAAATCCTTATAAAAAGAGTTAAAAGAAAGGCCGCCCGTTAAGAGCGGCCGTTTATTTGTCAGCTCCGCAGCCTTAATCCCAAGGCATAGAAACTTTTTCCTCATTACCGCGCAACATGGTGTTGGTGGCGACAATATCAATACCGTCCCAATCCTTGATTGCTGTGGAAATGGTTTTATCCTCGTTGCCGAGCTGCAACAAGCCGAGTTTCAATCTGCCGAGCTTGGTTTTCATGCCGCGCTGCATAACAAGAACAGTATCAGACGGATCAGCCTCGATTGCGTCAAGCAAGTCGTCAATCATTGCGGCTGTAACCATTTTGCTGTTATCCGGGTCAATATTGAAAATACCGCCCAGATAGTTCGGACAACCGACCTGATAACCAAGGTATGCTTTCCAAGTCGTTTCAAATCCGATTTTTCCGGCATCTTTTCCGCTTGTAATTTTGTGCAGTTCGCCGCCGTTTAACCATTCCATGGTCATCAATTCGTCGTTATTTTCGCCAAACGGAGAAAGCAGACCGCAGTTTTGCTCTTTATTTTGACGAATAGCGAAGATTGACCAGTTGGTTGAACCGGTACCACCGGCATCAATCATTGTTCGCTTGCCTTTATCGCTTTTAATCAAGCCATTGTACTTGAACATCTTTTTGTACAAATGTTCATAAATAAAATGACGTTCGGTAGCTTTACCGGCATCGTTAAGCACTGTCAGAGAACGCTTGGCAAAATAAAGCTCTGCCGCTTTTGCCGGATCTTTGACATTATTTGCAATCATCAAAGCGCGTTCGGCTGATACGCTCATATCGCCGCCGATAACGCCAAGATTTTCTTTGCGCATAATGGATTCAATATCCATTTGCTCATTTGGTGCGTCAAACTCACGCCAGCCCGCACCAGATACGTCAGTTACCTCCTCGTACTGGTTAAAAATCCCGTGCGTTGCCGTAATAAACGGAACGGTTTGCATAAATTTCAACTCTTTGATAAACTGGTTGATAATTGTCTGCTGGGTCTTTGAATAACCAAGAGCAACCTGCTGCATTGTGTCATTACTCATACTCATTTTAAGTTTCCCATAAAAAAAGGAGGCAAACGCCTCCGGTTAATACAAATTTTATCTACGCCGTTTTGACGCGATAAAATCCTCAATGCTCTCACTGTCAGACCCGGCAGTGCCGCCAACGCCTGAATAATCAGACTTTAGTTTACCTACCGTCATCATTAACCCAAGAGCGGCCTCCACTCCGATAATACCGGAGATTCCGCGGAGTTGATCGTCGGTTATCTGAATAACCTCGCAACCTTTACTCACTAAACTTTCATTGCCTTTTTTGCTGTCGCCCCAAGCGGCAGAAACTTTGGCATATTCCTGATCATATTGTGCTTTTGCCTGCTTTTCCTGCTCGGCAATCTCAAGCGCCAGATTGTCAACAACAACCTTTGCGGCAATCGGGTCAAGCTGGCATTTATGAATAAAATTAAGAACGTCTTTTTGTTCGTCCGTTTCCATAGGCAAACCGTAACCGCTTGCCTCATCGGGATAACCGCACTGTTTTCTGAAATTCAGAACAGCCTCCGTATCATCAGCAGCAGGAAAAGAAAAAGCCCCGTCAGTTTTTGTTTCAGGGGCGTTGGGGTCGTCGTTTGCCGGTGTGTCCGGATTATCTGCTGCCGGTGTCGGTGTATCAGCGGCCGGCGGTGTGGTTTGTGTATTTTCTGCCGGATTTTCGGCCGGCGGAGTTGCATTTGATGTTTCTTCTGTCATTTTTAAGCTCCAAAGTTATTAAGTTTGTCTTTTACAATTTGTTCGACCGGCGTGTTTACCCAGTAGTCAATTCTCTGAAAAACACTTGCGCGGCCGGCCATAATCAAAACCTTATTAAGGTCAGTGTTCGGAGTTTTGCCGCTCATATCCGTTGGGACAACAAGCTCGCAAAACGCGCGCAAATCCTGCATTACCAGTTCATTTTTGCCGAGCTTGTCAAAAGCCTCTTTTAGCAATTCAACTGATGCTTTTAATTGTTCTATCTGCTTTTCTGTCATGTCGTTAATACCTCATTGACGCAATCCGTTGATCCAAATTAGCAGCAACCTGTCCGGCAACATTAGCTGTACCGCTTTGCATGGCTGCCAGTTGCTCTGCCTGAGCTTGTTCTGCAGCAGCCGCGTCTGCTGAAATCTGTTTGTATTCGTCATCATCAGCCAGATGATCCAAAGGCATACCGTTTGCGCTTGCAAAAGTTCGCAAACAATCATAAGCCTTAAAGGCTTTAGTGATGTATTTATCAGAATTAAGCAACGCAGCGGCCGCCTGTGCCGTTGTTGCAATGCCATTGGCTTTGATAAGTTCCTGAGCCTTATGTTGTTCGCCCTCATACTGAACAGAACAAAACGGAGCGTCTGCATCGCGTAAAGCAGCCAGTTGTGCCGGCATTTCTTTTGGAAACTTGCCTTGTCGCTGCATAATATCAAGCTCACGCATAACCATAGGGTCAAGCAGCTCATTTTCAATCGGGAAAACGTTGATTGACATCAGCATTGCCCGTTCCATAGCCCTCTGATTAACTTCCCTTGCTGTCATATCGCCGTTGCTGTAATACATCATATAAAGGGGTACAAGGTAAAAATCCTCAATACCTTTTGATATAAGTTCCTCCATATCAACGCCCAAACCGGCAGATCCGACAGTATTGAGAGGCTTAAGCATTTCCTTGCCGTTATCGTCCAATGTCCCCGGCATAATAGCGCCGGCAATCGGCATAAGACCGCCAAATGCTGCCTCCGCACGAGCCATAAGCGGAGGGTCAACAGCTTTTTCTGCGCTTTCGATGATAGATTTACGCATACGCTGCATCATGTTAATATCTTGAGAGGCCTGCATAGACGGAGAGTTTGAATAAATGTCATAATCAAGCTCTTGGTATCGCGTAAACATATACGGGCAGGTAAAGAAAAAGCCGGTTTCTAAAATAACCGGCTGTCTTCCCTCGTTCAAAATCAGATATGATTTATACCTGTATTTAATCTTATAAACCGAACCGTCCGGCCGTTTAATTTCAAAAATGCTTTTGTTTACTTCATCTTTTGCCATTTTATAAACGACGTGGACAAGGTTAAGCGGTTTATTTTTGTCTTTGGCAAAGCCTCTGCGAATATCGTCGGGGATAACGCTGTCAGGGTCAATTCCCTTATTTTTCAAATCCTCGCATAATTCCCAAGCCGATTTTGTCATCTTTCGGAAACATCTTTTAATGGATCCGTCAGAATACAAGACAGGGTAAAAATCTTTAATATTAACCGCTTGATAAACTGCACCGTCGCCGTTCTTGTCCTCATCTACGAACATACAGCCGAGGCCGATTTTGCCGTAACCGCGCCATATTTTAATAATCGCCTTATTAAATCCGCCCGCCGGCCGGTACCGCATCTCAAACAAATCATCAGTCAGGTTTTCCAGCCACCCGATACATTTAGTGTCTTTTTTTAGCTCACGATTAGGGGGCGTAAGACGGTGCCAGCGCTCATTAGGCGGCGTAACAGTTGACTGCAAAGCCGCAACAAACTTCGGCAAAGCCCGTAAAGCAGTGGTCGAATAGAGATGATTGTTCAAAATTTCAGACGCATGATATTTTCTTGTAATAAATGCGTTGGCCGGGTCAATCAGCTCCATAATACTCTGCCAAAGATTTTCCAAAGGTCTGCGCTTACTTGCTAAACTGCTCAGTTCCTTTATATAGTCTTTGGCAAGCTCTTTGTTTTCTTCGCTCATGCTTACACTCCCAAAGCGCCAACTTGTCCCAAAACACCGCTTATCTGAGGGAGCAAAGCCCCTTTGTTGCGGCGGCGGTTGCGCATATCGTTGATATAAACGGCCAAATCATCTGTTGAATTGGCAGGCCTTTCCGTTGTATCTTTTACAACTTCGGTTTGCCGGCCGCTGTCAGTAATTGCCGAGGCGTTAGTAATTGCCTGTTGTTCTGCAGCTGCAGTCTCAGCGGTTGAGTTCGCTGCGGTATTAGCTGCTGATTTTGCTGCCTCTGCAGCTTGAGCAATCCGTTTCAACCGCATTTTTCTTGCTATTCTGCTCATAGTTAAACTCCCAATGCCGTTGTACCGGACAGCTTATTGCCGTTTGATGATGCCGAACCGTCAGTATTGACTGTGCTGGCTCTGCTGCGACGTGATTTTCTTGTCCGCAAATCTGCCACATAATTCAACAAGCCGTCTGCCTCGGCTTGAGTTGCCGCTGGTATCTGGGTTGTTTGTTTGATTTTTGGCTCATTTGTTAAGCCTGCCTTAATCAAACCTCCTTTATCGCCCAAAGATACAGTTCCATATGTTGCCGAGCGGGTTGCTGCATCAGCAATACCGCCAATATCTCCCTTAAGAGCTGCTTTTACACCGTCGATAGGGGCGCTTGCCCAGCTTTTGACCGACTTTGTTACTGCTTTCGTAACAGATTTAAATGCCTTGCTTACACTCTTACCCATAATATTCGCCTTTCAAATTTACCTTTTTTTGTTGCGCCCAAAAATTTATGCAGCCTTTCCTGCTGCTTACCTTTGCGCGACAAACTCCAAACAACGCCGCGCTGTGCCGCCCAATCAAGAACAATCCTCACATATTTGACATATATCGGACTAATTCTCCTGTCGGCCGTAAACCAAAAATAATATGTTCCGTTGTCTTGCGGCTCAATGCAGACCACGCATTTATAGCCCTCGACTTCAATCGTATAAACGTCATCGCCCTTAAGGACTTCTTTATCGTCATTGTCTGCCCAGTCTTTCCGTCCAATATCGTTAAACTCAATGCTTTCAATATCGCCTTGGCAATATTTCCGAATAACCGCCATTTACCTGCCTCTATTATAGAAAAATGTTTGATATTGCTGCTGTCCGTTCGGGAATATTGCCGAAATATCAAACAGCCGCGCCAAACAGTCGATCATATCATCATGATTGCAGGCCGGATATTTCAAATACTCGTCATCGAGGAACAAGCGGACGAAATCCTTAACATCTCCGTCCACCGTAACAAACGGCATACGCGTCGGAAAAAAGATTTTGCCTTGTTCGAACAACGGCTGCAGTCGTTCAATTCTTTGCTTTTTGGCCATTTGACCGCCGAGCCGGTTAATTGTAAAACGATAATGCCGCAAATTCATCTCGCCCTGAATATGCTCATTATCTGCTTGTTGCCCATAACTTTCATACCAAACAGCGTTTGGACGATATTGCTCATGCAAATTAAACAGCCAGTTTGTACGCTCAGACAGGTTAAGCCTGTCCCGAATACCGTCAATCACATAGTAATTGCCGTCTTTTCCAAGCCCCAGTACAATCATGACCGTATAGTCGCTGCGCTTTTCCTTGCTTGAGGCAGGGTCAACAATCAGATAACGGTTCATTGTTTCCCAGCCACCGCCGTCGTAGTATTTTATCCACTCCGGCACAAAATACCGGTTATTGGCAACCGACGGGTCAAGCAGCATTTGCGTCCCGAAAACTGCGGGACCCATATCTCGGCGTTTTTCTTTCAGCTCTGCCGGCGACAAAAATACAGACGTTTCAAAATCAAGAGGATCCGTCATTGCCGGATAAATCCGCGGAATAACCGAACCCTCGTCAATAATGACATTATAGGTATCATTAAAAGCGTAAAACGTGCCGATCATTACGCGTTTAGCATTGGTGCTGCCGAGGTTAAGGCTCATTTTGAAAGAATCCGTTGTTTTCAAAATTTGCTCCGGTGTATTGACACTGGCCGGCGTAACAAGGTCGTCATATTTCAAAATATCATAGTGCATACCAATCGGCTGCCCCTCAACCACGCCGCAGGCCTCAACGGTCATTTCTTTGCGGACAGATTCTCGCTTGACAAGGATTTTATCCTCAGTCCATTTTGAGCTTTGATTCTCTGGATCGCTATACAGAATATCGGGAAACAACAACTGCAATAATTTGTTGGTTTCCAAAGTATTTTTAATTTGCACAACGAAAGCTCTGGCGGCCGCCAGTTTATGGCTGAAAATCCCGATTGTTATCTCGGGATTGTTAATAATCTCAAAAATAGTATGCGCGTATGTAATAATTGTGCTTTTGAAATGGCCGCGCGCCCAAAGGTCAAGATAGCCGTAAGGCGCAGCTTGATATTCGCGGCAACGGTCAAGCACCCACTGGTTATTTGCAAAGCTCACGCCCAGCACATAGACCAGCAGGAAAAACAGGTCATTTTTCGCCAGTGTCCTCCACGCGTCCAGCTTTTCCTGCCCCGATAGCTTTGCTAATGATTTCATCAATTCGCTGTATTGCCATATCGTTCGGGGTAATGTTAATTTCTCCGTCATGTGTTACCTTTGTCCCGCCGCTCATTTCAACACCGACTTTTTCGCCGTACTTTTTGGGGTTCATGCGGCTCATTACCCATTTGCGCGTATCAATTCGCAGTCGGGCTGCCGTAACCGCATTACTGTCTGCCGGCGCTTCGTCGGCAATTCCGATCATTTCATCAAAGTAATAATCCGCACGCTGCGCCTGCGCGTCCGCGTACTGTTCGGCATACTCACGACTAAGCCAATCATAGACAGTCGTAAGAGGCCACTCGTTGCTTGCACAAATCGAACGTAAGCTGCTGCCGTTTCTCATTTCCGCAAAAATTAACTCTGCATTTTTCTTCGTCTGGTACTTCGGCTTGCTCCGTCCGCCGGCTTTCTTTTTCTTTGCTGTTGTCCTTTTCATTATTAACCTCTATAAAAACAGGCCTTGCCGCTGGTTGAGGACGGCAAGACCTTAGGAGCTTAACCCTGAGCCGGGTCATTGTTCAGTATTTACCAAACAAAAACCGCCTGATTGCTCAGACGGTAGAAGATGTAAGGTATAAAACTCACATCTTACATTTTTTATAGCTCAAAAGACCGTTTTTTGTAAAATGGAAAAATGTAAAAAGATGTCAAATGCTTGTCAAATAATGTAAAATATCGTTATAACTTATTGATTTTGTTGTAAATATACCAGCTTAATCGGAGGCGTGAGGGCGTTTTTGTCTAAAAAATCAGCTTTTCATTTGGACAAAAAGCCTTTTGAGTGCCTTTTCCATATATATATGCAACATTTGACGAGATGTTTTGTGTTCGCGCTCCAATATTTTCCAAGGCAGGGGCTTTTCAGACAAGCGTGCGGCCAAGAGTTTGTATTCAAAACGCGACAGCAGCGGCATAAAGTTTTCGCAAACATACCAACAATCGGCAATATCCACTTGCGTCGGGCAAAAACGGCTCTCGCTGTCAATTTCTTCAGGGGTTTGTTCGTCTTTTGCCATTTCCCACAGATAATTTTTTGCATATCCGGGGCGTTTTGGGGCGGGAATAGCCCGCATGGTTTCAAAATAGCGGGTCAATTCGGCTTTCAGATCGTCAATATTGTTAATTCTTCTCAACATCGCAGCAAAATCCTTTCAAAACTCAAAACAAAATAACAGTCAAAAATACAAGAACAGAGAAAAAGCGCGCTCTTACCCCTTGCCAAGCTCGCCGGAGGCGCAGCGAAGACGCAAAGCGGCTGAGCAATGAGCGAGTGAAAACGAGCGAACAAAACCTGCTTTTTGCGGCTGGCAAAAAGTTATCCACAGCTTTTGCACAAGCTCTGCAACCTTTCCCTTGAACCCTATCCAAAATCTTTACTCCAACAACCAAAATCATAAATCTTAATCCTAAATCCTATATCTGTAACCCACTGGATCCCAGTGGGTTGCCAATTTTTTCGTTTTTTCCGTTTTCTTGGCGTTTAGAGGCATATTTTCGCACTTTTGCGTTTTTCATATCCCACTGGGTTAAAAAATTGCAAAATTGCGAAAAACAAACCCAAAATATCCCACTGGGTTGTTTTGGGTTATTTTGGGTTTTATTCTGCATTTGCGGCGGCTCCTTTCTTGCCTTTTCTTTTTTTGCCGTTTTCCTGATTCCGCTTAACTTTCGCGGCATATTTATTGGCATAAAAGTCCATGCCTTTACGAAACGACTTAAACAGCATACGCGCGCCGTCAGACAATGTTTCAACGTCAATATCGCCATTGATATTGTAATCATGAATAGCAAGCACAGCCTCCTTAAAAAGCTCCGGCCGCTCATCACGCAGGGCCTCAATACTTTCCGCCAATACGACGTATGCCGTCTTTTTCTTTTCTTCCTTTTCTTCAACCATTTTTTAGCTCCTTAAATAAAATAATATTCACATACTGGAAACTTCCACCGCTCCGAACAAGCCGCAGTCTTCGCTTATTCTGGCCTTAGACATTGCGGCATAATTGGGATTTAACTCAATAACCACTGCATTGCGACCGCATTGTTCGGCAACCAATGCCGTTGTACCTGCGCCGCCGAACGGGTCAAAAACCGTTCCGCCCGCAGGACAGCCGGCCAAAATGCACGGCCTAATTAAATCCGGCGGAAACGTTGCAAAATGCGCCTCTTTAAAACCTTTTGTCGGCACTACCCAGACCGATCTGCGCAATCGCAAGCCGCTTTCGTTGGTTTTATTGCCGATAGTTTCTTTGTGGTTATCTGATGAATTGCAGAAAGCACGGTTGTTGGTATAAACGCCACCACCGCAAAAACTCTTATTATTGCCTTTGCCTGAGCGATGCCGTTTGTCTTTGTGTCCCGGACGCTCCGGCTCATTAACTTCACGCTCAAAACTCAATGCGTTTTTATGCTGTTTTTGCCCACCGACAAGCGCTGCAATAGGCTCTTTGACTGCCTCATAGTCGAAATAGTACCGCGGCGACGGAGCAAATAAAAAAATTTTCTCATGACAAACCGCGCACCGGTCTTTCACAGATTCCGGCATTGCATTCGGCTTGCTCCAAATAATCTCATTGCGCAAATACCAGCCGTCAGACTGTAAGGCCATAGCCAGACGCGCCCCCATTAAAATTAAATCTTTTGGTTTATATCCGCAAACGGCGGTAGAAAATGGCTTGTCCCTATAAGTGCGATCATCGCCGACAACATCTTTTGCCGCGCGACCGTTTGGCGCACAGGCATACATATCGCCATAATTAAGCCACAATGTTCCATCGGGCTTAAGAACACGGCGCACCTCCGCAAAAACCGCTACCAGCGCCTTTATATGCAGCTCGGGGGTCGGCTCCATACCAATCTGTCCGTCAACCCCATAATCACGCAATCCCCAATATGGCGGAGAAGTAACGCAACAATCAACAGAATTATCAGGCAATTCTTTGATTCTCTCCATAACATCGCCAATTAAGATTTTTACGCTCATTTTTGCCGCAATGCCTTTCTTACCTTACAGCGCATACGCCAAACTCTAAATCTCAACCACAAAAGCTGCCATACAGAGGGTTTACCACTGCCAAAATAATCAAAAACTTCAAAATCGCCGCTTTCAAGGTTATACAGCACCACAAACGACCGCAAATAAAAAAGGTAACACCAGCTCCCCGCTTTACAGCAAACTCTATCTTGCTGCCAGCACAGCGGCCGACGATAAATCGGCGTTATCAAATCCTCATCTTTGGGCGCCTTTAAAAAATCTTTTATGTTTGTGCGAAAAGGTCGAGAAAGTTCGGCACATTCAAATTTTTGTTTTGGAGTGCCATAGAATAACCCACCCTTTATTACCGATTCCTTATTTTTCATGTCCTCGGTGGGTTCCCACATATTTTTTTGCAATTTTTCTATGTTATCCGCATTAAAAAAATTAGATTTCAATGTAAATGCTCTATTAAATTTTTTTCGGCGTGCCATAGTGTTTTATCCTTATAGCTATATATCCAACGCTTTTTTATAGGTTTCGAGCAGGTACTCCTGCTCATCTCGGTCAGCCGCATTCATTTTGCGCTGTTTTATGCATTCTCGCATAATTTTGACATCAAAGCCGGCTGATTTTGCCTCTGCAAAAATATCCCGAATATCAGAGGCAATTCCTTGCGCCTCTTCCTGCAGTCGCTCAATCCGCTCAATCAAAGAACGCAGCCGGTCAACAGCAATACCGCCAACTTCCGCGTCTTTCTCTGCCACAGGCTCCAATACAGGCTCATCAGGCGCATCTTTTCTTTTGAGGACTTTTCCAAGATTAGGGTCATCTTTTGGGGCAATCAAAACTTCACGCCGGCCAAGATTGTCCGGTGCGCTGACGATTCCGTCTTCCTGTAACTGCTCAATGATAGCACTAGCCGTATTATACCCGATCTTTAGCTTTCTCTGTATGTATGACACAGAAGTCCGCTGATTTTCTTTGATCAGATTAACAGCCACCTCATACATTTTTTTATCGCCCTTAAACACAGCTTTAATTTCCTCCTTTTTTTTGTTCGTTAAGATTTCAACAAGTTTCTTTCGGCGTTGTTCTTCAGTGTGGAGTTTACAAATTTCGGCATAATCCTCAGCTTTGAGCGGAACGATAGGCTCTCCCATATCCCTCAAAACCTCACATTTTAACATATTGATATGTATGCAAAGGTTAGGATTAGCTCCCAAATCAGATATTGCGCGAAATACTTCGTTTTCATCAACCTTACAGGCCGCCTCTAGGCCTTTAATGTTGTCGAGCGTTGATTTCCGCTCTGCATCTGTCATAAACTCCACGCCAAACATCTTATTTTGCCTCAAATCTGCTCAGTTGCTTTTCGAGATACTTTTCAACTTCGGCGACCATATTATCCACCGCATTGTCAACGCCCTCGTCATAACGGCGCGCAACATCTTCCTGTTGCAGTCGGAAATCTGCCTTTTTCTTGGCAGCCAATTCCTTAATCTTTTTCAAAAAGTCATTTATCATTTTTTCAATTCCTTAAAAGCAATAAATAAAATCGTAACCAATGCAAAGAAGACAGCCAACAAAGCGCCTCCCCACAACGGCGATAAAACCAACCACCAAGACCACGCGATAACGCCGTATAACTTGAGGCCGATAAACAAAACTGCAAGAAGTGAACAAAATCCCATATTGCACCTCTTACAGTTTTTCGCCGGTAATCAGCGAATATTGTCCGCAGATTTCCCAGAGCTTGTTTTTGATTTTTTCGTTGCAAACAGCGCAACCGGTTGTATAGTCATTATTCCGCGGGTCAATGCAAAATGCGCTTTCAACCTGCGCCGTTCTTTTCCCGTTTGGGTATTCAAAGCCCCATTCGCAAACGACACCCGGCTTTAATACGGCGTGCCGTGAGTGAACAGTAACTCTTTCGGCAAAAATACGGTCAATATCCTCAGCCGTATATTTGATATTCAAATTATTTTGCTCTGACATTGGTTAGTTCCTTTACAAAGCGTTTGAACCAGCTGATCAGACGTTTATTGCCTTTCCAGCCTTTTGTTGCCGTCTTGTAGCAATACAGCCCACCGCCGGCATCAATTTCCAAAATTCTCGAATTACGTTTCAATTTTTTAATCCTCTAATAAGTCTTTTAATACAATGTCTTTCATGACAGCTTTTCCGGCCTCCGACACTAACCCCATAATCTCAATCTTTTTGCCAGACATAGCAGTTGTTGCTCGCTGATTGCCGTCATCTTCTTTTTCTGCAGCTAAAGCAACCAAGACAAAGGCTTTTACCCCCCCCCGCAGGTTTTTGGCGGCTGTAATTGCCTCATCAAACTTGGCATTGCAATTATTTTCTTCACTCATGATTAAGCTCCTTTTCATTATCATTGATGTTAAAAAAATCGTTCGGCGTAACTTCGCCGCCCGTGTATGCAAAGATTTTTTGCATATTCTCAGGTGTCGGCACTCGCAAGCCCTTGACCCAGCGCAGCACTACACTGTGCTTTAAGCCCATATCTCTCGCCATATCTGCCGGCCTCTTATTCTTTTTTTGTAAAAATTTTTGAAGTTTCATTCTGAATTTTACCTCCTTAACGCCCTTATATGCCAAATTGACACATATAGTCAAGATAAAAATGTGCCTAATTGACATATTTTATTTTAAGCCTGTTAAAATGATTGAAAAATAAACCATTTTGGCATATAATTATGCCATATAGACATAGGAGAATACATTGCAAACAAATAGGATTAGAGAATTAAGAAAAGCCCGAAAATTGACACAGCAGCAACTTGCTGAAAAAGTAGGCATATCTTATACACACCTCGGTAGAATTGAAAACGGCGAAAGAGGGCTAGATATGGAGTATATTCCTGCTTTTGCTAAAGCCCTTGACGTAAAGCCTTATGAAATTTTACCCAAAGAATGGCAGCCGGAAGAAATCAGCTCAGGGGAGCGGGAAATTTTGCGTATGATCAGAAAAACAGCCGCAGCTCAAGAAACAGATAATTGCAATATATCTCCGGCGCCAGAAGATACATCAGATACTAAGCAATCGCCACAAACACCGCTTAAACCAAATACAAACGGAAGGTAATATATGAAAAGGTTGCTGACTTTTTGTTTGAAAAATAATAAGAAATTATCTTTATTAAGCGCTGTAGTTTTTCTTTTAGGAATTTCATTTAAAATAACGCCTTTAATCATCGTTGGATTTTTTTATATTTTTTGTAGTTGCATAGCAATAGGAGTTATTATCGTAATGGCTATATTGGTTAAATTACAACCTCAGTATGAAAATAAACTAAATTCTTTTCTTGAAAGTTTAGAAAAATGAAAACGATACTCAATTTTATCACTGAATGGTTAAGGGATTTCGGAAAGCTGCTCTGGCATTGGTTTATATCCATTATTCCCGGAGCCATAATTGCAGCAATAGGTTTATATCTTAATTCTGTTTATAAACAAGAATGGATATGGAGTTTAGCCGGTATTACTGCCCTTGTTATAACAGCGATACTTTTTACTTATAATACAAGAAATGATTAAAAACGATTCTATCATTTATTAAGCTAATTATGCCTAAATATGGTCTATTATAATTTTTTTTACACAGCTCTGAAAGCCTTTTATTTCAGGGCTTTTTCTTTTTCTGTGTATAAAAATATGCCTAATTGACATATTTTTATATTGACAGATGTGCCAAATTGACATATTTGTAATTCATCTTAACCAACAAAGGAGCGATGAGTTATGAAATTAAGATACATTTTACTGGCCGCCGCCATTGTTTTTATCGGCTGGAACAAATACCAATACAACCAGTCTTTTGACCGCTGTGAGCAGCTTTTAGAAGAAATCCACCGCAATCAAAAAACACTGCAAAAAGAAATTTCTTTATTGCGTGAAGATATTTATGGGGAGGTCGAATATGTCAAATAA
>ENA-ORNT01000434-ORNT01000434.1-human-gut-metagenome-genome-assembly--contig:-NODE-434-length-31175-cov-4.781234_pt1 | contig 31175 bp, 25 predicted proteins | sample MGYA00242120_ERZ509032 | MGnify/ENA primary metagenome ERZ509032 (study PRJEB26280, sample SAMEA2338729) | human gut metagenome | biome: human gut; feature: human-associated habitat; material: faeces...
TTTTGTCGCTTTGCAAGCAAAATCCCACTAAACCCTATAGGTTGCGGATTTGAGGTTCTCATAGAAATTACGTAACTTCCCCATAGAAAGTCGGTAACATTCTTAAGAAGCTCCACTTTTTCTTCTGCTTAATCCTGTTGTTTTTTGTGTTGAATCTATGTGAATTTCTACATAACTCTCAGTCAGGTTGTTTCAGTACTTCCGTGAGAGTACTGGAAAGAATCAGTTTATCCACGTTGATGGCGCACAGGAAATTTATCATAAACTTCAAGAATATGTAGATGAGAAGTGATGGCAAGACCTGTGTCAGTAGGTTGCCATCACTTATTGCTCATTACAGTGTATTAAAAACATGCCGTTTAGAATTTCTTGAAATACAGCTTCAGCATCTCCGACTGCAGCTGCATCTTCCCGCCACTAAGCTTCTGAATCTGGAAGGTTTCTTCGATGTTGTTTATACCGAAAGGCTTCAGCAACGTTGGTTCTGCAAGAGGAGCATCGCCATTCTCACGGTCGTAGGCGTAAGGCTGTGTCAAGAGGAGTTTGCCGTCACTCTTGTTGTATCTCATCAATATAGACTGGTGTCCGTGGTCCTTGTCATCGGCTTCCATCAGATTAAACTGGAATGACCAGAAGATTTTTTCTTTCGACAAGTCAAGCACGCCACCAGTGGCAAGGGTGTCTACTCTCGTAAGGTGCCACATGCCATCGAAGTCTCCGGCTCCCGATGTTTCAAGTTCGCATGATGAAAGCAGAGCCGTCATCATACAGGCACACGCCATTATTATATATGTATAGAATTTCTTCATGTCTTTGTCTTTTCTCTGGTTATTGAAAATGTTTGTTATTCCGGTATCTGCCACAACGGGATTACAAGTCGAACCATCCGGTCTTTGCCACCGTTATCTGGAAGCCCTGATTGTTTCCGAGTATTCCTCCGAAATCCATCGCGTATGATCCTTTCAGGCTCCAGTCGCGCAACTGCTTTTGTTTGAATTTGTATTCACCTTCCACCATAAAGCTTACATTATGACGCTTGTCGGTAAACGGATTGTTGTATGTACCCCACCCTTCCTGATAGGTTGCCATTACACGGTAACGGGTATTTTCTGTCGGTCTGCCGCCAAAGCCAAGATGGAAAGCCATAAATCTGTTGTTCTGCACGTTTATTTTGCCATCTGTATTATATATAGGTGAACGATAGAGCGGATTTCCCATCACCTGTCCCCAGTGTTGCCATCCGGGATATATACCATGGTTGTAATAGTTGTCGGTTCCTCCGATATGGTCGGGTATTGTTGTGGTGTGGTCGTGATAAATCGGACCGCTCTGGTATTTGGTATAAAGATATTCCACTACAATGTTTCTCAACCATGTGCCGAACTTCAGATGCAGATCCGCACCAAGCATCCAGTCCTTGAAGTCATACAACACGTAACGATGTTTCTGCTTCTCCTGCCACTGCTCGCCGCTACCATAGCCGTCATAGTCGAGCTGGAACATAGCAGAGTGGTCTTCAAAGAACTTATCCACATACAAACCAGCTCCCCACATGTCCGTTTCCCAGTTCAGACGCATCATCCAGCTTCCCAGTTGGTTGCCTTCCACATTCTTGTAGTTTGCACCATCCGTAGCATCTTTCCCTCCAGGTATGAAAGCATTCCAGAAGGCTTTAACACCCTTGTCGCCCTTCAGCTCTTGCAACGTGCCGTCGCTCTGCTGCAGATAGGAGTTGCCGCCAAACATAGATGCCATCTCCAGTCCCAGTTCTATAGAGAACGGATACATATACGGATCTTTTCCTATACGCAAGAAGCCTGCCTTTGAATGGTACAGCACATGGTCTGTATAGCGGCTCTTCTTCGCCGTAAAGTCGTGTTGCCACGAATCATCAGTAAACATTCCGTAGGCTATGTGTCCTCTTATCTGCAACCAGTTGTTAGTGCCCGGCACCGACCAATAGTCTTCAAGCGCCAACCTTATCTGCGGCACGGGGCGCGCATTTATGCCCAACGTCTGCGAACCGCTGCTAAACCTGCTGTTTTTCAGGTTCAGCTCCCTTTGCTTGCTTCCTACAGACAGTGTGCCATGCAGCCAGCGTCCTTCCACGAAAGCCTGCTGCACAACAACATTGCTCGTATAGTTGTAAGGCACAGCCACATCCACTCCGTAGCCAAGTCCCCATTTCTTATTATCGTCGATAGATATCGGACGAACCACGGAACCACGAAGATAACCGTTTCTCTCCTCCATGGAACTCAGACCATACTTGTTGGCATTCAACCACAAAGGGGTCTTGCCCCATGAAAATGAACCTTGAGCCTCAACGGTATATTCAAACTCGTTCTTCGGCTTTTCGCTCTTTTCTATATCGTCAATATCCTCCTGCGCCACGCAATTCAATGAGGCTGCAAACAAAAAGGATGCTAATAATAGTTTGTTCATATCACACTTTTTATGTTTTCATCTGCGAAGATAGGCATTATTTTCCATAAAAAAGACATCTATAGGGTTTTTCCCTTTCTATTTAGGGAAAAACCTTATTGACGTATGCGCTTTTTTTAGTTCCTTTGCAACAGAAAACAATAACGAATTAAAAACGATATATTATGAAACGGTTTATATTATCAATAGTTATGATGCTCACAGTAGCAATGTCTACAATGGCTATGAGCTACGAGCAGGCAAGGGAGAGAGCACTGTTCCTGACCGACAAGATGGCATACGAACTGAATCTCACCGACGAACAGTATGAGGCTGCTTACGAGGTAAACCTCGACTATCTCATGAGTATAAATTCTTACGACGACCTGTATGGCACATACTGGACACGACGTAACCTCGACCTAAGCTACATCCTCTACGACTGGCAGTACAGCACATTCTGCTCGGCTGCTTACTTCTATCGTCCGCTGATATGGGACAACGGAGTATGGAGATTCAGCATATATGCAAGATATCCACACCGCACATATTTCTATTTCGGCAGACCGGCATTCTACGTTTCTTACCGCGGTGGACACAGCTGGCACATGAACGGCGGACGCAGCTGGTATCATGGACGCACTTTCGGACCAAGACCGGGCGAAAGCCGCTTCGGAATGAGAGACAGATTTGACAGAGGTGACTTCAGAGGTTCAAGAGGCCACGGCAGAGACTATGACCGTAGGGACAATGGCAGAGGATACGACCGTAGGGATGACCGAAGAGACAATGGCAGAGGATACGACCGCAGAGACGACCGTAGGGACAACAACAAAGGATACAACAGAGGAAACGGCCGCAACGACAACAGGGGAAACGGCAACTACGGCGGATATCGTGGCAACAACAATGGCGGAACTCCTTCAAGAGGCACCGGCACCAATACTTCAGGACAGAGCAATAGAGACAACAATGGCGGCTACAGCGGAAGCAGAGGCAAATTCGGAAACAACACCGAGCTTATGCGTCAGAACAGAAGAGCCAACGATTTCACGACAAGACAGAGCAGCACACGTGAGACCGTGACACGCAACAATACAAGAATGGAGAGAATGGATAGATCACAGCCTTCACGAAGCACAGGAAGTTCTTCCTTCAGCAGATCTTCGTCTAACTCATCACGCCCGGCAACAACATTCACTCCAAGCCGCAGCACTTCCAACACTCGCAGCACCTACAACGGTGGCTCATCCAACAGAAGCGGAGGCAGCTTCAGCGGAGGCGGACGCTCTGGTGGCGGCGGTCACTTCGGTGGAAGAAGATAAGCAAAAACATAATAAATTCAAAAGCGGATGCAGGTTCATAATGGCCTACATCCGCTTTTTCGTTAATTAATATAATAATGAAATAAATATTACTTGTTCATCAGATAGCGCTCTGCCTCAAGAGCCGCCTTGCAACCGCTTGCCGCAGCTGTGATGGCCTGACGGTAAACAGGATCTGCAACGTCGCCGGCAACAAACACTCCTGGAATCTTTGTGCGTGGTGTACCATCAATGGTCTTTATATAGCCCACCTCGTCGGTATCGAGCCACTCCTTGAAGACATCGGAGTTCGGCTTATGACCGATGGCAAGGAAGAATCCGTCAATCTGAATGTCAACCTTCTCTTCGTCCGGCTCACCTTTACGCTTTACCAAATGAGCACCCTCTACTCCGTTTTCGCCAAACAGTCCTATAGTGTTATGCTCAAACAGCACCTCTATATTCTCTGCACCAAGCACTCTCTCCTGCATAACTTTTGAAGCACGGAGGAAAGGCTTGCGCACGATAAGGTAAACCTTCTTTGCCAAACCGGCAAGATAAAGGGCATCCTCACAAGCAGTGTCGCCACCACCTACTACTGCCACCGTCTTCTTGCGATAGAAGAATCCGTCGCATGTAGCACATGCCGAAACGCCCATACCGTTATATTTCTGCTCATCTGGCAGACCAAGATACTTGGCAGACGCACCTGTGGCTATAATCACTGTATCTGCTTCCAGTTCAGTACCGTCGTCAGTCGTCAGCTTATATGGTGCCTTGCTGAAATCAACCTTTGTAATCTCTCCTTCGCGAATGTCTGCTCCGAAGCGTTCTGCCTGCTCACGGATGTCGTTCATCATCTGACCGCCCATCACACCCTCAGGATAGCCTGGGAAGTTTTCTACCATAGTAGTCTGCGTAAGCTGTCCGCCAGTCAGCAGGCCACAATACTCTACAGGGTTCAGGTTTGCTCTCGAAGCATATATGGCAGCTGTATATCCAGCAGGACCGCTACCAATAATTGCACATTTTACGTGTTCCATATTTGAATTGAATTTAAAGTTTAAAGTCAAGCGTTGTTATCTTCAAACTGCATTAAGACGATGCTTACAGCAGCTCTTCTATTTTCTTGGCGATGTTGTCGATGCTCTCCGTCGGTTCGAAACGCTCCACCACCATACCATACTTGTTTACAAGGAACTTTGTGAAGTTCCACTTTATATCTGACTTTTGCTTGTAGTCGGGGTCTGCCTTGGAGAGCATCTCGTCGAGGACCTTTGTCAAAGGATGGCTCTCATCCCATCCTGCAAAACCTTTCTGCGAAGTAAGAAACTGGAAGAGCGGGTCTGCATCCGGACCGTTCACCTTAACCTTCTTGAAGCGTGGGAACTCTGTGCCGTAGTTCAATTTGCAGAACTCATGTATCGTCTCGTCCTTGCCCGGGGCCTGCTGTCCGAACTGGTTGCAAGGGAAATCGAGAATCTCGAAACCCCGACTATGATATTTCTCGTAAAGTTTCTCCAAATCCTCATACTGCGGTGTGAATCCGCATTTTGTGGCTGTGTTGACAATCAGTAATACTTCGTTAGCATACTCTTTCAGAGCTACCATCTTTCCTTTTCTGTCCTTTACCGAAAAGTCAAATACTGTATTCATTTTCTTATTTTGTTTTTTATTTAGGTTTAATGATTATTATTCTGCTTATCCTTCACTCCGTCCGACAGTTACGCCGTTTGGAGTTTTCCATTGCAAAATTAGTCATTTAAATCGAAAACCAACAACAGGAAGTGTATTATTTGCGAATTTTACAATCCGAAATCAAGCGTTGCTGCTGTTTTTTCCACTTTCTTCTCTATATTGTCAGGCAGGTTGCAGAAAAAGTCTATCTTGTTTCCAAGCTTCTTCTCCAGTTCGCTGATAGATATGGCATAGCCTTTCAGGGCATCACTACCATGGTTTACGCTTGTATGTTCAAACCAGAAGGCAATGCCGGAATAGATGTTGCTGTTTGTTCTCTTCCATACAAGGGCTGCATAGAAATACTTGGGCACGATGAGTTTGCCGTCTATGCGCGTCAGTATCTGGTCTGCACGGTCTATCGTTCCACCTTTGCATACAAACAGCGTGTCGTTAGCTGCAAATTTGTTGCTCTTCGGAAAGCTGTTCACGAATTTCTCCATCGTCAGCCAAATGCCACTGTTCTTGCCGTTTACTTTCTGACTGCCGTTGAAAGCACTATATTGAGGCTGCATGTTGGTAAGATAGAACGTCTGTTTGTTTATCTCGCCCACTCCGCTTCCGCTGTTGTAAGTGCGGTCGTTGGAGTTACACAAGTGTCCGTGGTCAAAGCCTCTTGCCTTATGTATATAACAGTGTGTGGCTCCATTGTCGTCATAATGGTAATAATCGTCAAGGCTCAAGTTTGCAAGGTCGAAGAAGTAAACGGATTTGTTTGATGTCTCTGTCTCGCGATACGACTGGTAATAGTCAGCATAGCCTCCACTCCATCTCTGTTCGTTGCCCTGCACGTTTCTACTTGTCAGGATATAGCACGACCAGCGGTTTGCCTTAAGGTCTTTGTCCCACTCCACACAGTAGTTCACGCCGCCCTTGTCGAAAGTCTTATCACTTGTCCTGTATACAATGAACCTACTGTTGCCTTCTTGCAGGTGCGGCACTTCCATACGTGTAGCAGCAGCGTCAGTATAAGCGGTGTTTCTGTTTACATTAGGTTCTTTCTGCCCTTCACCACTTCCACCTTGTGAGTCATTGTCGTCGCTGCTACATGCTGCCACAGCCAATGCCACGACGAAGAGGAATGAGTAATTTTTAAGATTAAACCATTTCATAGTTGTAGATGTTTTTTATAAAACGAAAAAAAGTGTGTTCATGCGCATATGCAACTACGCTTGAACACACTTTCAATTTCTTCCTTAATATATAATGTATATATTATTTGCGGGCTTTTCCATAGCGGCTCATGAACTTGTCCACACGACCTGCGGTGTCAACGAGCTTGCTCTTACCTGTATAGAACGGGTGAGATGTACTTGAGATTTCGACCTTTACCACTGGGTAAGTTTCGCCTTCAAATTCTACTGTATCATTAGTCTTGCATGTAGAACGTGTAAGGAACATATCGCCGTTGGACATATCCTTGAATACGACGGGGCGATAGTTTTCTGGATGGATACCTTTTTTCATTTTAATCTAAATTGTTTATTTATTGTTTATAAAATATTATGCCATTTAGCATTTGGCTGCAAAGGTAAGAAGTTTTTTTTGACTGGACAAATTTTTGCAAGAAAAAAAATCCCATCATCGGTTGGGATGATGGGATTCAAGTATTACAAATAAAGAATATTACAATTCTATTTCCTTACCACCTTTACCTGTGGTAAGAACAATGTCATCAAGACGGATTGCAGAACTTATGTTTGCAGTGAACTTGATATAGAGTTTTGAAACTGCTTTTTTGAGAGTAAAGTTCGCTGTTGCATAAATCCAATATGGGTTTGTTGCGTCGCCATTGTTCTTGTCGTAAGTCAAATCTGTCCAATTTGTACCGTCGGTACTTACGCTAACAATAAATTTTGAAGCGTCGAATGAATTATCATATCCGTTATCGCCCTTAACAGAACTACTTGCACCGAAACACAACTTAAGCTTTGTCTGTGCAGAAGTCAGAGCAATGTTATTAATGACGAATGATGAAGGAGCTGTTCCAAAGAAGACTACGTTAGGACCGGAAGCATTGTCGTATGCTCCAGTATTCTTCAAACCTGTACTACGAACGGATGCCTTTACACCAGTGTATGTCACCTCAGATGCGCCAGTACCTTCTTTTGTCCAACCTGTATATTTGTCTACATAAGGTTTTGTTGAAGAAACATCTGCTGTACCACAGGTCTCTTTGAATATAGTAGCATTCTCATCCCCTGGAGTGTCCGGTGTATCTGGAGTATCAGGAGTTACTGCTCCGTTATCCAAATCTATCTCCTGACCGCCGTCGCCTGTAGTCAACGTAACGTCGTCGAGACGTATTGCGGAGCTTACGTTTGATGTAAACTTGATGTACAGCTTTGTTGTAGCTTTCTTCAGAGTGAAGTTTGCTGTTGCGTAAATCCAATATGGATGGGCCTCATCACCATTGTTCTTCTCATAAACGATGTTTGTCCATTTCGTTCCGTCTGCGCTGACAGAAACAGTAAACTTGGATGCGTCAAAGGTGTTGTTGTAAACTCCATCATCACCCTTTACAGAACTGCTTGCGCCGAAGTTCAGCTTCAGTTTTGTCTGGTCAGCACTAAGTACGATGTTGTTGATTGTAAATGTAGAAGGAGCAACACCAAAGAAAATCACGTTCGGGCCAGAAGCATTGTCGTATGCTCCGGTGTTCTTCAAGCCAGAACTGCGAACAGAAGTTTTCTCTCCGCTATAAGTGACGTCTGATGCGCCAACACCTGTCTTTGCCCAACCTGTATAACTATCGATAGTTGGCTTGGAAGAAGCGTCTGCTGTTCCAAATGTTTCATTAAAGATGACTGTTTTTTCTTCGCCAGGTGTTCCCGGCTCGTCAGGCTCACCGCCGTTTTCTCCTGGAATTTCATATGGAGCAGGAACGTCCTCGCAACTTGTTAGCGAGGTGAACGAGAATGTGAGGGCAGCCATTGCCATCACTGAATATAATATCTTTTTCATAAAATTATTCTTTAAAATTACTTGTTCTTTCTTTGATAATTATCTTATAGCTGACAGCCTTTATTATTTTACTTCCTCAATGTCGCTGTCTGAACGGAGGAGAATCTGCCAAGTGTAATCATACCTACTCAAATCGTTTGCATAAACAGTAAATATACCCGTTAAATTAACATTACCTTTTGGCATTGCCTTTGCTGCAAAATCAGCATATGTGCTGCTACGTACTACTAATGCAGCATAATTTCCATTCTTGAAAACTTTTCCGCCAACACTGACATCACGGCTGACGCCATTACCTCCATCCTTTTCAGCTTCAGGCGCCCAGGGCTTTGTTCCGTCAGCAATATTCATCTTCACATTCTTCAACGTCATTAACTTACCGCGATGTGATTTCACATAATTATAATATTTTATCTTCAATTCAGAGAAATCTTTACAGCCCTCTGCTTTATAATCTTTCTTATAATAATGCGTGAATAAATCTGCGTCAAACTCCTCCGGCTGCACCTTCGAAGCATCAGCTGTGCCGAGAATCTTGAAGTGTTCGTTCCAGATATTGAAAGCCATGCGGCTTGGGAATGTCCTGCCGCTTGAGTTTGTATACGGCATTCCGATCTGAACATTGTTTCCATAGAGTCCGATGTAGAGTCCTTTCAGGTTAACGAGTATTTCCTGTCCTACAGGCAAGAATCCGTAGAGTCCGCCTTTCTGTATGCAGATGAGCAGTCCTTCACCGCTCTCATCCTCTACAGCCACCTCATTATATATGTTGCCCTGAATGTCGTTTCCTGTGACACGTGCTTTCAGTTGCCAGTCCTCTGTAATTTCCACGAGTCCGTTAGCCACCGAAGCCTCGAATTTGTCAACGGTCTTCGCCTTCAGTTCCTTTATCGTTACGATTTTGCTTGTCTCCTCAACGATATTATTGTTGCCGAACGGAGCGTTTTCTCCCGTAGGATCGTTCCAATCGTCATCCATGCAGGATGTGGCAATGCCTCCAAGCAGCAGTGCCGCAACAAGGAATTTTATATATTTCATCTTTTTCATTTCTGTGAGAGTTTTTAGAATTTATATGCTATGTTCAACATTCCGTTAGTGCCATAGGCAAAGAACTTCATCGGGTTCTTCGAGAACTTGTATGCACGGTTGGTTGTTGTACCGTCGGTCTTCTTCGAGTAGTCGCTTCTGCTCTGCTCGTATCCTCCGGTCACGATATTGGTGTTGTTCAGAATGTTTGTCACAGAGAGGTTTATCGATAGCGAACCTCTCTTCAGATAGATGCTTCTTCCGATAGAGCCGTCGAGCATGAATCCGCCATGTCCCTTTGCCTGTTCGAATGCCGAGCGTATAGGCTCATTGTTGTCGAAGCAGTTGCCTCGTGCCGTTGCCGAACTGTGGTAGCGGTAGCAAGGTGAGTATGAGAGGTAGATGCGGTCATAGTAGTTGGCGTTGAGGTCAAGGAACCATCCTCCGCTGTGGTAGCTGAGTCCGAGACTTGCTGCCGTGAGCGGTGTACCGTTGTCGCGCATGTTCTTATTATAGATGGTCTCCGTGTATTCGACACCCTTTGTCGAATTCATGTAGCTCACGGTGTTGTCGTTGAGAATCTTCGCATCACTGATTTGTCCAATAAGCTTCACGTCGAATGCACTTGTCACCTTGAACTTGAGACCAGCCTCAACTCCATAGTAAGCCTTCTTCATTCCTGTAATGGATACATATGAGAAGGAGTTGATATCGTCGTAATAGAAGTTCTGCCAGTCGCTTACGTTTGTCAGATAGCTGTAGTAGGCGTTGATATTAGCATGCAGCCATGAGGTCTGCAGCTGGTATCCGATTTCAGAACTGAACACGCGTTCGTTTTTCAGGTTCTTCACGAAATCGTTGTTTATCTCCGGCGAAACGAATGCCACCTTTGCCTGTGGTGCCTTGTGCTCATATCCGAGTCCGAGTGTGAAGGTGTTTCCTCTTCCGAGGTTTATGTTAGCCCCGAACTTGAGTCCTCCGTCGATGAACTGTGCAGTATGGCTCTTTCCGTAAGAGTTGTCTTTTGCCAGTCCATTGCGCATCTTTCCGTCGCGCTGCATTGCTGTATATCCTAACTTTGCTGCCACGAGATAGTGCAGGATTCCGAAGTTCTCGCTATAGCTTGTCCAAAGCTTTCCGTTGTTCACAAGCAGGTTGTAGTTGTATCCGAACTTGTCGTCTTCCTTCACCACGGCGTTGGGGTTATTCAGGTCGTACTGTATCTCGTCTGCATTTGCCGGGTATGTGCCAAGAGCGTAGGTGTTGATGTTATGGAACTGTGTTGCTCCAAGCAGATCTTCCATCGTCTGGTAGTGCATGCCTTTGTTTGTGGCTCCCACTATACCGATGTTCCAGTTCTTGTCTTTGTCGAGTTGCTTGTTGAAAGTGGATGCCAATGCGATGGTAAGAGCATCGTTATGCTTTGCCTGTATGTAGTACATGGCATCCTGTCCTTGTGCCGAAGCCTGTTTGTTGGAATAGTAAAGACGATCCCAGTCTATCTGTCGGTTAGCTTTTGGTCCCGACCAGTAGTCATAGGCATCGTGCCAGTTCTGCAGTGCCTCAGATGTACGGTAAGAGCTGTTGCTCTCATCCCAAATGTCGTAGTAGCTGCTTGGCATGTTCTTCCAGTAGTTGGGGTGTGGGTTGTCGGCATTGTTGTAATTGAGCTTTGTGCTCTTGTACATGCTGTATTTTCCCATCAAGGATGTTGTCAGTTTGTCGTTGTCTGATATTTTCCAGTCCCAGGTAAGAAGTGCCGTTGGTGCAAAGTCGTTCACGATGCGTGAATTCCTCTTCTTTCCGTTTTGGTAGCCCCAGTACGGGTTGTAGTATCTGTCGTTAGCCATCCAGTACATCTCGTCGGTTCCAGCTCCCTGCGAAGCGCGCTCTGTAGGGTTTCCCCATGTTGAGAATGCGAGCGAGTGTGCACCGTTGCCGAAAACTTTCTGTACCCCGAGGAAATACGAGAGTGAGTTGTAGAATGTTCCTTCTACGTATCCCTCGTTTGCCCATCTGTATGTGATGTTTCCTGAGAATGCCCATCCCTTGTCACTAAGTCCGGTATTGAAGGTATACATACCTCGCAGCGTGTAGTTGCGGTTGGCACCGGTGAGCGTTATCCTATGACCGGCTGGCATGCTTGCCGGACGGAAGTTGTAGTTGTTGGAACCAGCCATTCCGGTCATGGCAAATTTGTTCGACTCGAATGGCAGTGCAAACTCCTGGTTCTTTGTCTGCTGGTTCAAGCCGCCGATATTCGAGAAGCGGAACTGGCCCGTCTCCATGTCATTCATCGGGATGCCATTGATATAGACATCGTTGTACTTCTGGTCAAACGCACGGTAGCGGAAGCGCACCGGCGAAAAGAGGTAGCCCACCTCGCTTGCGTAAATGTTGTTGTTGGAGTTGACGATAGTCACATTCTGCGACATGTCGTCATCCTCTCCGAGCTGTGCCTCAGTGAACGTAAATGCCGACTCGTTGAGAATAGAGCTGCGTTGTCCAATAGAATCAGTGGGATTCTGTGCCTGAGCCAAAGAAGCGGAGCATAACGCCATCACGGCTAATTTCAGATTCTTTTGCTTCATAAATCAGTGTTATATTTAATCCCGACAAAGATAAGCCTTTTATAATTATCAAACAAATATTATCATGATTTTATGCTTACGTGCTCCCTGTGCAACATATTTTTAACAGCTGCGTCATACCTTATTTATTATTTATATGACTAAAAATGCAGAATAAACCAAATTTAATTCTTACCTTTGCCACGATGCACAAACCCACGGACAACTCACCCCTACAGGTCATGCACAAGAGGCTCCCTTGACATACCATCCGGAGGCTTCCTTATTGACAAAGGCAATAAACGAAAAACAAAAATAACAATTATGAAAAGACTCAACATTATTATGATTTTGCTTCTGTGGCTGGCAACATTCACCGCCGGCGCACAGAAGAAGTATTCATGCTACGGCATAGGATTCTACAACCAGGAGAACCTGTTTGACACCTGTCATGACGAGGGAAAACGCGACTACGACTTCCTCCCTACCGGCTCCTACCGCTGGAACGGACTGAAATACACACACAAGCTACACAACATGGCACGCGCACTTGCCGACATGGGTACAGACAAACTGCCGGGAGTGGGCTGCGCAGTGATCGGACTGAGCGAAGTGGAAAACCATAAGGTGCTCGACGACCTCACAGCACAGAAGCCTCTGAAGGCACGCGGATACAAATATGTACACATTGAGGGACCCGACCGCCGAGGCATCGACTGCGCACTGCTCTACAACCCTGCACTCTTCAAGGTATATAACACCAAACTCGTGCCCTACGTGCAGGAGCTGAAGAAAGACAGTGCCTTCCTTACAAGAGGTTTCCTCACCGTGAGCGGAGAACTCGCTGGCGAACACGTAGCATTCATAGTATGCCACTGGCCAAGCCGCGCCGCTACATCTTTCTACCGCGAGTCGGGAGGCAGACAGGTGAAAGTGGTAAAAGACTCACTGCTGCGCGACGACCCTAAAGTGAAAATTTTCGTTATGGGTGACATGAACGACGACCCGACAAACAAAAGCATGACTGAAGCTCTCGGATGCAAGGCTGACATTGACATGGTTGGCGAAGGCGATATGTACAACCCTTGGTACAACATTCTTGCAAAGGAAGGAAAGGGAACTCTCTTCTACGGCGGCTCATGGAATCTCTTCGACCAGATCGTGATGACACCGAACCTGCTCAACAAGAAGGGAAAGAAGGACTTCTCTACACTGAAATACTTCAACCACCACATCTTCATGCGCGACTATCTCATACAGAGCGAAGGCAAATACAAAGGAGCGCCAAAGCGCACACATGCCGGAGGAGTATGGCTCGACGGATACAGCGACCACCTACCCGTAGTAGTGTATCTGGTAAAGGAGCAGAAATAAGAAACGTAAGGAAGAAGTACAAAACAAGTAGAGAATACAACTATGGCTGACGAAAACAACAGCACTGTAGTAGAACACCACCCTCTGCAGCCATTCCTGCCCGAAGGCGCATGGCTGCTAATGCTTGGAAGTTTTCCTCCGTCGCAACAGCGATGGAGCATGGACTTCTTCTATCCGAACTTCATCAACGACATGTGGCGGATCTTCGGTCTCCTGTTCTTCAACGACAAAGACCACTTCGTGGACACCGAGAACAAGAGGTTCAAGAAAGAACAACTCGTGGAATTCCTCACCCGAAAAGGCGTGGCACTCTACGACACTGCAAGCGCTGTAAGACGCACCACAGGCACCGCCTCCGACAAAGACCTCGAGATAGTGACACCCACCGATCTCGACACACTGCTACATCACCTACCCCACTGCACCACCGTAGTAACCACAGGTGAGAAAGCGACAACAGTGTTCGCCTCACACTTCGGCTGCGCCATGCCCAAAGTGGGCGAATCTGCAGAAATCCTATTCGAAGGCAGAAAGATAAAGCTCTTCCGCATGCCAAGCAGCTCAAGGGCATACCCTATGAAACTCGAAAAAAAAGCCGAACAATACAGAAAAGTACTTATCGGCGAACAACAATAACATACAAAAAAAACAAAAGTACGCATGACAATAATAGGAATAGCAGGTGGAACCGGCTCCGGAAAAACCACCGTAGTAAAGAAAATAGTAGAGGCCCTGCCACCACACTATGTCTCCGTGGTGCCACTCGACTCCTACTATAACGACACCTCACACATGACCGAGGAGGAACGCCACGCCATAAACTTCGACCACCCAGACGCCTTCGACTGGAAACTACTCATAAAACAAGTGAACCAACTGCGTAAAGGCGAAGCCATAGAACAGCCCACATACTCATACATACTTTGCAACCGACTGTCCGAGACCGTACACGTGGAACCAAAGCCCGTAATCATCATCGAAGGCATAATGACACTGCTGAACAAGAAGCTGAGAGACATGATGGACCTGAAAATATTCGTTGACGCAGACTCCGACGAACGACTCATACGCAACATACAACGCGACATCGTGGAGCGCGGCAGAGACGTGAAGGCGGTGGTTGACCGATATCTCGACGTACTGAAACCCATGCACGAGCAGTTTATAGAGCCAACAAAACGCTATGCCGACATAATCATTCCGCAAGGCGGAGAAAACAAGAAAGGTATAGAAATGGTCTGCAAATACATCGAAAGACTGATGCTATAGCATAAGCATATTATATGATGGGGCGCACGAAACGCCCCATCATTATTTCTGTGCAGAAGATTGCTCTCCCTCAAGCTCATTACCGCCCTTCCGCAACATTCTCTTCTTGCACTGATGTATCTTGAAGGCGTTCAGACATTCCGTAACGCCATAGAACAACAGGCACCATCCGATTATCAACAACGGCAGACCTGCCGTCTTCATCGGCTTCACCATGACAAATAGTCCGGTGAGCAATATCAGCGTCGGACAAGCCCAGAACCACAGCGGCAGCACGGCATACTTGCGAGCCTGGATGAGCACAAGAAACTGGTTCAGCGAACCAAGCAGCAGTATACCACCCAGCACATACATCAGCGATGTGACAAAAGCACCTGGCATAAGGGCAAGCACGAAACCAAGAATAACACTGCCAAGTCCCACAACAGGAAACATCGGCTTACCACCAACAAGCAGCTTGCCGTCAACATCATACACCTCATTCTCGGCAGAATGAAGCCGAGCATTGAAGTAGGCAACACAAGAAATGACTCCCGAAACAAGAAACAGCAAACCGATGGCTATCGTAATACCCTTAACGGTGCTGTCGGGATTCTTTATCAGCATCGCACCGACCGCTATAGAGCAAATGGCACGAAATACAGAACTCTGCAATACTTTCATAATCTTATCTTTTAAGTTGACGAGCAACAAGTAGACCAAGAGGTTTGCTTACTTATATACTTACTCATTCCACCTATTTCTACCTGTTACCACATTGCAAAGTTAAGAAATAATCCGACGACAACCAAATAAACTTTCATGAAAGACAAAGTCTATACGGAAGCCCAATAGAAAAAGCTCATAAATAGTGACATGAAAAGAATACAGCATTAAATAATCATAAAGAATTGCACGATACACTAAAAACATTACAAAAGTGCTACTTGGGGTAAATGGAATCTTGTATCTTTGCACTTACATAATAAACAGAATCTCTGCTTTCTCTTACAAAAGAATGACACATGACAGATGTGACACATGTTTTTATAAAATTCCTATGCGCACTGGCAGGAAAGCATTAGGTTTATTTATATATATAATATATTATATAAAAAAGTTGTGTCATAAGTGTCATCTGTCACACTCGCAATTACAAGTGCCATAGTTAAGATTCATAAGTGCCATAGATAGCTTTCGTAAGTAGCATAAAAAACAACAAGGTATGAAAAAGACAACTCTACTTCTTGCACGCCACGGAGAAACCGTGGATAACGCCAACCGGATTATGCAGGGACAGACACAAGGAAGGCTCAACGAAAACGGAATCAGACAGGCGGAAGAACTTGCAGGAAGAATGAAAGACAGAAAGATTGATGCTTTCGTGGCGAGCGACCTAAAACGCTCCGTAGACACTTGCCGCATCGTGGCTGCGCCACACCATGCGGAAGTCCATACCACACAACTGCTGAGAGAAAGAGACTGGGGAGGCTTCACCGGCAGATACATCCCCGACCTGAAAGGAGAGACATGGCCAGACGACGTGGAATCCTTGGACGCCCTGAAGCTGCGCGCACAAAGATTCCTGGACTATATCAAAAGGGAATATTCCGGACAGACAGTCTTTGCCGTAGGCCACGGTATAACGAACAAAGCCATACAGGCCGTCTACTACAACAAAGAGATGAAAGACATCGAAAAAATGGCTAATGCAGAAGTAAGGACGCTGGTTTTATAACACACGTCCTCCCATTACATCAGCAGAAGAGCATCGTGATGAGCGGAATGGTGAAGATAGAACCTACGGTTGTTATGAACGTCATCTCGGTCATGAGAGCTGGATTCCTGCCGTATTTCATGCAGAACATCGTGCCAAACGAAGCCACAGGCATGGCAATGACCACCGTATTGATTTCATTCACTATGTCGCTCACCCCACACACCTTAAAGAGGAAATACAGCGACAATGGCACCACGCCAAGACGCACCACCGACGCCACATAGACTTTAGGACTGCCTATAATATCATGCAGCGGCAGACGCGCCATCGAAGATCCGATTATCATCAGTGCTGCCGGCACGGTTATGTTGCCGACCATCGTTACAGGGCGTGCCACTATTTCCGGCGTATGCACATCAAGTGCCACGAGGAGAGCAGCGACAAAGGCAGCAATCATGGCAGGAGAGAAGAGCAACTTGAGGTTAAGCTTGCGAACGCTGTACTCGCCCTTCACGAGCATTACGCCAGCCGTGAAGATGAAGAATGTGTTAGGCATGTTCAGCAGTGCCGCATAGAACACAGCCTTGGCTCCGAAGATGGAGGAGACGATGGGATAGCCAATGAAGCCCACGTTGGCAAACATCAGGGCAAAGCCTATCATGCCCTGGTCATCGCGGTCGGCGGCTATCAGCCGTGGTACGAAGAAGCCGAACACGAGAAGCAGTACATACGTAAGGAAGCCCACTCCAAGGAGAGGCAGGATGAGCGTACGGTCGGGAAGGGATTCGCCCATCACGGACGAGAGGATGAGCAGAGGACACGTCACGTCGACGACTATCGACGAGAGCTTGCGGTCAAAATCCTCACCCATATAACCCAACTTACACAGGGCATAGCCCAATACCACGATGATGAAAAGCACCACCATCACTTGAAGATTTTCCATTTTCTCTATACAGTATTTTTATTGATTCTTTTCTTCTTCTATTTCTTGTCTTTCGGTCTGTCCTATGCCCGTTTCATTTTCCCTGTGAAGAACAGTCCTATGAATACGAGGATGCCGTTGAGCAGCAGCAGTTCATAGCCGAACTTATAGCCCGTAAGATGAGTCGTCAGCTGATCAACAGCGAAGCATATCAATGGAGATGCTACGCAGATATAAGGCACAAGCTTGTCGTTGACACGGCTCCGCGTTAGAATGCCGAAGGAGAATAGTCCGAGCAGCGGTCCGGATGTATACGACAGCACGATATATATTGCATCTATGACGCTTGTGGAGTTAATGACTCTGAACATCAGTATAAAGAGAGCAAACAGTGCGCAGACACCCAGATGTGCCACACGGCGCAGTCGCTCGTCAGTAGGACGTTCTTTGATGTCTACACAGAAGCTGGTGGTAACTGCCGTAAGGGCAGAGTCGGTACCGCTGAAGGATGCCGCCACTATACCTATGGAGAAAAGCACAAGCACGAGATTTCCCATCCATCCGGAGGCTGCAAACATAGGCAGCAGCTCATCGCTGTCGGCAGGTATTGCCATTCCTTCCTTAGCGGCAAGCATCATCAGGAGCACACCGAGGGCAAGGAAGAGGAAATTGACAGGCACGAAGAAGAAACCGCCCACACACATGTCTTTCTGAGCATCGCGCAGGGTCTTGCACGTAAGATTCTTCTGCATCATATGCTGGTCGAGTCCGGTCATCACGACAACGATAAACACTCCGCTGATGAACTGTTTGAAGAAGTTCTGAGTGGATACGAAGTCATCGAAGACGAATATGCGGCTATGGCTGTCTGCCATCACTGCCGAGAAGGCTTCACCCATCGTCATATCGAGCTTGCCCACCACCTCAACAATGATTATCAGCAGAGCTGCCATCATACAGATGGTCTGGAAGGTGTCGGTCCATACGAGAGTCTTGATTCCTCCACGCCTGGTGTAGAGCCAGATTAGGAGCACAAGAAGCACTACAGTGACGCCGAAGGGGATGCCCGCCTGACCGAAGACGAACCTCTGCAGAATGCTACACACGACGTAGAAGCGGAGCGCTGTACCCGTCATCTCGGAAAGGAGAAAGAACAGGGCACCTATCTTATAAGATCTGCGTCCGAGACGCTTCTGCAGATAGGTGTAGATGGTGGTAAGGTTGAGTCTATAATATACTGGCAGCAGTACGAATGCCACCACGAAATATCCAACGATGAAGCCGAGGCAGGTCTGCAGATAGGTCATGTCTTGCCTTATCACCATGCCTGGCACGGAGACGAAGGTTATTCCGGAGATAGATGCTCCTACGAGCCCGAGGGCAAGCATATACCACGGCGACTTGCGTTCTCCGCGATAGAAGGTGTCGTTGGTGGACTTGCGGCTGGTGACTCTTCCCATCACCATAAGCACGCAGAAATAAATCAGGATTGTTGTAAGTATCAGCACTGTTTTAGCGTGTATTTATAAATTAATATTCTATTTGTTATCACTCTCTTTCTATTTGTCAATCTCCCTAAGTATCTCCACAGCTTTTCCCACTGTGTCTACTCCAGTAACCGTCATGTAGCGCTTGCCACGACTTTCCTTTATGTTGCAACGCCGTGGATGGAAGCCTATGTAGTTGAGGGCTTTTTCGAAGGCCTGGCTTTTGTAATATGCACTCATGGGATTGCTTACGAACTGCATCTGCAGCATACCATTTTTCAACATTATCTTCTCGAAGCCGAGTCGTTTTCCAATGCGTCGCAGCGGCACCACCTGTAGCAATTCGAGTCCTTCATGCGGTATTTCGCCGAAGCGGTCTTTGAGGTTTGCCTTGTATTTCTCCAGGTCGGCATCGTTGTTTATGTTGTCAAGCTCTCGGTAGAGCAGCATTCTCTCGCTGCTGCTTGGCACGTACTGGTCGGGGAAGAACATCTCCAGGTCGCTCTCCACGGCACAGTCATCGACAAACTCGTCACCAGAGAGTTTCTTTCCCTGTTGCATTTCATCGTGATACATATCAGCGAACTCGTCGTTTTTGAGTTCCGTCACGGCTTGCGTAAGTATCTTCTGATAGGTTTCAAAACCGAGATCCTCCATAAATCCGCTCTGTTCGGCTCCAAGCAGGTTTCCGGCACCACGCATGTCAAGGTCCTGCATGGACAGGTTAAAGCCACTGCCCAGTTCAGAGAATGTCTCCAGAGCTTCAAGACGCCGACGTGCATCCTGCGAAAGATTCGACAACGGCGGTGCGAGCAGATAGCAGAAAGCCTTTTTGTTGCTGCGCCCCACCCTACCTCTCATCTGATGCAGGTCGGAGAGTCCGAAACGGTGTGCGTCGTTGATGATTATCGTGTTGGCATTGCTAATGTCAACACCATTGCCAATGATTGTGGTGGAGAGGAGCACGTCATAGTCATAGTTGATGAATCCCATGATTATCTTCTCAAGTTCCTCGGGCTTCATCTGTCCGTGTCCTATTGCGATTCTCGCATCTGGTACCTTACTGCGTATTACGCTTGCTATGTCGGGAAGGTTACTGATGCGGTCGTTTACGAAGAACACCTGTCCGTTGCGGCTCATCTCGAAATTTATGGCATCCTTTATCACCTCTGAGTCGAAGGTGTGCACCTCGGTACATACGGGATAGCGGTTGGGGGGCGGTGTCTGTATGATACTCATGTCGCGGGCTCCCATCAGCGAGAACTGCAACGTGCGAGGAATTGGCGTTGCCGACATCGTCAGAGTGTCTACGTTTGTCTTCATCTTGCGCAGTTTCTCTTTCGTGAAGACACCGAACTTCTGTTCCTCATCAATGATGAGCAGTCCGAGGTCCTTGAACTTCACGCTTTTTCCTATCAGTTTGTGTGTGCCTATGATAATGTCTATCTTGCCTGCCTCAAGGTCGGCAAGCACCTGTTTGGTCTGCTTCGTGCTGCGTGCTCTCGACAGATAGTCCACTCTTACAGGCATGCCTTTCAGCCTGGCACAGAAGGTCTGATAATGCTGGTAGGCGAGCACCGTGGTAGGCACCATTACTGCTACCTGCTTGGAGTCGCACGCCGCCTTGAAGGCTGCACGGATGGCGACTTCTGTTTTTCCGAATCCAACATCTCCGCATACAAGACGGTCCATCGGACGCTGACTCTCCATGTCTGCTTTCACGTCGTTGGTAGCTTTCAGTTGGTCTGGGGTGTCTTCGTAAAGGAAGCTTGCCTCCAGTTCGTGCTGCATGAAAGAATCAGCACTGAACTGATAACCTTTCTGATGACGGCGCGTAGCATAAAGCTTTATCAGGTCGCGGGCTATGTCTTTTATCTTCTTCTTTGTCTTCTCCTTCAGACGCTCCCAGGCTCCCGTGCCGAGAGTGCTCAGGCGTGGCGGAGTCTCACTGTCACGCCGCTTATATTTTGATATTTTGTAGAGGGAATGGATGCTTACGTCCACCTTATCGTTGTTCTGATATATTATTCTTATCATCTCCTGATAAGAGTCGCCAACAGGCACACGCACCAGTCCGGCAAATTTTCCTATGCCGAAATCTACGTGCACTATATAGTCGCCAGGCTCCATTTCCTGCAGTTCTTTCATGGTCAGTGCCATCTTTCCGCTGCGTGCGGCATCCGATCTGAGGCTGTACTTATGGAATCGGTCAAAAATCTGATGGTCTGTGAAGACGCATATCTTCATGTCGTTATCGGCAAAGCCTCCGTGGAGCGTCTTGTCAACAGGCTCAAATGAAATCGGTGTGGTCTGTATTTCCGTGCCGTCTGCAAGTCGCTTGTGCTGCGCCATTTCATCAAAGATGTCACGGAGACGCTGGTTCTGCTTGGTGCTGTCGGCAAGGATAAACAGACGGTAGCCCTGCAGCTGGTAGTCTTCGAGAGCCTTGGTGAGTAGTTCGAAGTTCTTGTGAAACAGCGGCTGCGCACTCGTGTTGAAACCTATGGTTGCCTGCGGTGTACCAGTGGGACTGCCACCAAACTCTATTCGTTTAAAGCCGACAATGTCTTCGGCAAACATGGAACCCGATGAAAGAGCATTCTCAGCCTTCATCTGCTGCATTATAGCCTGTTGTTCCACTTCTGTGGCACCTTCAAGCTTTTCGGTAAGTGCCTGTTGTGAGAAGCCCTCGCGGTAGGTGTTGTCAATGACATCGTGGACGAACGTGATGTCTTTCATCACGACAAGTGCATCGGATGGAAGAAACTTCAGGAACGGTATTTTCTCCGAAACCATTCCTGCAAGTTCCGGCACTATGTTCATGCGTTCTACCTTGTCTTTGGACAACTGCGTCTGTACCTCAAAGGTGCGTATTGAGTCTATCTCGTCGCCAAAGAAGTCCACACGGTAAGGATACTCGTTGCTATAGGAATAAACATCGAGAATACTGCCTCTGACGGCAAACTGCCCTGGCTCGTAGACGTAGTCCACCTCCTTGAAGCCATAGGAGCGCATCGTTTTCTCTATCTCCACTATGTCGTGTTCCTCACCCACCCGTAGCGGAAGCGTACGGTCGTCAAGATGTTTGTTGGAGACCACAAGCTCCGACATTGCCTCCGGACAGGTAACGACATATAGGGACGACATACAAGCGCCATCGGAAGCGGCTGCCGACAAGCGGCTCAGCACCTCCGTACGCAGAATCTCGTTTGCCGCATCGCGCTGACCGTATTTCACCTGACGACGATATGCCGAAGGGAAGAACAGCACATTGGCTGTGCCGAGCATCTGCGTGAGGTCATGATAAAAATATCCCGCCTCTTCAGCATCGTTGAGCACGAAAAGACAAGTACGGCGGAGCCTGTCCGCCATGGAGGCAAACAGGACAGGGACAGCAGAAGCATGAAGCCCCCGCAAAGATATAGTCTTGATACTGTCGTCATCGACCGTCTTCAGCAACGCCCCCAGATGAGGAGACGAGGAATAGAGGTCAAGAATCGTCTGAATTTCCATCTTTCTACCTTGCATACCGGCATGGCGCAGAGCATACAAAACGGCGCACACACCTTATAAATTATTAACAGGGTGCGAAGTTAATCAAAAAAATTGTAGAAATGGCGAGTATTTTACGATTCTTTCTATGGCACTTACATTTTTATTGTTAACTTTGCATTAGATAACTATAATAAACATGAGTGACAGCATTGTAATAATCCCGACATACAACGAGATTGAAAACATCGAAAAAATCATACGGGCCGTTTTCGGACTGGAGAAGGTATTCAACATTCTCATCATCGACGACGGCTCGCCCGACGGTACGGCAAACGTAGTGAAAAAGCTTATGGCTGAAGAGTTCAAAGACAGGCTCTTCCTCATAGAACGCAGCGGCAAGCTCGGACTGGGCACGGCTTACATCAAAGGCTTCAAATGGGCTCTTGAACATAAATACGAATATATCTTCGAGATGGACGCAGACTTCAGTCATGACCCCAACGACCTGCCACGACTATACGCCGCCTGCCACGACGAAGGATATGACGTGGCTATTGGTTCACGCTACGTAAGCGGAGTGAACGTGGTGAACTGGCCTATCGGCAGAGTGCTGATGAGCTATTTCGCTTCGAAATATGTAAGGTTCGTAACAGGGTTCAAGGTGCACGACACTACCGCCGGCTTCAAATGCTACAAGAGAAGAGTGCTTGAAACCATCGAGCTCGACAAGATTCGTTTCAAGGGCTACGCCTTCCAGATTGAAATGAAATACACCGCACACAAGATTGGCTTCAAGATAAAGGAAGTGCCCGTAATCTTCGTTAACCGCAGAGAGGGCGTATCGAAGATGAGCGGAGGAATCTTCGGAGAGGCATTCTTCGGAGTAATGAGACTAAGATGGGACGGATGGACAAGGAAATATCCGAAGATAAAATAGAACCTGATACAGAAGACAAGAGACACAATCTATTATGAAATACCTATACAGAACATACCAGCTGCTCTTCGCATTGCCACTGCTGCTAATATGGACAGTAATCATCTCCCTGATGGTCATCATCGGCTGCTCACTGGGCGGAGGACATTTCTGGGGCTATTATCCCGGCAAATGGTGGGGACAGGCCATTATACGCCTGCTGCTGCTACCCGTGAAAGTGGAAGGCAGAGAGAACATGAAGAAGAACGAGTCGTATGTCATTGCTGCCAACCATCAGGGCGCTTTCGACATCTTCCTCATCTTCGGTTTTCTTGGCAGACAGTTCAAGTGGATGATGAAATACCAGCTACGCAAGATTCCGTTCGTGGGATTTGCATGCGAGAAGTCTCATCAGATATTCGTAGACAAGCGAGGACCGAGGAAAGTGAAGGAGACTTACGACAAGGCACGCGCCACGCTATGTGGAGGCATGAGCTTGGTTGTGTTTCCAGAAGGGGCAAGAAGCTTCACTGGACACATGGGAAAATTCCGCCGCGGTGCCTTTATGCTTGCCGACGAGCTACAGCTGCCTATCCTGCCACTAACAATTAACGGCTCTTTCAACATCATGCCGAGGACACGAGACTGCAAATGGGTAACATGGCACCCCATAAGCCTTACCATCCACAAGCCCATCTATCCCGAAGGACAAGGTGCGGAAGACATCAATCGCCGCATGTCGGAATGTTATGACGCCATCATGTCGGGACTCGACAAGGAATATCAGGGATATGTAGAGAACCCGGACCAATAGTGCTACAACTTTGCCTACATTACTTTTATAAGCATAAAAAAAGAATCCTTCAGCTATATTGCAATGCCTTAATAAGCGAGCAATTAAGCTGAAGGATTTTCTGTTCTGTTCATAATGTCTTTATTCTATTATCCAGTCGGTGATGTTTCCCTCTTTGGTATCAAAGTTTATGCCAACCTTCGTTATCGGTTTTCCCGACAGAGCGAAACGTTGGCGATACTCCTTCAGGTCTATCTGACGCATAGCTGAACTGGAATCGCTATCAATCTTCAGTTCCAACAGGTATAGATTTGTGTGCGTAAGCAACACAATGTCTACCCTGCCCTTCGGCGTATGCACTTCAACATCTACGAGATAGTCTGTCAGCAGCGAGAACACGATAAAGAGCATCTGTTGATAATGCCCCTCATAATGAGTGTTGTCGCAATATGGCACAGTGCCTAAGAATGTCTGCAACAGTTCCAATGCGCCATTCATATCCTGTTTGTCAAGAGCCTGCGCTATGCGGCGAGCGGTATTGGTGGTCGCAAGAGTGTTATGGGTCACGTACGCCGGGATGAGCGCTCGCGTCAGCCCTACCTTAACCTCTTTGTTTGGCACATCAAGGGTATAGTAGTTGTAGTCGCGGTTGTAATTCTTTATCGTTATATAGCCGCTCTGGTAGAGCAGAGGCATTATAGACACCATGGTTTCCGTTGGCGCATCAAACTCGCTTGCGTCCGCTTCAATGCGTGTTATTATATCTGTAGGCAACACATTGAACTTGTGCATCATATTTATCAAATATGTGGGAGTGCCGGAACCGAACCAATAGTCACCGAACTCTTTTTTTGAGAAACTATTGAGCAGACTGTACGGATTGAATACATCAGGAGATTCCGCAGAGAAATGGTAACCGTCATAAGATTCTTTTAACTTCGCTATCGCCGCTTCTCTTGTCAGGTCATTCGTTTCCGCCAACATATCTATATCATAAGACATATACGTCAGGAGTTCGTCTATCGTAATGCCGCATATTCCGGCATACTCATTGTCCATGGAGATATTGTTTATGTTGTTCAACTCGCTGAATATGCTCAATTGAGAGAATTTTGTTATGCCTGTAATGAATACAAAGCGCAACTTTGATTCGCACATTTTCAGCGGACTATAGAAATTGCGCATCACATTACGCAACTTGCCGAGTTGGTCCACCTCGTGAGCAACATCAAGCATTGGGGCATCATATTCGTCGATGAGCACAACGACCTGCTTGCCGCTCCGCTTGTAGACCGTGTTTATCAAATCTATCAAGCGGTTATTGGCTCCTGCATGAGGCTTGGTGATACCCCATTTTTTTTCTTCTTCCTCCAGACGGTAATTTAAATAATCTTCCAGTTGTTCTTCCTCCATGTGCTTACCGCCACTCATATCGAAATGCAACACTGGATATTCCGTCCATTCTTTCTCAAGCCGCTCTATGGCAAGACCCTTGAAAAGGTCCTTCCGCCCCTCAAAGTAGCTCTGCATCGTGGATACAAGGAGCGACTTTCCAAAACGGCGCGGACGACCCAAGAAGAAATACTTGCCGTTGCTTGCCATACGGTAAATGTATTCCGTCTTGTCCACATACAACATTCCACGATTTATGATTTCCGAGAATGTCTGTATTCCTAAAGGATATAATCTTCTTGCCATAACTTCCTTATGTTTATTATATGTATAACTACGTATAATACGCAGATGCAAATATATGAAATATTATAATACTAAACAAGATTTCGCAAAATAACTTTTTGCAGACAGAAGCCGAATGACTTATCTTATACGCTTACCTACTTTTCCTGCCACGAAAGCTATGCACAAGCCGAATCATGCTACAAGAGAAAGTGTTTCCTAAATAATTAGCAAGATATGTATGGGTAATAATACGGACAACAAACAATAATACAACAAGAAAAATATCAGTAAACTATACAACAAAACCAAAATACAAGCTTTATTTAAATAAACAAGGGCTTTATTTAAATAAATATAAGCCTTATTTTAATAAACAAGGCTTATATTTTGTTTTTTATATATGGCTTACCATATTTTGCAAGCCGGTTTTGAATAAATTACTTCTTCTTTGGATAGAAGCGCAGTTGGTCTTCCGTCTCTATCGTAACCTTACTCTCGTCGAGCTTTGAAGCATCAAGTTTGAAGGTCTTGATGAAGAAATCATAAACGGCATTGCGCTTGTTCGGACCGAAGTCGTGCCTCTCTTTCGGCAGATGAACATTGGAGATATTCTCCGTCTTGCCATAGAACCCGTAAATGCGCTGCAGATAAGGGTATTCAAGTTCGGGCGTTGTGGAAGTCCAGTCGCCACCGTCGCTGACAAGCATCATAGGCTTTGGAGCGAACATTGCAGCAATTTCCGCATTGCACGTGCCGCCGCCAGAAAGCTGTATCGGCATTCCGCTCTCACAAGGGCAACCACCGTCGAACCAAGAAGAAAGGCTCACCACAGGGTTTGCCGCCGTATAACGGTCATCGAGAGCAGTGAGCAATACGGTCTGTGTGCCGCCTCCCGAACCGCCGTTCACTCCAACCCTGCTCTTGTCTACATCCTTGCGCTTTATCATCCAGTCAAGGATTCGTATGCCGTTGAGGGCTTGCATCTGTTGAGCCTCTGCTGTCTGATGAGCCTTTGCACCAACTTCATCCTCAGACTCTCCCCATCCCCACAGGTCGTAATCTACACATATAGCTCCCATGCGGGCAAGTGTGGCGAGACGCTGCTGCTGCACCTTGCCGTATCTGCCGTTAAGGAAATGTCCGTTAGGGCATATTATCAGCGGATGCTTTCCCTTTGCAAGCGGCGTATAGACAGAACCTTTCACGGTATGTCCGTCTACGGTTTTCATACAGAAGTTCTGCACCGTATAGCCATCATACTTTCTTGTCTTCCCAACAAGCGGTTTCTCGTTGGAGCATCTTGCAAGCAACGCATCAATGCCAAGGCGTTCGCGTACCTCCTTGCGCAGAGTGTCGCGGCGAGCCTCCCATGAAGCCTTATCGGAATACTTTGAAGCAAGATAAGGAATAAGCTTCTGTCCGTCAGCAGGTTGGCGGCGCGGATACTCATACTGCTTAATCTTATAAAGGTTGCCGTTCTGCTTCAGGGCATAGAAGTCGAAAGGCTTGAGGATATTGTCGAATGTCTCTTCGAGGGAATAAGGACGCACACGGAAGTCGGCATAGTTGAGTTTCAGTCCGGTGGTGTCAACATTGAACTTCAGCTTCACGTTGAATCTCTTTGCCACATCATTGAGCACGTCACCAAGCGGACGTGCATATTTCGTCTCGAAGGATTGAGCCCCACATGTCGTGGCGGCAAACAGAGCAGTTATAAGTAGTGGATGTTTTCCTATTATGACTCTCTTGATGATTTGTTTGTTCATTTTGTGCATTGTTTTAAAGTATACTTTGCAAAAGTACTGAATTATTTTTAAAGTACACTTGCAGATAATGGAAAAATGCAAATGTTCCAAATCAGAAAGTTCTGTTATGTGTTGTTGGAGTTAGATTTAAATACATTTCCAGAAAGAAAATGGCAACAATATGGTTTTGTATAAAAATAATTGCTATATTTGCATCGGAAAACAATATCAGTGGATGTTTGACTCCGTTTTTGTGGGAAATTAATTTAGCGTTTGCTATCGGTCATGCAAGTTGAAACGTAGGAAATTTCAGATATGCAATTGAAAGAACGATATTTAGCAAACGTTCACGATATCGTGGACGTTACTTGTCGTCTTTCACAGCAATTCCTACGGCTGCAACTTGGACAGGTTTCGTCCACGTGTTGTATCCGTAAGGTAAAAGAAAGATCGTGGCACTCGCATTTTAGAAGAATATATGTTTAACTTTTAAAATGTAACGAATTATGAAAAAAGAAAACTACAAAGTATCTTTTTCACAGAAAGGGGAAAGATACAGGGGGGATGTTGAAATCATTAGTAATGATGAAAATCTTAATGAATGCGACAAGATAAATTCTGTAGCAGAACAAGTCAACAGCATTGTTAAAGATAGTTCATCAAGTGAAGTTGAAAATATTGTTATTACTAAAAACTAAAACTATGAAACAGAAAGGACTTTTGATATATATCACATGTCTAATGCTTGCTATATGCGATTATACGTATGCGCATGATTTTGAGGTAGACAACATTTATTACAAAATTATCTCAAAAGCAGATAAAACATGTAAAGTTACAAATAATAGCGGAAAAGAAAATAGTTATTCTGGAAATGTAACAATTCCTGAGATAATAACATATGATAATGAAGAATACTCTGTAACAGAAATTGATAATAACGCTTTTAAAAATTGCATAAAGCTGAAATCTGTAAATTTGCCAAGCAGTATTATAAAAATGGGCAATTTTTGTTTTAACGGATGCCTATTATTGTCATCTTTTTCTGTACCTGAGAATTTAGAAATTTTACCTTCAAATTGTTTTAATGGTTGCATAAGTTTGGAAAAAATAGAACTCAATAAAATAAAAAAAATTTCAAGTTTCTGTTTCAAAGGCTGTTCAAGCATAGAAGAAATTAAGATTCCTGCAAGCGTAACGGAAATTGGTGATAATGATGTGTTTTGTGGATGTGTCTCACTGAAGACGCTAACATTTGAAGATGGAAGTGAAAAGTTGAAACTTGGATATTATGATTCAGAACATCGGCGCGGACTTTTAGGCGATTGTCCGATAGATTCCGTTTACATGGGGCGTAACTTATCATACAAGAGTTGCGATTCATATTCTAGTGGTACTTCTGCGCTTAATCCATTTGATAACGGTAATGGTAGAAACAATACACTTAGGTCTGTTTATATTTCCAATGGAGTTAGTGAATTATCCCAAAAGTTGTTCTATAATTGTGAAAAACTCGAACATGTTTATGGAATGCAAAATATTTCACAAATTGGAGATTATGTTTTTCATGGAACCGCAATAAAAAAAATTACAATAGGCGATAAAGTAATAACCATCGGAAATAATATACTGTCCAACTGTTCTGCTTTAGAGAATGTAATTATAGGTAATGGAATACAAGATTTCACGAGTAAACAAATTTTTTATAATTCCAACAAAATAAAGAATATATATATTGGGAAAGGATTAAAATCTTTCGGTGCAAATTGTTTCTGTTCAGAATATGGTGGTACAAGTCACAATTCCACACCAAGTCCTCTGTCAAATGCTAACGTATTTTTATTTTCCGATGAAGTTTCATCCAACTATTATTATGATGCCAATAATGGAATGTGCTATTGGGGTGGCCTACCACGTGATGTAAAAGTTCTCTATGTGATAAACCCCGAAAGATATCAAACTTTGTTTGGAAAGGATTATAATTTGAAACCGATGTTTGTATTTAATGAGACGACTTTGGAGTATACTGGCAAGACACCAGAATTGTTATACAATAATTATGTTGAAGATTTTGATGTTTCTTTTGATAATGCTACTACTCCCAAAGATGCAGGCTCATATAATACGAATGTGACTGTAAAATTTGCAACAGAAGGTTGGGAAGTGTCTGCAGAAATTCCTTGTTCATATAAAATCACGAAAGCACCACTTAACGTGGTCGCAAATAGTATTCAGCGAGTTTATGGCGAAGAAAATCCTAAACTTTCTTGTACATATATCGGATTCAAAAATAATGAGACAGAAGATGTTCTGACAAGCAGACCTGTATTAACGACAACTGCAAATAAAGAAAGTAATGCAGGTACGTATCCGATATACTGTACTGGCGGTGACGCCAAGAATTATAGTCTGAAATGTGAGGCAGGAACATTGACTGTAAACAAGGCATCTCAAGAAATTTCATGGGAACAGGACTTTGAAAACTTATCGGTTGGCAATGAAATAGAATTGAAAGCAAAATCTTCTGCTGAATTACCTGTAAAATATAAATCTTCAGATAATTCTTCTGTTATTGTGACCTCTAAGAATGGGAAACAATATGCTTATATTCTAAAATCCGGTATAACAGTTTTGACAGCTTACCAAAGTGGGGATATAAACCATGAAGAAGCCGATGAAGTGAACAAAGTTATATCTGTTCAAACGACAGGTATTGATGACATTAATACTGAAAATGGAACAACGACATATTATAATATTGATGGGACAAAGACGATAAGAAATTCAAATGGAATTGTTATTGTAAAAGGGAAACATAGAACAAAAAAAATATTGGAGATGAAATGATAAGCCAAATAAACAGATTTTATCAAATCGTATTTAATGGCATTACAGATATAGACTACAGGCTAGTTTTTATTTCTTTTGTATTGCTAATATTGTCAATAGGGCATTTCATGTGGTACAACAATGGGAAAGACGCACCGCTAAGGTCTCTAAGCAAAAAGATAAAACTTGTAACAGCATTGTTACTTTTTATACTTTTTGTTTTGTTCTTTAATTGGTCATTTGGTAATACAGATGTTCTTCTACCGTTATTCAACGATTGTGTGTCTTCATTTATAGGCTTTTCCGTTGCAATAGCTTTTAAGAATCGGTTATTATAATTATAAATCCCCGTCAAGTACAAAATCGACTTGGCGGGGATTAATATTTATATGCTGCAATATTATCCTAATAACGATAACTAAAATTTATATTCGAGCTTCCCGAGCGTGTCTCTCTGGACCACTTTCTTTCCGTCAACGAGCAACGACAGTCCTTTGCCTTGATGGTAGCGGGTGCCTGTCTTGTCGTAAACCACAGTTATATTATGGTTGTGGTAACGGACGTTGTCGAGACAGAAATAATCCCATTTTCCTTCCGGCACAAGCGGATTGACGATGATGCTGCCATCAGCCTGCGGACGCAGTCCTACGATGCCTGTTATCATCAGGTCGTTGAAGGTGGAGTGGTTGTAGTAGCGGCTGCGCTCACGGTCGCCCATGAGCCATGCGCCGTTTGTCTCATCGAGATACTCACCGATATATGGTCTGCCGCGATGGTGCTGGCTCTCTACATACACCTCCATATCATGGAAGAACTCCTTGCTGCCTACGATAGGCTCCGGGTAGTTGTTTATATAGTTTGCCATTGCCGTCAGCGTCTGACTCGTGGCAAAAGGCCATACGGCACCATCCCACTCACAAGTTCCTGTACCATGGGTG
>ENA-ORNT01000437-ORNT01000437.1-human-gut-metagenome-genome-assembly--contig:-NODE-437-length-31105-cov-4.693398_pt1 | contig 31105 bp, 32 predicted proteins | sample MGYA00242120_ERZ509032 | MGnify/ENA primary metagenome ERZ509032 (study PRJEB26280, sample SAMEA2338729) | human gut metagenome | biome: human gut; feature: human-associated habitat; material: faeces...
TAAAAATATATTTATATAATATAAATATCCGTATGGAAAAATTTTGTAAGACATATAATGTTTCACGTGAAACATATTCAAAACTTGAACTTTACTGCCAATCATTAAAAGAATGGCAACAAAAGTTTAATTTGGTTAGTAATTCATCAATAGACAATGTGTGGGTAAGACATTTTGAAGATTCGGCTCAATTGTTTGAGTTTATACCTAAAAGGGCAAAAACATTGCTTGATATGGGAAGCGGTGCAGGTTTTCCGGGAATGGTTATCTCTATTATGGCAAGAGCTGAAACACCGTATTTAAAAGTGACTCTTGCTGAGAGTATTGGTAAGAAAACACTGTATTTAAAATATGTTAATGATTTAACAGAAGCTAATGCTGAAATCTTAAATTTAAGAGTTGAAAAAATAGACGGTAGAAAATTTGATGTTATAACGTCACGAGCAATGACATCTTTAAGTGATTTACTTAGATACGCCTATCCGTTGCTTGCAAAACAGGGAGTATGTATTTTTCCTAAAGGTAAATCTGCTGATGAAGAAATTTTGAATGCAAAAAAAATCTGGAATTTTGATTGTGAAAAAATAACAAGCAAAACTTCGGAAGACGGTAAAATTTTAATTATTTCTAATCTTAGAAAAAAGGGGAATAAATAATGCCTAGAATTATTGCTGTTGCCAACCGTAAAGGCGGCGTTGGGAAAACAACAACAACAGTTAATGTTGCAACCGCAATGGCCGCAGCCGGAAAAAAAGTTTTAGTGATTGATTTGGATCCGCAATCAAACGCATCAACTTCTCTTGGAATAGATAAACATAGCAATATGGTTTCATCTTATGAAGTTATATTAGGAGAACGCAGTTTGAATGAGGCTGTTGTTTGGACTGAAATTCCAAATTTTTCAATTGTTCCTGCTTCACCCGATTTAGCCGGCGCCGAAATAGAGCTTATCGACAAAGACAGACGTGAATTTGCTCTTAAAGATGCTTTGAATAAGACTGTTGTTAATTATGACTATGTGTTGATAGATTGTCCGCCTTCATTAAGTTTAGTAACAATTAATGCTTTGGTTGCTGCTGATGCTGTTATAGTTCCTTTGCAATGCGAATATTTGGCGCTTGAAGGGATGACAGACTTAATCAGCAATATTAATCAAATAAAAAAACATTTTAATCCTCATTTGGAATTACAGGGAGTTGTGCTGACAATGTATGATGGCAGAAATAATCTCACACAAATGGTGGAAGAAGATGTGCGCAACTTTTTTGGAAAAAAAGTTTATCAAACCGTTATTCCGCGGAATGTGCGTGTTTCTGAAGCTCCATCACACGGAAAACCGGTTCTGTTATATGATTTCAAATGTTCCGGTTCGCAAGCATATATAAGTTTGGCTGGTGAAGTATTAAAAAGAGAGAAGGAATTGTTAGCATGTTAGAAGATAATAATCATAAAAGAAAAAGTTTGGGCCGCGGTTTGGGGGCATTGTTGGGAGATGATGCTTTTTTACTCAATGATGATTTGTCCGAAAATACTTCTAAAGAAAGTAAAAACACCCCGCAAAAAATTCTCTTGTCATTATTATCGCCTAGCGTTTTTCAGCCAAGATTGGATTTTAATCAGGAAGCGCTTGATGCTTTGGCCGTTTCTATAAAAGAAAAAGGGGTTTTGCAGCCGCTTTTAGTTAGAGAAAAAAATGACGGAACTTATGAAATTATAGCCGGTGAACGCCGTTATAGAGCTGCTAAGCAAGCCGGTTTAACAGAAGTTCCTGTCATTATAAAAGATATGGCTGATAAAGAGGTTTTGGAAGTAGCGCTGGTTGAAAATTTATTGCGCGAAAATCTTTCGGCAATAGAAGAAGCCGAAGGGCTTCAAAGATTGATAGATGAATTTTCTCACACACAAGAAGCTTTGTCTGAAATAATAGGAAAATCGCGCAGTTATATAGCCAACACTTTGCGTCTGCTTGCGCTTCCGGAAAATGTTAAACAAATGGTGCGCGATGGAAAATTAACAGCAGGACATGTAAGACCATTGATAGGTTTAGAAAACGCTTCGGAGTTAGCTGAAAAAATTATATCAAAAGGCTTGAATGTGCGTCAGGTGGAAGCCATGGTGCAAAAAAGCAAAATATTGAAACCTGAGAAAAAAGAAAAAAACAATAGTGATATTGTTGATATTGAAAAAAATTTAACACGCCGTTTGGGGTTAAAGATAAAAATTTCCGCCGCCAAAAACGGTGGAGGAAAAGTTGTTTTAAACTATTCGGATTTAGCGGAATTGGATAAAATTATAGATATTTTAGGACAAAAAGAAAATTCGCAAAAATTCAGCATTGAAGAAAATGTCGACTGATTTTTATTGCAATTAAGTAACCATATATTTACTGTCGATAGATAAAATATTGATATTAAATATGACCAAGTAAAGGAAACGCCAATGTTGTTTTTGAAAAAGCTTTTTCTGGGGATTACTGCTTTAGTGCTTATTTTTGCCGGAGGCAGCGGAACGCAAAGCAGTAGTATTTTATTGCAGGGAGGCGGCTTTATAGGGCTTATTGCAGGGCTTGTCGTTCTTTATATTTTCGGAAAGCTTGTTTGGCGTGCGATGGGATGTTTGCCTTCTTTGTTGATTATTGCAGGAATATTGGGATTTATTCTTTACGCAATAGGCGCTTTTAACGGCGGCGTGCAAAATGTTATTCCTAACTTGCAAAAATTTATAGGTACAAAAACTTCAACGGCAAATGGTGCCGAAAGACAAAGTTCTGCTTTGATGTTAAATGATGAAGATGAGGTTAAAGTTGCAACTTTGGGAGAAAATTTCGGTGATATAAATATACCTGAAACAAATAATGCAGCGCCATTAATCGAAACTGAAAGAAGTATGGAAAACGATATTTCAGAACAATCACAATCTTCCGCGCCGGTGCAACCAAACAGAGTTCCTGAAAAACAATCATCAGAAGGCGGAATAATGGGATTTATGAACAGCCTTCTAGGGAGCGATAAAACAACTGTATCGCAGCCGAGTAATTTTAATCCCAATGATTATCCTGCTGTATATGGTGAAGTTCAGGTTGTTAGCGGAGATACTTTGCTAATGAGAAATCACTATATAAGGCTTTTTGGAATAGATGCTCCTGAAATAAAACAAACCTGTGCAAATGCACGCGGCAGATCTTATGCTTGCGGGCGTGAAGCTGCCCGTTGGCTGCAGGGGTGGATTCAGGACAATGAAATTGAATGCCATGTTTTGAAACAAGATTCTAAAGGAAATGTTGTTGCCACCTGTTCTTATGGACAATATGATTTAGGCGCGGCTTTGGTTTCAGCTGGATGGGCTGTTGTGCTGCCTGAGAATACAATATATAAACCTTATGAAATGCAAGCGCAGAAAGCCAAACGCGGCATGTGGCAGGGGCAATTTTATAAACCGTGGGATTGGCGTGAAATTCAATCTAAAAAGCCCAAAATAAAAATTATCAAACCAAAAACTAAAAAAATGCTTTGGGATTATATGTAAGGGGTAAAAATGGAATTTATCTGCGCTAATGAAAGTGAAACAATCAAACTTGGTCAAAAATTAGCCGATTTTGCGCAATGCGGAGACACTTTTGCTTTGTACGGCACGCTTGGTATGGGAAAAAGTGTGCTTGCCAGAGCTTTTGTTCAAAAATTGACTAATGCAACAGAAGTTCCAAGTCCTACTTTTACTTTGGTTCAATGCTATGAAGCTGCTGACTTTGATATATACCACTTTGATTTATACAGAATAAAATCGCCGGAAGAAGTTTTTGAACTAGGAATGGAAGAAGCTGTTTATCAGGGAGTATGTTTGATTGAATGGCCTGAAAAAATGGGTGCCTATTTACCTAAAAATATATTTAAAATCGAAATAGAAAATTTTGGAACAGGCCGCAAAATAACCATAAACAGCAGCGATGAACAAAAACAAAGAAGGTTGACTGCGCTTGAATGCTAAAAATATACATGCAACAGCTGTTGCTATTGAAAAAAAAGCCGTTCTTATCTTAGGAAAATCCGGAGCAGGAAAGTCTGATTTGGCTTTCAGATTAATTATGGATAAAAATGCCGAATTAATAGCAGACGATAGGGTCGATATTGAAAATGTGAACGGTGTTTTAAAAGCTGCTTGCCCTAAAAATATTCAAGGGCTGCTTGAAGTGAGGGGAATAGGTGTTTGTAAATTTCCTTTTATTGAATCTGCCGAAGTGTTAATAGCGGTGCAGTTGGTTGAAAATCCGGATAAAATTGAACGATTGCCGGAAAAAGAAACAATAGAGTTCTTAAATGTAAAAATTCCGCTTTTAAAACTTTATCCTTTTGAAGCCTCTGCTTCTGATAAAATTATACTTGCTTGTTACCAAAATAGATAGATTTTCTTGCTTTTTATAAAGCCTTATCTTATGATTTGCTATCATTTACAGGGAATTTGTCTTATGTTTAAAAAATATATTGAAAATTTTTTACGCGCACTCGGTAAACCTTTGATTGGTTTTATATCCAGATTGGGAGAATTATCCTTATTTATTACCCGCGCATTATATAACTGTTTTACACCGCCTTTTTATCCAAAGCTTTTATTAAGACAAATGGTGAATATTGGGTTTTATTCATTGCCGGTTGTAGCTTTGACGACAGTTTTTGCCGGTATGGTTATAGCTTTGCAAACAAATGCCGGCTTTTCAAGTTATGGTGCCGAAAGCGCTGTTGCTTCAGTGGTTTTAATTGCTGTCACGCGAGAATTGGCGCCGGTTTTTTCAGGATTGATGGTTGCCGGAAGAATAGGGGCGGCTATGGCTGCCGAAATAGGAACAATGCGTGTTACTGAACAAATAGATGCCTTGTCCACTTTGTCGACAAATCCTTATAAGTATTTGGTAGCTCCACGTTTGTTGGCGGGAATTATCGTTTTGCCTCTGTTAGTTTTGATAGGAGATATAATAGGTATATTCGGCGGTTATACGGTTGCTATATATCAATTGGACTATAACCCTGCTAATTATATCAACACGACAATTAATGAACTTCAGACGATTGATGTTGTTACCGGTTTGATAAAAGGAGCTGTTTTTGGATTTATCATCGCTCTTATGGGCTGTTACAATGGTTACAAATCAAAAGGCGGCGCCCAAGGTGTCGGTGAAGCTACTACTAATGCAGTTGTGACTTCTTCAATTTTGATTTTGATATGCAACTATATTATCACCGGCATGATTTTTACTAAGTAGGAGTCTCAAATGAACACGGCATCAAATAAAATAAGTATAAGAAATCTACATAAAGCTTTCGGTCATAAAATTGTGCTCAATGGAGTTGATCTTGATATTGCCGAAGGTGAATCTTTGGTGGTTATTGGCGGTTCAGGAACCGGTAAATCTGTTTTGATAAAATGTATTCAAGGGCTGATAGTTCCTGATGAAGGCTCTATTGAAGTTAATGGCAAAGAAACGGTTGGTGTTGATCGTAAAAAAGCTGAAAAAATGTATTCTAAAATGGGTATGCTTTTTCAAGGCGGAGCTCTTTTTGACAGTTTGACTGTTTGGGAAAATGTTGCTTTCGGATTGCTTGAAAATGAACATATGCCGCGTAAACAAGCAAAAGAAGAGGCTGTAAAATATTTGCATCAAGTTGGTTTGGGAGCTGATATCGCCGATTTGTCGCCTTCCGAACTTTCGGGAGGAATGCAAAAACGCGTTGGTTTGGCGCGTGCCATAGCTACTCACCCCGAAATTATATTTTTTGATGAACCGACAACCGGTTTGGATCCAATTATGGCAGATGTTATCAATGATTTAATAATTGATTCTGTTAAAAAAATTGGAGCCAGCGCTCTGACTATTACACACGATATGGCTTCTGCCAGAAAAATAGCCGACAGAATTGCTATGCTTTATCATGGAAAAATAATATGGCAGGGAACAGTTGAAGAATTGGATAAAACAGACAATCCCTATGTTCTTCAATTTGTTCATGGCAGTTCTCAAGGTCCGATAAAAGTTGAGCTTTAGCAGGAGGCAAAATGGGCAAAAAATCGTCAATACAATACATTTGCCAAAATTGCGGTTCCGTATACCCTAAATGGCAGGGAAAATGCGATGCCTGCGGTGAATGGAATACTATTATTGAAGAACAAACAGCTGGGGAAGGCTTTTCAAATTTTGACCAAAAACACAAGGGAAGGCAGATAGAATTTTTTTCATTGAACGGCAGTTCGCAACTTGTTGAACGTATAACGACAGGTATTAAAGAGTTAGACAGAGTAAGCGGCGGCGGTTTGGTTCCGGGGTCGGTTATTTTGGTAGGTGGCGACCCTGGGATAGGAAAATCAACCTTGCTTTTACAGGCCTGCGCAAGCATAGCAAATCTTCCGACAAAACCGGAATGTTACTACGTTTCCGGAGAGGAAGCCTTGGATCAAGTCAGAATACGCGCCAAAAGGCTTGGTCTGGAACAATCTCCTGTTAAATTGGCATCTGCAACTGATGTAAAAGATATTATTGCCACGCTTGAAAAAACAAATGCCAGTGTTGTTGTTATAGATTCTATCCAAACTATGTATTTGGAAGAAGCCGAATCAACTCCAGGAAGTGTTTCACAAGTGAGAGCTTGCGCTTATGAGCTGATAAAACTGGCTAAGAAAAAAGGTTTTGTGTTATTTTTAGTCGGCCATGTCACCAAACAGGGCTCAATAGCCGGTCCGCGCGTTTTGGAACACATGGTTGATACAGTGTTATATTTTGAAGGCGAACGAGGACACCAGTTTCGAATTTTGCGTGCAGTAAAAAACCGCTATGGAGCGACAGACGAAATAGGTGTTTTTGAAATGCAGGATAAAGGTCTGGTAGAAGTAGAAAATCCTTCGGCGCTGTTTTTAGCGGAAAGACAGGGAAATATTTCGGGGTCGTGTGTTTTTGCCGGAATAGAGGGTTCAAGGCCTGTCTTGGTTGAAATACAAGCTTTAGTCAGTCAGACAGGGTATGCCAGCCCAAAACGTGCTGTTGTCGGGTGGGATTCAGGAAGGCTGTCTATGGTTTTAGCTGTACTTGAGGCTAGAGGCGGCTTAAATTTAAGCAGTCAGGACGTTTATTTAAACATTGCCGGCGGGCTGAAAATTTCGGAACCTGCTGCCGATTTAGCTGTTGCTATGGCAATAGTATCATCTTTAACAAATCGTCCTTTGCCGGCGGATATGGTTATTTTTGGCGAAATAGGGCTTTCCGGTGAAATAAGGGCGGTCAGTCAGCCTAATTTACGCCTAAAAGAAGCTTGCAAACTTGGTTTTAAGAGTGCTATTGTTCCTTCGCAATATAACAAAGGAAAAAAACTTTCGTCAACAGACATAGCTTTGCATGAGATAGGCAATGTTCAAAAATTGATTAATTGGTTTAATTAGGAAAAACAGATGAATAATCTTGATATATTTATTTTGATAATAGTTCTTATTTCAGGTCTGATTGCTCTTAACCGCGGACTTATAAAAGAAGTGCTGTCTATTATCGGTTGGATGTTATCTGTTGTGGCTATTGTTACGCTTTTGCCTATTGTTCAGCCTTTGGTGCAAAATTTTGCTCAGGGAGATACATTTTCACTTGTCGTTTCAGCTATTCTAATTTTAATCGTATTTTTCATTATATGGATAATTATAACATCACAGATAATCGATAAAATTCGTTCAAGCAAACTGAGTGCCATAGACCGCATATTGGGATTGTTTTTTGGAATAGTTCGTGCTTGGATTTTGATTATATTGTTTAATATTTTGGTAGGATGGGTTATGACCCCTGATGAACAGCCGCAAGTGATGAAAGAGTCAAAATATTTCCAAATGGCAGGTGATTTTGCTGAACCGGTTGAAAAACTGTTGCCTAAAGACCTTATTGAGGGGGCGCAAAAAGAAAATGAAAAGAAATCTGAGGAAAAAGAACACGAAAAAGTTCTTTCTGAAGATATGGATAAACTTTTTGATAAATTGGTTCAGCCTAAAGTTGAAAGCAAAAAGAATAAAGATTCGGTTTCAAAAAACAAAAAAAATGAAGGTTATAATAAATCAGAGCAAAAAAGCTTGGATCGCTTAATAGAAATGACTGTTGAATAAATTTGCAGCATTTCGCATTATTCCACGTTTTGATTTTGCTTTCAAAACGTGGAATTTACTATAATTTTATATTTCTTTGCGGGAGTTTAAAGCTAATTGCAAAGTTCCTTCATCCATATAATCTAATTCTGCTCCGACAGGTATGCCTTGCGCCAAAGTTGTTATTTTTACATTACAGTTCTTTAGCTTTGATACCAGATAGTGAGTTGTAATTTGTCCGTCAATGGTCGCGGGAAGAGCTAAAACAATTTCCGTTGTATCGGTTTCAGCTGCTCTTTTTAACAGTGATTCTATATTCAAATCTTCAGGAGCAATACCGTTTAAGGCCGATAAAATTCCTCCTAAAACATGATATTGTCCATGATAAAGTCCGGCACGCTCCATAGCCCACAAATCAGCCACGTCCTGAACAACGCAAATTGTCGATTTTTCCCTTTTTTCAGAAGAACAAATCGCGCACGGCGACGAGGTGTCAAAATTTCCGCAAATTTCACAGGTTTTGATATTATCAGCCACATTTTGCAAAGCTTCAATCAGAGGCAATAAAATATTTTCTTTTTTCTTTATCAAATGCAGCACGATTCTGCGCGCGGAACGCGAGCCTAATGACGGCAATTTAGCCGTTAATTTTATTAGTTTTTCGATATCTTGTCCAGCCATGGACAAACCCCTTAAAACGGCAGTTTCAAACCGCCGAGATTAAGTCCGCCGGTAATATCTTTTAGTCCGTCATTCATCATGGCTTCGGCTTTATTCTGAGCATCATTGCAAGCAGCAACAATTAAATCTTCTAAAATATCAACTTCTTCGGGGTTAACCAAAGATTTATCAATTTCGATTTTTTTAGTTAACAATTTCCCTGTTACGGTAACTTTAACCATACCACCGCCGCTTGAGCCGATAACTTCAGTCTGTGCTAACTTTTCTTGCGCTTCTTCCATTTTCTTTTGCATCATTTGAGCTTGTTTCATTAAACCTTGCATATTCATCATCAGTTAAAATCCTCACTTATAAATTCATCATCATTGTTATTTGTTTCAAAATTGCTGTTGTTTTCATCCGTGGGGATAATACGGGTTAATGTTTCAATTTTAGCACCTTTGAATTCATCTAAAATTGCTTTTACCAACGGATTTTCCGCCACATTTTTTTTGTCGGCTTCTTTTTGAGCATTTTCAATGTTAGCAATACTCAAAATAACATCACCGGAAATAATGTCTAAACTCCATTTTTGTCCGGTTGATGTTTCTAAAAATTTATTGATTGAAGTCATAAAGTCAGAAGAAATTCTTTCTGTCGCCTTAAATTTCATAACTCCATTGCCAAATTCAACAACTTCAATGTCATTTTTCATCATATAAACAAGACGCGCTTGTTTGTTTTTTTCCAGATAAGCAATAAAATCGGTTACTTTGTCAAACCTGCTTTTGACTTGTGGAAGAGAAGGCTTTTCATTCTTTGCAGCAAGTGAATTTACTGCAGTCGTCACTGTAAAATTTTGTTGTTTTAGGTTAGATTTTTTTTTTATGCTCTCAAGCAATTCTGCCGGAGTAGGGAGGTTTGCCGAATAAGCTATACGGATTAAAATCATTTCCAAAGCATCAATCGGAACCGGAGCTGTTTGAAGTTCATTCAATCCTTTTATCAGCATTTGCCAAATTTTAGACAGCAATGCAATGTTGGTTTTTGCTGAAGTTTCTTTCAAAAAAGATTTTTCTGTTTCGCTTAAATTTTCATTGTTTGCAAAAGCCGGAATTAATAAAACTTTAGTTAAAAGATGGGTGATATTAATTAAATCGTTCAAAACAGCGGTTGGATTTGCGCCGTTTTTATAAACTTCCTGCAGTTTTTTTACCAGTTCAGGCATATCTCCGCTCAAAAGTTTTTCAAATATTTCAAAAGCTTGTCCTCTGTCTGCCATGCCAAGCATTTCTTTAACAATATCTGTGCGGACTTTTCCGCTTCCGAGAGAAATAGCTTGATCAAGCAAAGACAAACCATCGCGTGCCGAACCGTCGGCTGCGGAAGCAATCATATGTAAAGCTTCATCATCGGCTTTAAGATTTTCTGCTGCAACGATTTTATTGAATAATTTCATTAAATCATCAATTTTCAAGCGTTGTAAATCAAAACGCTGACAACGTGACAAAACCGTGACCGGAACTTTGCGTATTTCAGTCGTTGCAAAAATAAATTTCACATGCGCAGGAGGTTCTTCCAATGTTTTCAATAATGCATTAAAAGCATTTTTTGTCAGCATGTGAACTTCATCGATTATATATATTTTGTAGCGGCAATTTGTCGGTTTGTAGCGTACGCCGTCCAATATGTCGCGAATGTCATCAACACCGGTACGCGAGGCCGCATCCAGCTCTAAAACGTCGATATTTCGTCCGGCAGCTATTGATTTGCAGTTTTCGCAAATTCCGCATGGATGCGTTGTCGGTCCGCCTTTTCCGTCCGGACCTATACAATTTAAAGCTTTTGCTATTAATCTGGCTGTTGTGGTTTTTCCGACACCTCTTATACCGGTTAAAATATAAGCGTGGTGTAAACGGTTTGATTTTATGGCGTTGGTAAGAGTTTGCACAAGAGCATCCTGCCCCAATAAATCTTCAAAGTTTTGAGGACGATATTTTCTTGCTAAAACAACATATTGATCTTGTTTTTCTTCTTCTGCCATAATCATACAATCAAAAAAGGCGGAGGAACATTGACCTTAGGCTGATTCGTTACGGCTGCTTCCTTCCGAACCTGACCGGATTGGCGAAAGCCTAACCCAATGCCCTCCATAATAAACACATTTATAAATGCAGATTTTAAACTTATTTTCAAGAAAAAAATCCGCTATTTCCTCACTAATAATGATAAGTCATATTAAAATTGTCAAAAGATGCGTTACCGGTTTCTTCATCGGAATTTGTTTCAAATATAATTTCAAGAGCTTCTTTTTCGTCTTTGCCAAAAATCACAGGCAAACTATTTTCATATAACGATTTTATATCTGTGCTGTAATTATTTTCCGGAGCTGATAAAAATTTTCTGGGAGCCTGATCGACAATTACATCAGCTTGAGGCCTTATTTCCATTATATCAAGACTATGTTGATTTTTTCCGTTTGGAAAAATACGAAATACACCGCTTATGCCTACAAAGCCGTCAGGCGTAGTTATTGCCGCATCCAAGTTTGAAGGATTGTTTTTAGCCAAAGCTGAAGACAAAGCTACGGCATCATAAGCAAAAGTAAAAAGTCCGTTAGGATAGTTTCCGTAAAGGTATTGATATTTTTTATTGAAATAAGCGCTGTGAGTGCGTGATAAAACCGGATAAGCGGCTCCGCTTAGTGTGCTTTCTTTATTAAGGCTGGTGTTTTCCCAAACAGAAGTTCCCAAAAACATAACATCAGGAGCAAATACGTCATAATAGCCGAACATTGCTGTTGCCGATTTTAAGCGTCCTCCTGATTCCGGTATGATTACAGCGTCAAAATCAACGCCTTCGGCTGTTTCTTTCAGCTTTAGCTTTTTGAGTGCTTTGGCGGCTTCTGTATCTCCTTGTCTGGCTAATAATTGCAGCCGCTGTTTTTCTTTTTTGACAGGAGCCGAACGCTTGTCAAAATCACTCAGCTCTCTGATAATTCCAGAAAAATCAGTTGTATTTGGAGAATAAAAAGCGATTTTTACCACGCTTCCGCCTTGTTTTTTTGCTGCTTTTACAGCTGCTCTTGCAACAGCAGCTCCAGTCGCATTGTCAGGAATTAGCAAAGCAAATCTGCCGCGTCCTTTGCTTGCCGCATATTCGATAATTCTGTCTACTTGTTCTTCTATAAGCAACCCTAATGTATATACTTGATTTTGTAAAACCGCTTCATTTGTTGAAAAAGCAACAACCGGAACATTGCGGCTTCGTGTTTGCGGAGATATTGCCTCAACAGATGAAGACATCAAAGGACCTATAATCATTTTAACCTGTTGGTTCAATGCGTTTTCTGCTGCGACGCGAGCTCCTTCGGGAGAGCTTTGGGTATCATAATATTGCAAAATAAGGTTAGGATTGTTCATATCTTCCAAGGCAATCATGGTTGCGTTTTTCAATCCTTGTCCGGCTTTGGCGGCGGTTCCGCTTAACGGCAGTAAAACACCCACTCTGAAACTTTCAGGTGTAACAAAAGCTTGTTCGTTGATTTGAGAAGAATTGTCTGAAAAATCACCTCTTGAAACAATGGTAGGTGAGTGGCAAGCTGATAAAAAAACTGTCAGCGCTAAAATATATTTTGTTTTAAACACTTGCATTTTACCTTGAAATAGAAAACAATTATAAACAGCAATTTAGTTTAAAAAAATGGTAATGTAAAGCAAAAGAAATGAAAAACGGTCTGTATATTGTGGCAACTCCGATAGGTAATATTTCGGATATTTCAGATAGAGCAAAAACAATTTTGGCACAAGCGGAAGTTATTGCCTGTGAAGATACAAGAGTGACAAAAAAACTGCTCAGTTTGTTAAATATCGGTTTTAGCGGTAAAAGATTTATAACACTTCATGATCATAACGAACAGGATAAGTCTCAGGAAGTTATAGATATGGTTGTAAACGAGGGGTTGACTGTTGCGCAGGTCAGCGATGCTGGATCGCCTTTAATTTCAGATCCTGGGTATAAATTGGTTCGTCGATGTCATGAACAGCAGGTTCCTTTTGCTGTTGTTCCTGGGTGCTGTGCTATAATTTGTGCTTTGCAAATGTCCGGTTTGCCTACAAATCGCTTTATGTTTGCCGGTTTTATTCCCAATAAAGATAAAGCGCGCGAAGACTTGTTTAAAGAACTGGCTTCAGTTAACACAACGCTGGTTTTTTATGAAACCGCGCCGCGTTTGTTAAAAACCTTGCATGTTGCTGAAAATATATTTTCCGGAAGAGAGTTTTCCGTTGCCCGCGAAATAACGAAAGTTTATGAAGAATGCCGTTCCGGCACAGCAGAAGAGTTAATAGCGCATTATGAGCAAAATACTCCGAAAGGCGAAATTGTTTTTATGGTTGCTCCTCCTCTTGCTTCAACCGAAAGGGAAATTGATTTAGATAAAATATTATCTGAAAAAATGGCGGAAATGCCGCTTAAGAGCGCTGTATCTGAAATTGTAAAAGAATATGGTCTGAATAAAAACGAAGTATATCGTCAAGCGGTTAAAATTAAAGATGCAAAATAAAAAGAGCGGTGTTTGGGCTGAAAAGCTGGCTTGTGTGTATTTCTGCTTGCATGGTTTTAAAATTGTCGAACATAATTATATAACAGGCAAAGGAACAGGAGCCGGAGAAGTTGATTTAATAGTCAGCCGCGGAAAATTACTGGTTTTTGTTGAGGTCAAAAAGCGAAAAAATCTTGATGATGCCGCTTACGCTATTTTAAATTCTCAAAAACAGAGAATATGGACAGCAGCCGAAAATTTTGTGGAGAAGCACCCTCAATTTCAAAATTATGATATTCGTTTTGATGCTTTTTTGGTTAATGAAAGATTTGCTTTCAAACATATTCCCGATGCCTGGCGCGAGTAAGTAAAACTTTACAAATTTTCTTGGCTAAAAAACTTTTGTCGATTATATATAAAATATAATTGACCTTTTGGAGATAAGCTATGACCGCTAAAATATGCCTAGTTGACGGTTCGGGATATATTTTCAGAGCTTTTTACGGTTTGCCGCCGATGACGTCGCCGGACGGAACTCCGGTTAATGCGGTGTATGGTTTTACCAATATGTTTATGAAACTTACCGCCAAAATAGAATGTGATTATAATTTGGTGTTATTTGATGCCAAACGTAAAAATTTTCGCAATGATATTTTTCCCGATTATAAAGCTACTCGTAAAGATATACCCGAAGATTTAATTCCTCAGTTTCCTATTATCCGTGAAGCGGTTGACGCGCTTAGCCTTAATCATCTGGAAATTGAAGGCTATGAAGCTGATGATTTAATAGCAACTTATACAGCGCAAGCTTTAGCAAGAGGAATGGAAGTTGTTATTGTTTCATGCGACAAAGATTTAATGCAGCTTATTCGTTCGGGGGTAAGTTTTTACGATCCTATGAAAGATAAGTTTTTTACTCCCGAAGATGTTAAGGAAAAATTTGGTGTTTATCCCGAAAAGGTTCCTGATGTTCAGGCTTTGTCCGGAGACAGTACTGATAATGTCCCCGGAGTTTCCGGTATCGGACCAAAGACTGCTGCTGAATTGGTTAATATGTTTGGATCTTTATCTGAAGTTCTTGAACATGCTAACGAAATAAAACAAAATAAACGCCGTGAAACTTTGTTGGCTAATATTGACAATGCAAAAATTTCTTTGCAATTAGTTACATTAAAATCAGATGTTCCCGTTGATAAAAATGCCGAATATTACACTTTTCATTGTCCTGATTTGGCAAAAGCTGAAAATTTTATAGATAAATACGGTTTTAACAGTTTGAAAATCCGTATATCAAAATGGGTTGAAGAACAGTGCCGCCGCAGCGGACAGAATATTGTTTCGGAACTGTCAGAAAAAAAAGTGCAAAAGCACTATGCCGTAATTCAAAATGAAAAAGATTTGAAAAATTGGCTGTCAGAAGCTGAAAAACAACAAAAATTAGCTATAAAAGTTTTTGCAACCGGTAATAATCCTGTTTTTGACAAACCCTTGGGGATTGCTTTAGCTGTCGAAAATGGAAATGCCGTATATATTCCTTTATCGGACAATGATAAACAAGATCAAATGTCTGATTTGTTTACTGTAAAACCAAAAGAAACATCTATCAATTGCGCAAAATTATCGGAATATTTACTGCCTATCTTAAATTCTGATTATGTTTTGAAAATAGGTCATAATATAAAGCTTGATATGCACTTTTTGGATAGAATGGCAAATGGCGGCTTAAAGCTTTTTCCGTATGATGATTTAGCTATAATTTCTTATGTTCTGGATTCTACGACTCACAGCCATGATATAAACGCGCTATCAGAACTTTTTTTAGGTTATAAAGCGCAAAATCCCGACAAGGTTTTTGGTGTTGGACGGCAAAAGTCGGCACCTGATAAAATAGAATTGTCGGTTATTGGAAATTATATGTGCGAGCAGGCTGATTTTATTTTTAGGCTGCATAAAGTTTTGCGTCCGAGATTGTTAAATGAGCATATGGTTACGATTTATGAACATTATGATCGTCCGTTGGCGGCAACTTTATTTAATATGGAAAAAAACGGTGTATTGATAGATTCGGCACAACTCAAAGCTTTCAGTTTGCAATTGCAACTTCGTCAACAGGCTTTGGAACAAGAAATTTATGCTTTAGCGGGAGAAAGTTTTAACCTTGGTTCTCCCAAACAAGTCGGCGAAATTTTATATAATAAATTTGGTTTAAGCGGCAAGAAAAACAGCAGCGGCAATTTTCAGACGGGAGCTGATGTGCTGGAGCAAATGGCTGAAAGCCACCCTTTACCGGCAAAAATTTTGGAATGGCGTGGTATAAGCAAGTTAAAAACAACTTACACTGATACTTTGTTGCAGCAGCTTGATAAAAATGGACGTGTTCACACAACATACGATCAAACCAATGTCAATACCGGTCGTTTGTCTTCCAATAATCCAAATCTGCAAAATATACCTATTCGCAGCGAAGACGGGCAAAAAATCCGCCGTTGTTTTGTTTCTCGTTCGGGATATAAACTTATTTCGGCTGACTATTCACAGGTCGAGCTTCGTCTGATGGCTGTTTTAGCTGATGTTAAAGCTCTTAAACAAGCTTTTGAACAAGGGGTTGATGTTCACACGGCAACGGCAATGAGAATTTTCGGTTTGAAAAAAGAAGAAGTTACACCGGAGATAAGAAGGCATTCAAAAGCAATTAATTTTGGCGTGATTTATGGAATTTCACAATATGGTTTGGCTAAACAAATAGGAATTTCTCCTGCAGAGGCTAAGAAATATATAGATGCTTATTTTGAAAAAATGCCTGAAATAAAAGTTTTTATGGATAAAACCATAGCGTTTGCCCGCAAAAACGGATATGTTGTCACGCCTTTCGGACGTAAATGCGCTGTTGCCGGAATTAATGATAAAAATAAAAAAATAGTTTCATTCGCTGAACGGGCGGCAATGAATGCTCCGTTGCAAGGCGGCGCGGCTGATATAATGAAAAGAGCGATGAACAACATGTATAAAGAATTAGCTAAAGGAAACTATAAAGCGCGGATTTTACTACAAGTTCATGATGAAATGGTAATAGAAGCTCCTGATTGTGAAGTTGAAGAAGTGGCTGCTTTGGTAAAAAAAATTATGGAAAGCGCTGTTGATTATGATGTTCGATTTGTTGCTGAAGTCGGCGTGGGAACAAATTGGTCGGATGCACATTAAAATATAAATAAAAACTGTCAAAAATATACACAAAAATGATTAATTTTATGACTTTTTGCTATGCTTTGCAGGCAAAGAGGTGTATAAATAAGCCAATTTGAAAAACGATAAGGAAAGTAAATTATGGTAGAAATGACACAGGCGGAAATAGCCAAAGAAGAACAGGAATATAATGCTGATTCGATTAAGGTTTTGCACGGTCTGGAAGCTGTTCGCAAACGTCCGGGGATGTATATCGGCGATACCGATGACGGTACCGGTCTTCATCACATGATTTATGAGGTTTTGGATAATGCTATTGATGAAGCTTTGGCCGGATATTGTGATAAAACCGAAATAATCTTAAATCCGGACGGTTCGGCGACAATTCGTGATAACGGACGAGGTATTCCTGTCGGCATGCACAAGGAAGAAGGTGTTTCAGCTGCCGAAGTCATTATGACACAACTCCACTCAGGTGGTAAGTTTGATAATAATTCATACAAAGTTTCAGGCGGTTTGCATGGTGTTGGTGTTTCTGTGGTTAACGCTTTGTCTATTTGGCTTAAACTTCGTATTTGGCGTGAAGGACATGAGCATGTTGCTATGTTTTCTCATGGCAATGTTACCGAACATCTTAAAGTTGTCGGTGATGCCAACGGCCGCCATGGTACGGAAGTAACGTTTTTGCCGTCGCCAGAAACTTTTACAATGACGGAATTTAATTTTGATATATTGGAACGCGCCATTCGCGAAAAAGCTTTTTTAAACTCGGGTGTCTATTTAAAACTTATTGATAACCGCGGAACAGAGCCTCGTGAAGTTGTTATGCACTATGATGGCGGCTTAAAAGCTTTTATTAATCATATTAACAAATCCAAAGCGCCTCTTCATGAAAGTGTTATCAGTTTAACCGGTGAAGATAAAAATATTCAAGTTGATGTTGCTATGCAATGGACCAATGCTTATAACGAAAGTATGCTTTGCTTTACAAACAATGTTCCTCAAAAAGACGGAGGAACTCACTTAGCAGGATTCAGGGCAGCTTTAACCCGTACAATCAATAATTATATTAATGAAAACGGGCTGATAAAAAGCAAAGATAAAGATATGATAACCGGTGAAGATATGCGTGAAGGATTGAGCTGCGTTTTATCGGTAAAAGTTCCTGATCCTAAATTTTCATCACAAACCAAAGACAAATTGGTTTCTTCTGAGGTTCGTCCTGTTGTTGAAAGCGTTGTCAGCAGCAAATTGCAGGAATGGCTTGATGAACATCCGGCAGAGGCAAAAATTATCGTCGGTAAAATTGTTGAAGCCGCAACAGCCCGCGAAGCAGCCAGAAAAGCCCGTGAACTGACCCGCCGCAAAGGCGTTTTGGATATAGCTTCTCTCCCAGGAAAACTTGCAGATTGTCAGGAAAAAGATCCGGCTTTGTCTGAAATATTTATCGTCGAGGGAGATTCCGCTGGCGGTTCGGCAAAACAAGGACGCGATCGTAAAACGCAGGCCATTTTGCCGTTGCGCGGAAAAATTTTAAACGTGGAACGCGCGCGTTTTGATAGAATGCTTAATTCTGCCGAAATAGGTACAATGGTTACGGCTTTTGGAACAGGTATCGGTCGTGAAGAATTTGATGTCAGCAAATGCCGCTATCATAAAATTGTAATTATGACTGATGCTGATGTCGACGGCAGCCATATTCGCACGTTATTACTTACATTTTTCTATCGCCAAATGCCTGAAATCATCGAAAAAGGCTATGTTTATATTGCACAGCCTCCTCTTTACAAAGCAAAAAGAGGAAATTCGGTGCTCTATCTTAAAGATGATAGAGAAATGGAAGATTATTTGGTTCGCGGTGGTTGTGAAGATGCCGTTTTACAAAAAAAGAACGGCGAACAGCTTGCCGGACAAGATTTAATTGCTATGGTTGAAAATACGCGCAAAGCCAGAGGTTTGATAGCTGCTTTGAACAAAAAGGCTCCTGAAAAAATTATTGAACAAATGGCTATTGACGGTATGTTTGCCCGTGAAGTTATAGATAATCTTGATTTATTGCGTGAAAAAGCCGCCCTTTTGGCTGTCAAACTTGATACGCAGGAAGCAGAGTATGATAAAGGGTGGAAAGGCGATGTTTTGCCTGATGGTTCAGTCAGTTTCCATCGCACATTGCGTGGTGTGGAAGAAAAGCACGTTATCGGAGCCACAATTTTTGACAGTCCTGAAGCGAGAGCTCTTGATGAAATGAAAAATTTCCTGTCTGAAAATTATTCCGAAGAGCAAAGTCTATCTTCTCCAAAACTTGGTGAAGAAAAGAAAATTCACGGTCCTGTATCTTTTGTTGATGCTATTATGGCAATGGGGCGCAAGGGCATTACTTTGCAGCGTTATAAAGGTCTGGGCGAAATGAATCCGGAACAGCTTTGGGAAACTACTCTTGATCCGGAAGCCCGTTCTTTGTTGCAAGTTAAAATAGATATGCTGGACGATGCCGATCAGGTGTTTTCTACTTTAATGGGTGATGTTGTTGAGCCTCGTAAAGATTTTATTCAAGAAAACGCGCTTAATGTTATCAATCTTGATATTTAGATTGATTTAATCATAAAAAACTCCCGATTTTTCGGGAGTTTTTTATTGTTCATTCCCCATAAATCCGGCAACTTGCATTTTATATAATTTTGCATACAATCCGTTTTTTTTCAAAAGGGCTTCATGATTTCCATCTTCTACGATTTTGCCTTTATCAAAAACCAAAATTCTATCCATTTCCCTCAAAGTAGACAAACGGTGCGCTATAGCTAAAACTGTTTTGCCTTTCATTAAGTTTTTAAGTGATTTTTGAATATGTATTTCGCTTTGGCTGTCGAGAGCAGATGTTGCCTCATCAAAAATAAGAATAGGCGCTTTTTTCAAAATAGCGCGGGCAATGGCTATTCTTTGCCTTTCTCCGCCTGATAAAATAATTCCTCTGTCTCCGACTTTGGTATTATAGCCATCTGAAAATTGCTTTATAAAAATATCTGCATAAGCTTTTTTAGCCGCCGCCTCAACTTTTTCGTTTGAGGCTTCTGTGTCGCCGTAGCGGATATTTTCAAGCAAAGTTCTGTTAAACAGGCAAACATCCTGAGGAATTGTGGCAATGTTTTGATGTAAAGAATCTTGAGTTATATCCCTTAAATCATAACCGTTTATTTTAATGCTTCCTGAGTCCACATCGTAGTAGCGGCTTATTAATTTAATAAAAGTCGATTTTCCTGATCCCGATAAACCGACCAGTCCTACTTTTTCTTTAGCCTTAATTTCAAGATTTAAGCATTTAAACAGTTTATTTCTGTGTTGATAGCCGAAAGTTACGTTTTCAAAACTTATAGTTGCATTTTTTATTTTTAAATTAAAAGCGTCATCTCTATCGATAATTTCAGGATTAACAGCAAGAGTTTCCAGCGCCGAGCTTATATTGCCGAACAATTTTGAAACATTATTGTATACCCATGACATTTGAAAAGCTAAAAACGAAACATTTAAAAATACTGTGTTTGCAAAAATAAACTGAGTTGAATCGATTTTTCCTGCTTTTAGCATATAGATAGAAAAAAAGATGAAGATGATTAATGAAGTTAAACTGATGAATTGCTGAGCAATTCTAATCCATCCCATAACCTTTTTTTCGGTTGTCTCGGCTTTACGTAAAATTCTTAATGATTTAAGTAAATTTATTTTTTCAAATTTAAAATTGGCAAAGCTTTTTATTTCGTTATAATTTGATATGGCATCAACAATAACAGCATTGGCGGCGCTGCTGAGCCGTCCGGTTTCATTGCCCCAAAAACGGCGTATTTTACCAAGCTTGCAGCTTATAAACACCACAATAGCAATCCAAATGCAAATAAAAACGGTATAATAACAGCTTACCCACGACAGAACAATAATAGCCGCGCTGAGCCGTCCGATTGTGTGCATTACCTCGAAACAATAACCTATAAAATCCGTGGTGCTGTTTGCCAATATATTCACTTTATGTGATATATTTCCAGTCATTTCATTATTAAAATAAGAGATTGACTGCTTGTTGACATCATAAAAAACATCACGGATAACCATTGTTTTGGCTTTTGGCAGAAAGCGTGCGATAATAAACATTGAGCTTTCGGAGATAAAAAGAGATATCAGCGAAATAATTGCCAGCAAAGAGGCATAATTAATGATTTCAGACCAATAATCTCCTTGATTTTTTTCAGCAACAATTCCATAAATTTTAGCTAAGAAATAAGGCTGTGTGGCATCAGCAAAATTCCTCACCATTACACAGCCGGCAAGCAGCATAAATTGCCATTTAAAAATCTTTATATAGTGCCAAACAAAACGCGGAGAACTCTTTTCCATTTTTTTAAACTCAAAATTGACAGTTAAAGGTTAATATATTATCATAACACTTAAAATTTGGTTTAACCTGAGGGGCTTTGATATGGAGACTCAATACTATACAGTCGTTGAAAAACAAGACTTTTTTGAAATTATTGAAAACAAATACGGTGAATTGGCTATTTTTATTGATGCCCGCGACGGCGCTCCGTCAAATCCGGTTTTAGAATTTGACGGCAAAAAATCCGCCCTTTTGAAACGCGACGGGCGTTTAGCTGTAAGACTTGATAATATTGATGAAGAAACCAGAAATCCATTGGCAGAAGCCGAGTTTGTAATGATTGTCGAACTTCAGGGAAAAATGGTTGAGCGTGTTTATGCCGTTCCGGTTGAAAATGTTGAAGAAATAGTATTCAAAGGTCGTCAGACACGAGCTGATGAGCTTGTTTTGGCCAAAAGCAAAGAAGATGTTATTAAAAGTTTTGGCGCAATTCATTCTTGGGTTGGCGGCAGCACTGAAAAAAAATAAGGACAAAACAAATGTTGGGTATGGTTTTGGTGACACATGGCAATTTGGCCAACGAGTTTGTTGCTGCAATGCAGCATGTGGTGGGCAAACAAGAACAGGTTGAAACGGTTTGCATAGGCCCTGAAGATAACATGGAAGTCCGCCGTGAAGAAATTCTGCGTAAAGTAGAGCAGGTTGACAGCGGTAACGGCACATTGGTTTTGACGGATTTGTTTGGAGGTACACCTTCAAATTTGGCCATTTCGATTATGGATAAAGCCAAAGTTGAAATTATTGCCGGCGTTAATTTGCCGATGTTAATAAAGATAGTTACCTTGCGTAAAGATAAAAATTTAAAAGACACTGCTTTAGGAGCACAGGAAGCCGGCAAAAAATATATTAACATAGCGTCACAACTTTTGGGTATTTAAAATGGCTTTTTTACAGGAATTAGAAATTAAAAACCACAAAGGTCTGCACGCCCGCGCTGCGGCCGCTTTTGTAAAAATTGCTGAATCGTTTAATGCTGATATTTTTGTTGAAAGAGTAGGGCAAAAAGTCAGCGGCTGTTCTATTATGGGGCTGATGATGTTAGCTGCGGCTAAAGGAACAACAATTACGGTTTCTGCCGAAGGAGAGCAGGCAAAAGAGGCTGTTGAAGCCTTAGCAAAGCTTGTCGATGGCAAGTTCGGCGAAGACTGAATTAGATAGATAGTTTATAATCCCTTGCAAATTATAAAATTGAACCTAAATCAGAGAATGACTTTAGGTTCAATTTTATTTTAGGAGTTTTAATAATGAAATCAGATAAAAATAATGAAACTAAAAAAGCTTCGGAAGAAGAGTCTTCAGTTAAAAAAGGCGGTTGCGGCTGCGGAAGCAAATAAAAATTCACCATTAAAAAAGAATTGCCCTTAAAAAGGCAATTCTTTTTTTGTTGTTTGATTTATGTAAAAATATTGACAAAATAGTCAAAATATTTGATACTAATTATCAAATAATTATAATTTTGTTTCACTATTAAATTTTAATTTTATGAATAAAAATGAGCTGTACCAAGAATTCTTTGAAAAAGTTCAGAGCAGCGGTATTGAGTTGACTCCGGAATTGAGCGAGATAAAACAAAAAATTATCGACGCTCCTTCTGATGAACCTTCGCTTGCTGAGTCGCTTCTCAAAGATTCCAAGCTTAACGCTTTGGAGCATTCGTCAAAAAACTTAACCGTCGGACGTTCTCTTGCCGGTTTTTGGCGTGAATATGATGAGTATCTGGATGAAAAACATTTTGGGCATGATAGATTTCTGGCTATTATGACTGATGTTATTTCAAAACACGGGCGCCGCCGTACTTATTTTTTTGAGCTTTCGGGACTTGAATATTCCGTAAGGAATCTTAAGTTTTGGATTCGTGCCGGTGGCCGTATTGTGCTGCATGATATTGAATACTTGATTTGTTGGAAAAATGTGTATGATCCAGGCCTTATACAAAGGCTTGTCAGTTTGTATTATCAAAATGGCGGAGGTTTTTCCCAAAATGCTCTTATAAGTATTAAAAAGACTCTGGAAAGCGGGCGAATGGTATATTTTCAAGATTTGGAGATTTATGATGATCCGTTCCGCGTCTCTCCGCCTTCTGGAAAGGGTGAGTTCAAAAAAAATCCGGTTTTTGACCGTTTGGGAATTATAATGGATGCCAAAGTAGATCCAGACAGGTTAAGACCGCGAAAGGAGATCCAATAGATTGCCTGACGTTGAACATCTTCAGTTTGAAGACACCAAGCATTACTGAAAGCCAAGGAATTTTCCTTGGCTTTTTTTGTTTATTTTTGCATTATTGTATTATTTTTTATTTCATAAAAATCAGCGGAATTTTTCAATGAATAAAAAAGTTCGGGGTTTGTAGCAGTAATCCATGCTTGCAATCCGAGTTCTTTTATTTTTTGCAAAAGAGCTTCACGTTTGCCGTCATCAAGATGAGCAGCCACTTCATCCAGCAGCAATACAGGAGCAAATCCTTGATATAAAATTTGACACTTAGTCTGCGCTAAAATTATGCTGATGAGAAGTGATTTTTGTTCACCGGTTGAGCATAATTCCGCCGGCATATTTTTCTTTTTGTAAAATACCTTAAAATCTGTTCTGTTTACGCCGTCAACATTGTCATTATATAATATTTTTTTGCGTCCTTCAGCCAGTTGTTTCATATAAAAATCTTCAACATCAACAGCAGGCATGGTATCGAGAAGTTTTTCTATTGTTCCTTCTAATTTTAAAATAACGTTGGGAAAAACATCATCGGGCTCATTTTCAATAAAACGATTCAATCGGGCTATTTGTTCTCGGCGGGCGGCGGCTATAGCAACACCGGTGGTTGCCATGCTTTCTTCGATTCCCGACAGCCAAGCACTGTCAGCGCGGCCGTTGCTGTTTTTAATCAGCTGAAACCATTGTTTATATAAATGCTCAAAATTAGCGGTTCTTTTGGCATGTTCATTATCAAAAGCATAAACTAAACGGTCTAAAAAGCTGCGCCGAGGCTGAGAACCTCCGCGAAATAATCTGTCCATCTGCGGTGTCAGCCAAATTGCAGACAAGAAATGTCCCAACTCTCCTTGTGATGAGATTTTCTGTCCGTCAATTTTAACGATTCGTTTGTTGTAAATATTGTTTTCATCATCATCTTCGCGCAAAATATTTTCAACAGCTGTTCCTATTTCGAAATATTCGCCGTTTTTGCTCACATTTGCCGAAACAGCCCATGAACTGTTGGACGGAGTATAACCGTTTTCTATAACTGCCGGAGTAAAACGCCGTATGTCCGATAGTTTGGCGCTTCTCATACCTCTCCCCGGAGTTAAAAAAGAAACGGCTTCCAAGATATTTGTTTTACCGCTTCCGTTTTCACCGGTAATGATAATAGGGCGCAGTTCGGGGGTTATGCGCAGAAAAGCATAGTTTCTGAAATCAGTTAAAGTCAGACGCGTAACGCCTGACTTTTGTGCTGTAACAAATTGAATATTTTGTGCTAAATTATCCAACTCAGACCCTCATAGGCATTAAAACATAAATAGCACTGCTGTCTGATGTGTCGTGGATAACCGACGGCGAAGAAGCGTCTGAAAAGCTTATTTGAACAGATTCGCCTTTAATCTCAGCTAAAATATCAAGCAAGTAACGGAAATTGTATCCTATTTCCAACGATTCGTTATCATATTTAGCATCAATTTCTTCTAAAGCCGATCCCAAATCCGGACTTGTTGTCGTGATAATAACTTTACCTTCTTCGGTAATCATTTTTATGGCGCGGGTTCTTTCGGCAACAACAGAAACACGATCAACCGCGTTGGAAAGTTCTTTAACCTGAACTTCAAGCAATTTGTCTGTATCGGTTGGAATAACGCGTTCATAATCTGGATAAGTTCCGTCAATCAACTTAGAAGTTAATATAACTTCTTCCAGTGTAAAGCGAACTTTGTTTTCTGACAAAGATATTAAAATATTTTCAGCTTTTGTGTCATCAAGAAGTTTACGTACTTCGCTGATAGTCTTTCTCGGAATGATAACGCCTGTAATTTTATCGGCGCCTTCAGGCAGCGGCGATTCAACGCAAGCCAAACGATGTCCGTCTGTCGCAACGATTCGCAAAACTTTTGCTGAACCTTCATTCTTTGCATGAATGTACAAACCATTCAGATAATATCTTGTTTCTTCTGTTGAAACAGCAAATTGCGTGCGATCAATTACATCTTTAAGTTCTTCTCTGCTCATATTGAAGTTAATCGGCAAACTGTCGCCTGAAATAACAGGGAAATCTTCAACGCCGATTGTTGACAATGCAAATTTTGAACGACCGGAAGCAATGCTCAGCTGTCCTTTGTCATCAGGAAAAGTCAATTCAACTTCTGAACCGTCGGACAATTTGCGGACAATATCATACAACATATGGGCAGGAGCGGTTGTTGCGCCTGTTTCATTGATTTTAGCATCAACGATTTCGGTAATTTCCGTGTCCATGTCGGTAGCCTTAAAGCTTATACCGTCGCCTAATGCTTCTATTCTAACATTGGATAAAACAGGAATAGTGTTTCTTTTTTCAACAATGCTCTGAATATGGCTTAAAGTTTTTAATAAAATCGCGCGTTCTATAACAAATTTCATGATATTATTCCGATAAATATTAATATTTCCGATAGACAGAATCATAGCACAATATTGTTTTTTCAAAACTGAAAAATGTAAATTTCAACAGCTTTTTATATTGTGCCAAAATAAAAACCGGAAAAATCCGGCTTTTATTTTTTTACATTTCTAAGCTTCCAATGAACGTCTAAGAGCTTCAACGCTTTCAGCTACGCTTTGATCTTCTTTTATAAGTTCTTCCACTTTGCGAACGGCATGCATAACCGTTGTGTGATCACGATCAAATTTACGCCCTATTTCCGGAAGTGAACGCAAGGTCAGCAGCTTTGCCAAATACATTGCAACTTGTCGCGGACGGGCAACTGTACGCGCACGGCGTGAAGATTGCATTTCTTTAACAGAAATATTGAAATATTCAGCAACTTTTTTCTGAATTTCATCAATGGTTGTTCTGCGATCATATGAACGCAACATATCTTTTAATACTTCCTGCGTATTTTCGAGAGTTATTTCTCTGTCGGGAAGTAATTGGCTGTGGGCAATAATACGGCGCAAAGCTCCTTCCAGTTCACGAATATTGGATGTGATTTTTTGGGCTAAAAATTCAGCAACCTTTTGTGGCAGCTCGCAATTCAGCTGTTTAGCTTTGGCTTGCAGAATGCCGATTCTCAAGTCGAAATCCGTCGGATGAATATCGGCGACTAAACCGCACCCAAGGCGTGAACGCAAACGAGATTCGATGCCTTCCAAATCAGAAGGAGATTTATCAGCTGAAATGATAATCTGACGTCCTTCTTCTATAAGAGAATTAAAAGTATAGAAAAATTCTTCCTGAGTGTTGTCTTTTCCGCCCATGAATTGCACGTCGTCTACCATTAAAACATCAACAGAGCGAAATTGTTCTTTGAAAGCCGCTGTGTCTTTGTAGCGCAGAGCTCTAACAAATTTATACATAAACTTTTCAGCAGAAAGATAAACAATATTTTTTTCAGGGTTGCGTTGTTTTATATGCCATGCGATTGCGTGCATAAGATGGGTTTTTCCCAAACCAACGCCGGAATATAAAAATAGCGGGTTAAATGGAATGTCGTCAGATTCCGCTACTTTTCGGGCTGCCGCGTATGCAAATTCGTTAGTTTTTCCAACAACGAAATTATCAAAAGTATATTGCGGATTGAGCGGCACCGAAAGCGACTGATTGGGATCGGCAAAATTAACATAGCCATTGTCAGGTTGTAAATCGCTTATTCCTGTCTGATAAATATTTTGAGGAGCAGGACTGGAAAGAATTTTCTTAGTTAAAGAACGGCAGGACGGATTATGTGTGCCGTTAATATTTTCTTCTTCTGCTGCCTGAACGATAAAATTAATGTTTTTTATTTCTGGATTTTTCTTTTCCCAAATTTTATGAATTCGGTCTGAGTAGTTGGTTATCACCCAATTGCGCATAAAACGAGTCGGAACGCAAATATTCATAACACCGCTTGAAAAAGAACTGATGCTCAGCGGTTTAAGCCAGCTGTCAAAAGCTTTTTCTCCCACCTCTTGTTTGAGTTGAGAACAAATCTGTCCCCATTCGTTCTGGACGGCGTCGTAGTCGTTCCGTATTGCTTCATCAGACATTATCTTACTATCCTCTATAAAGTCCAAAGGTTAAAACAGATAAATCAATAATTCATCGATTTGATGGTCTGATAATAAAAGGTTAAAAAACAAAAAACAACAGAACATTTTTAGAACATTGCAATTAAATTCCTTGACATAGCGAAAGACAGAGAGTCGCAAAGATTCTGGCATTTTGAGGCTAAAAAGACAACAAAAACCGCTATCCTGCTTTTAAAGTCAGGAGCGGTTTTCGTAATTGCAATTTTTATAAAAAATTAAAGAGCTTTAATTTTAGCAGACAAACGAGAAACTGTTCTCGAAACAGTATTGCGATGCATAACGCCTTTATTAACAGCTTTCATCAATTCAGACTCGGCAGTAATAAATGCGGTTTGTGCAAGAGCTTTATCTTTAGCAACAATAGCAGCTTCTACTTTCTTAACAAAAGTACGAACTCTGCTTTTGCGAGCACCGTTAATCATGCTGCGTTTAGTGTTTCTTTTAATTCTTGTCTTTGCCGATTTATGATTGGCCATTTTTCAATTCCTGTAAAATTAAGTTAATTACTAAATATTTTCTGATATGCTTTATAAACTCTTACAAGCTTCTAAGTCAACAAAATTTTTGCAAAAAAGTCGAATTCTTCTATTTTTTTATCATATTTTCAAGGTTAATTCGAAATTCGTCTGATTCCAAAGCACTTTTGTAAACTTGTTTTTCAATTTCCAGTCCTTCTTCCAAATCAGAATTTCCGACAGAAGTTTTAATAAGTTCTTTAGAAGTGTTTGTTGCCAAATCGGGCATAGAGGCAATTTTTTCCGCAGCCTTCATTGTTTGGTCATGCAAATACATCAAAGGTATGGTTCTGCTGACCAATCCGACTCTATCGGCCTCTTTTGCTCCCATCGCGCGCCCAGATAAAATCATCTCCATAGCTTTAGCTTTTCCTATAGCCTTTGGCAGACGCTGAGTCGCACCAAATCCGGGAACAGTTCCCAAGCACAGATCGGGCAAAGCAAACCATGTGTTGTCGGCGCAGAAGATCATATCGCAGGCTAAGGCGAGTTCAAAGCCGATGCCAATGGCATAGCCGCTTATTTCGGCTATCAAAGGCTTTTTTATATCTGAAATTTTGCTGAAATTATCGGCCATATCTTCCAATATAGCTGAATTTATGGTTTTGACAAATTCGGTTGCGTTTAATCCGGCTGAAAAAGCTTTTTCGCTTCCACGTAACACAATAACTTTTACATCATCGCTCAAATCAAGTCGATTGATTTCAGTTGCCAAATTATCAAGGGAAGGCGCGTCAATCCGATTGAGATTGTCTTTGCTGGTCAGCGTTACAAGACCGATTGCGCCTACTTTTTCGACTTTTATATCTGTCATTTTATATTCCTAATCTTTGCTTTTAATCGTTATTCTGATTAAAATTGGTTTGCTTCTTTCCAAAGCTATGTCTAAAACTTCCATATCGCGTTCAAAATGTAAAGCTTTTTCTTTAGAATTGATAAATTTCCACCCTAATTGCGGCAATGTATTCTGATAAAATTTTGAAATTTTTGAAAAAGACAATTTTTTCGAAGTTATGTAAGCTTCATCAAAACGGCTTTCATCATTGCCGAAAGAAATGCTTGAACTTTGAATTTGTTTTGTGCCGTTCATCAGCGGGATGTCATCCATTCCTTCTATAAAATCGGCGGCAAAAACCGAATTTGAAAATAAAACTAATATCAAAAAAACTTTATTTAATAATTTCATGTTTCCTCACTTTTGCAAAGTTGGACAATAAAAAGTTGAACGTCCGGACAGCATTTTTTCCTGAATTCCTCCGGTTTTGGAAAAGTTGCAAACGCAATCAGGACAACGCTGTCCGTTTTTTTTGTAGACGCAGTGTAAATTTTGAAAATATCCCAAACTGCCGTCCGGCTTTTGATAATCGTGCAAGGTTGAGCCTCCGTTGTCAATGGCTTTTTTCAAAATTAAGCGTGTGCAGTCCACAATTTTGCAGCATTCGTTTTCGTTTAATAAACAAGCTGGACGGAGAGGTGAAATTCTGGCGGCATATAAAATTTCTGAAGCATATATATTACCGATTCCGTTTACGATGCTTTGATCCAGCAGAACTTCTTTTATCGGTGCTTTTTTGTTTTTTATTTTGTTTAGCAAGTATATTCCGTTAAGTTCGGAGTCGAAAGGATCAATACCCATTTTGCAAAAATATTTGCTTTTTTGCAGATTCTCCGTTGGAGTATATGTAAACAAACCAAAGCGCCGCGCATCGTTATAAACAATCCAGCCGTGATTTGTTTCTATTACAATATGATCGTGTTTTTCTTTTTGAGAAGGCAAATCGGCAAAGGTTTTTATTTTGCCGCTCATTCCCAAATGCCAAATCAAGGATAATTTATTGTTTAAATCAATAACAATATATTTTCCGATTCTTCGATATGAAAGGATATTGGCGCCGTTAATTTTTTCGGTTATATCTTCGGGAATTTTTTCTCTTAAATTATCGTTATTTATATGTACAGCCAATATTTTAGCATTGCCTATAAAACCTGCAATGCCGTTTTTAACCGTTTCGACCTCTGGCAATTCTGGCATTTTTCTTTTGTCCTTTTATCTTAAAAAACAGTATAGAAAAGCCGAAATTTTTTTGCAATTGTTTATTTGTTAACAAAACTGATTTGTTCTAAAATTTCATTAACAAAAGATTGGCTGCCTATGCCGTGTCTTCGGGTTTTTATTTCGCCCATAGGCGATTTGTTGTAAAAATAAAGCATAATAAACAAACGTGTATAATAGGTTAGTCCAAGTCCGCAACTATTGCTGTTTTCGATAAGTTCTAAAAAATCATTGCGGGAAACATGTTCATTTTTGCATATAGAATCAAGCAAACGCCATTCCGTAACGCATAAACGCATACTTGTGCGGCGGTTATTTATGAAAAGAACTTTGTTAAGTAGTTTTGTCATTGCTATTATCTGTTCCTATAAACAATATTATTGCCATAAGTTATCTTTGTGAGTATATTAATAATAGAAAATAAACACAACTAAAAAAAGAAAAAAATAATAATAAATGCCAAAAGTCGTAAGAAGCAAAAAATATTATAATCCTCAGCGTAAAGACGAAGGATGCAAGTGTGATTTTCCAGGGTGCACAAAAGCGGGAGAATATCGTGCTCCGAAAGACCGTTCGTTAAAAGAGTATTATTGGTTTTGTCTGGAACATGTACAGGCTTACAATGCCGGCTGGAATTATTATGACGAAGAAGAGGCCGCTGAACCTCGTCCAGAAAACGAAAAAAAAGCGAGAATGCATTTTAAGGGGTATCGTTCAAAAGTTAATTATCAATACGGATATAAAATCAAAGACGACTATGGCTTTTTTGGAGATTATGCCGAAAATTTTGATTCGCGTAACAGTGTTTATTATACGGAACAGGAAAAAGAATTTTTGAAAATTATGGAACTTTCAGGAGATGAAATTTCTATACCTTTGCTTAAAAAGCAGTATAAAAAATTAGTAAAAAAATATCATCCCGATTTAAACCGAGATGATAAAAATGCCGAAGAAAAATTTAAACAGCTTTCAACGGCATATCAGGCATTACTTAAAAAATTTTCCTGAACTTAATTTCGTTTGCGGCGTAAAAGAATGCGGATAACGCCTGTGCCGCCGTCTTTTGGGGCGGGGTGATCTATTATCAGTATCAACGGTCTTATTTCGGGTAAATTAAGCCACTGCGGAACGCGGTCTTTTAATACACCGCGGGCGGCAAAAAAATCAAAATCGTCGGGGGCGTGAAGACCTTTTCCGGTTATGATGTGTATGCAGCGTTTCCCTCTCAAATAAGAGGTTTTTACAAAATTTACAACCTTATCAAAAGCTTTATCTTCCGTACATCCGTGCAAATCAAGTTCAGCTTCGGTTTTGAATTCTCCGTTTTTAAAACGACGAACAGTTTTTGCGTCAATATTTGCATCTTGTCCGATTTC
>ENA-ORNT01000443-ORNT01000443.1-human-gut-metagenome-genome-assembly--contig:-NODE-443-length-30784-cov-19.755475_pt1 | contig 30784 bp, 28 predicted proteins | sample MGYA00242120_ERZ509032 | MGnify/ENA primary metagenome ERZ509032 (study PRJEB26280, sample SAMEA2338729) | human gut metagenome | biome: human gut; feature: human-associated habitat; material: faeces...
CACATACGATGCCGTTTGATGCAAACGCCTCACGGATGGTACTCAGTTGCACATGGCTATCATCAATGGCAATGACAGTAAACGAATCTTGTCGTTTCGTTCTATACTGAGTTGGTTCCACATTCTGCTTTTCGGCTGCAGCCATAGGAAGACTAATGGTAAATATACTTCCCAGCCCTTGGTGACTGGACACATCGATTTTTCCTTTCATCAGTGAAACGAGGTTCTTGACAATGGAAAGCCCCAAGCCAAATCCCGGTTGGGTGACCGCATTTCCCAATCTTGCAAATTCCTTGAAGATTTGTTTTTGTTGCTTGTCGTCCAATCCTGTTCCTGTATCCTTAACCATTAGCATGAATACACCATTCTTATAGGTTGTGGACAATACTATCTCACCCTTTCCCGTATATTTGATGGCATTGGAAAGCAGATTGCGTCCTATTGTAAGCACCTTTTCCTTGTCTCCATTGACAACACCATCTGCCTTATTGCTGACGCTCAATTCCAGTTGCTTCTTCGCTGCAAAGGGCTCATACTCCATCTTTAATTGCTCGGCAATGTCCATCATACGGAAAGGGCGTTCCTTGACGGTCGCCTTTCCATTCGCTAATTTGGAGTAAACCAGGAAACTGTCAATCATAGAAGTCAAGCCTTTCGATGTGTCAACAATCAAGTCGGCATATCGTTTGCTTTCATCCGTAGCATCATCAAGTCCGCTAATCTTGCGAGCATAATCCTTGATGGCAGACAAAGGACTGCGCATCTCATGCGTTACTGTCAGCATCACCTTTCTTGTTTCTTCCTTGCTCTTACGTGTCTTGAATGCGAATCGCCATACCAATAGGAATAATACGAAAAATACCAATATCAACAATCCTATCATCCCTATATAATAATAGGTATAATTGCCTTCCAAGTCTGCGATTTGTCGCTCACGAACTTTGATGCCTTTATCCACATTCTCATCAGCTATGCTGATTACTCTTTGCAACTGCTTATTGATACCTTCATTTCTGTTTCCAAGACTATCCAATATCTCCACTACCTTACGGCTTTGCTGGTGATGTTTAGCAACAACCGTTTGGTTTAGGTTGGCGAGCATCTTTTCAGTTTGGGTTAAACGGTTGGCTGTTGTTACTGCATTTTCTTTCTTGCCGAACAATCTTCTGAAGAAACCTCGCTTCTTTGGCTTTGCCTGCTGTGGCATAGCTGAAAGTCTTTTGCTTTCAGTCTTATTCTGCTCTACAATTCTTGGAACTTCTGCGGTCAGCTTTTCTTGAGTGGCATTCAGTTCCTGCATGGCATCCTTTATATCCAGAAGGAGCTGTTCCTTTTCTGCAAGAAGACGGCAGATCGTATCAGAATCTTCTTTCGGACAAATACCTGCGATGCCTTCAAGCATACTGTCCACTTCCAATCGAAGCGAATGATACTCATTTACATCTGTTGAGTCCCAATCCGCAACCATTTCACCAAGCAGTGACAATTCCGTTATGTGCAAGTTTAAGTCATGCACATTCTTTCGCCACTGATGCAGTTCTGCATTTCTACACTCAATCTCCTTTCTGTCGCGCCATTCAAATAGGCCGATTACAATGGTACATCCTACGATGACGATGGCAGTCATGATGCCTAAAGCCATCCATCTACAGATATGCCCGGTCTGTTCTTTGCGTTCCATGTTGTTTACTTTTTACGTTTCTATTACTTCATTATTGCTTTGCACTAACATTTTAATCGGCAAAGATAATGGCAGAAAGCATCAAAGACGAATATTTACATGTATTATAACAACTTTCATGTAATTTCTTGGTAGAAATAGCATATTGTCAGAAAAATGCCGTTGTTGAATAATAATTGTTGACAACAAAGTCAAAAGCTGACAAAGTGTTTATTGTGAGACTTAATCGAAAAAAGATGGCAAGAGTGTCAATCCTATAAGTCTAATCAAATTAATGAGATAATGCTATAACCTTTATTCGTTCAGCCAAGTATTGCCTATATTAAACAAAATTTCAGTATTTAAATTTCTTTAAGATTTACCCACGCAGTCTTTTCTGTTTTTCTCGTATCTTATAAAGTGGTGCATAATAAGCATCCCCCAACATGAAAATAGAAAAGTTATTGGAAAAAGTAAAAGCGGGTGATACTGACGCTTTGAATATAATCTACGAAAGATACTCACCTATGATGAGAAGTATTTGTTTCAGTATCACTAAGGAGGACGAGGACACGATAAATGACCTCGTCCAGGACGCTTTTGTCCTTACATATTACTCATTGAGTAAACTAAAGGATAATTCCAAGTTCAAAGAATGGTGTGCTGCCATCACAAAAAATACAGCACTTAAGCATTTGGAGAAAAAATCAAAACTACAAACTATCTCTTTTTCTTCTATTATGGATGAAGAATTGGAGGTTGAAGGAGCATTGCAAACAGATTCCTTATTGCATGAGAATGATATTTTAGAACTTATCAACAGCTTACCTACAGGATATGGTAAAGTGTTCAGAATGTCTGTTATAGAAGGGTTCTCGCATAAAGAGATAGCCGATAAACTTGGTATCGAACCTCATAGCTCCTCTTCACAATTGGCAAGAGCAAAGGCGATGTTACGTAACATGATAGACAAACGTGCATTGGCTGCCATTTCAATCATCCTTATCAGCATTCCTCTATGTAAATATTTATTCTGGAAGAAAACTGTAGAAGAGAAGAAGCTGCCTACAGCCAATGTGGAAAGAAAGAATAATAACAAAATAGACAAACCGGAGTTAGAGTCAATATCCTCTCAAACTAATCGGTATGTAGCAAACACTTTTATTACCAAAAAGAAACAAATACGTGAAATATCTTTGGATTCTATAATGAAAAGCAATGAATGGAAAAATGAAGATACGATTCGCAATATAGCAATAATCATTGAGGAGAGAGACACAACTTTGTCTGATACGACAAGTATGTTTATCCCTCAAATCGAGAATTATATAGTGGCAGACACGACAAAGCATAAGAAGAACAAGTGGCAATTCCTTGCTACAGGTTCTTTAGGTTCAGCTCTGGCTCAAAATATTTATAAGTTGATAGCGTCAAACAATAATGGCTTACCAGACCCAGACGGACCTACACCTATAATACCAAATGAAATTTCAACATGGGAGGATTATTACAAGCATCTTCAACAGAAAGAACATGAAGGTATGTCTGCTGACACGTTGGCACTTATGACAATCGCAAAGCATAACAGTGGAAAGATTGTGGAGCACGAACAACATGACAAACCTATAACTTTTGGTATATCACTGACAAAAAATATAGGAAAGAACTGGAGTTTGGGAACAGGCATACAATATTCACTTTTGAAATCTAATTTCACATTGGGTGAAGGTGAGTACTTTATAAATAGAGTCCAAAAAGTTCATTACTTGGGAATACCTTTGAGTACATCTTACAAATGGTTTAATTCCAAGAATTGGTCTGCTTATTCTTCTGCTGGAATTATATTTAATATACCAATGTATGGAAAAAATAACGAGCAATACGTTACAGGTATAACCGTTCCATACAAAGATTCATGGCATTTCATTCCATCTGTGCAGTGGTCTGTTGGCGTAGGTACCGGTTTACAATACCATTTCGCACCAAACTGGAGCATATATTTGGAGCCGTCATTCAACTGGTATATTCCTAATGGAAGTACTATTCACACCATTTGGACAGAACATCCATTCTCTGTTACTGTTCCATTCGGAATAAGATTTGCATGGTAATTTTTCGCTTCTCATGCAGTCTTTAGAACTTTTGTTGCATCTTTACTAATAGAAGCACAAAAGTTTCTAAAGACAACATGTACAAAACAAGAGACTACATACATAATGGGGTGCTATACCTCAACAACATCATCCGTCCTCGACATAAGAAGTTGAGTACGCTGATGATATATTCTACCACAAAATGCCAATCTCGTTGCAAGCATTGTTCCATTTGGCAAAAACCAGTGGAACATCTTTCTCTTGAAGACATCAAGAATGTGATGAAAAGCAAGTGTGTAACAAGAAACACAACGGTAGGATTGGAAGGAGGAGAGTTTATCCTCCATCCAGAGGCAGATGCCATCATGGAGTGGTTTATGAATAATCACCCCAACTACACGCTGTTGTCTAACTGTTTGAAACCACAACGAGTCATAGAGGCGGTTCGGAAATATCATCCAGTCCATTTGTATGTATCACTTGATGGAAACAAAGAGGTTTACAAAGAGATGAGAGGATGCGATGGGCATGACAAAGTGGTGGAAGTCGTGAAAGCCTTGAATAACGTGGTACCACTCTCATTGATGTTCTGTCTTTCACCATGGAATAGTTTTTCCGATATGGAGTATGTCATCAATATGGCAAGAGAATATAACATAGATGTACGCATCGGCATATACGGCACAATGGACTTCTTTGATACTAAAGCAGACCTCCTTGCAGCGGATTTGTCAAAATTCATCCAAAATATTCCACAAAATATACATGATACAGAGGAAAACTTTGATTTTGTTGCATTGTATGAAGAATGGAGAAATGGACATCTGAGACTTCGTTGTCAAAGCATATTCAGTGAGTTAGTGATACATTCCAATGGTGATGTACCACTTTGCCAAAATCTAAATGTCAAGCTTGGTAATATTCATGAAAACTCGTTGGATGAGATTTTCAATTCACGGAATACTCAACAAATCCAATGTAGATACTCCAAAGAGTGTAATGCGTGTTGGATAAACTTTCATCGTAAGTTTGACTTGATACTATTGCGAAATCTTGAAAGGGTCTTTCCGAAAAGAATCATAGAAATCTTTTATGGTAAATACCAATGGACAAACAATAGCAAGATGACATATAGAAAACAGATCAAACGGATCAGAAAAATATGAAATATATAAAGAATATCATAGAACGTTACAAGCATATACGGAGCATCAAGCAATTGCAACAAGTGCCGAAAGGCATGTATGCTTTTGTTGGTTTTGGTAATCATAGCACAAGTAACCTTTATCCTGTACTCGGTTATCTCCATGTTCCATTGAAATACATTTGTTGTAAATCAAAAGACAAAGCCCAACTAATAAATACGGCTTATCCTCATGTTCGTGCTACAATATCATTACAAGAAATCTTGGATGACGAGGAGGTTAAAGGCATATTTGTGGCGGTTACACCTCAGGAACATTTCCATATAGCATCGGAGGTGTTGAAAAGCGGTAAAGCTATATTCATAGAGAAGCCACCATGCCAAAGTCTGGATGAATTGATGCAACTAATCAATATTTCCATAGAAACAAAAACTCCTTCTGTTGTAGGGTTGCAGAAACGACACGCACCAGTAATCCAAATCCTTAAAAAGGAATTGGCTAAGAATAAGAAGCCTGTTACCTACAATCTCAAATATCTCACTGGAGCATATCCTGAGGGAGAAGCCATGATGGATTTGTACATACACCCATTGGACTATGTGACATATTTGTTTGGAAAAGCAGAAGTCAAATGCGTTGAGAATATAGAGAACCACACGTTGATGTTATTGCTCAAACACAACAATGCAACAGGTGTTCTTGAACTCTCTACTGCTTATTCTTGGACAGAAGCAAAAGAACATCTTACCATTAATACCCAACATGGTATTTATCAAATGGAACAGATGGATAGTCTAACATTCCAAAGTAAGCAACGAGTATTCATGGGGGTGCCAATGGAGAAGATAAATACACAAAAAATGGTTACGATAGATTTGTTAGGCAGAAACAACTTCGTACCTACGATAAAAAATAACCAAATTTACACACAAGGATATTTTGACACCATCAAAAACTTTGTTGATATGGTTGAATGTGGCAAGGCTTCACAGGTGCAGTCTTTTGCAAACTTCGTTGAAACATATTCTTTATTGGAATCAATACGTTCATTAGTAAAACAATTATAACATAAAACTAAAACTAAAACATTAGCAGAAAATGAAACACTGGTTTGTATTCTTCCTCGCTTTAGCTTCGGTTGGTTCTGTCAAAGGACAGCAAACAATCACGCTAAGCAATGGAAACATGGTAGCAGGTGCTTATAAGCAACCTCCTACAAGAACAGTCAAAAGTGTTGATGATGGCTACATCATCACATACACTTTTGACAAGGCAACAGTTATTGATGATCCCTTGTACAAAGGAAGTATCATGTGGAAAGTAGCTGGTTTTGGTGAGGAAGACACTCCTCAGAAACCTGCATTGCCATACAGGTTGGATTCTTTTACTGTTCCAGATGGTTACTCAGTCAATGTTAAAGTTGTGGATAGTCTCTTTGTTGAACTTCCATATACTTTGTCACCAGCTCGCCCTCCATTGACGGATAGTGGAAACGTCTCCTATACAAAGGACAATGTTCCCACAATCTCTGCGTACAAGGGGTTCTTGCCAAATAGGATTGCAAACATGGACAATATGGGTGTATATCGTGGCAAAGGTGTTGTGGATGTAATGGTTTCACCAATCCAATACAGTTACGAACAAAACACCATTCGAGCTTACAAAAGCATTAGCTACAAGGTTACTTTTGCCAAGAGTAATACCAAGATTTATGCCAAAGTGAGCATGCAAAACTTAGATGTTACAGATGCTTTTCTCCACAATACGACTATCAATGGTTTTCAACAGCCAGTTACTCTTGCTGATACAAAAGCAACAAATGCCAAGAAAGGGTATTTGATTATCTCGACATCCAAGTTCAAAACTTCAGTAGAAAAGTTAGCGTCTTGGAAGAGACTTCTTGGCTTTGACGTACGTATCGTACTTAATGACTCATGGACATCAAGTTCTGTAAAGGAAGAGGTAAAGAAGCAATACAATTCCAATAGCAACTTGTATTATCTTTTGATAGTTGGAGACAATGCTGATGTGCCTGGGCAAAGTTCAAGTCTGATGAATACGCATGTTACAGATTTCTACTATTCATGTATGGATGGTGACAATGATTTGACACCAGATTTGCTGTTTGGACGTTTGCCTGTTGCAACAGCGTCAGAAGCGAATATAGTTGTGGATAAAATCATAAATTATGAGAAAAATCCTGTAAGTGACGCTTCATTCTACAAAACAGGTATCAATTGTGCTTATTTTCAAGACAATGATAATAACAGCTATGCTGACAGACGATTTGCTCAAACTTCCGAAGAAGTACGCAATGCCCTTTTGTCAGAGGGTATTAATGTTAAACGAATATACACAACTGATAACAGTGTTACGCCTTTATACTGGAATAGGGGTATATACTCTTTCGGTGAATCAATCCCAGATGAATTGAAGAAGCCAGGATTCCCTTGGAAAGGAAATGCATCTGATATAAATTCAGCAATCAATAATGGTGCGTTTTATGTACTTCACAGAGACCACGGTAATGTAAAATTCTGGGGCGACCCTTATTACACTATCAGCAATATCAACTCTTTGTCTAATGGTGCCAAATTGCCTGTTGTATTCAGCATGAATTGTCTCACAGGAAAATTCAATGAAGACTGTTTCTGTGAGGCTTTCATCAAAAAAGCCAATGGCGGTTGCGTCGCCATATATGGTGCTACACAATTGAGTTATTCTGGATATAATGATGCTTTGACAGAAGGAATGTTTGATGCTATTTGGCCTTCAAGTAAATTGCATCCAAAATTCCCTGGTACAAGTGGTACTGCTAGTGCAACGCCTACACCAACTTATGAATTAGGGCAAATTCTGAACCAAGGACAAGCAAGGTTGGCTGAAACTTATGGTAAACGTAATTCTGGTTATACAACATACACAAAAGAATTGTTCCATTGTTTCGGTGATCCAAGCATGAAAATCTACACAGCGGCACCAACAGCATTCACAAATGTGTCGGTCAATAGAGGAAGTAATGCTGTAAGCGTAAATCTGAACGGAACCACTGCAACGATTGCATTCTATGACCTTGTTTCTGGCGAGGTAACATACACAACAGGAACGACAGCTACATATTCAACGAATCATGCTGCAAATGTATCTGTAAGTGTATCTGCACACAACAGGATTCCATACATAAATGAGGGTACTCCTGTAACTTTTGTCTATATCCAAAATGAGATGGTAGTCGGACCAAAAACTTATACAGGTTCAAGTATCAAAGTCGGTTCTTCTGTCACAACTTCCAAAGCAAGTGGTCCAGTAACGTTCAAAAGTGGTACAATCAACTTAAATGCTGATTCTATAACTATCGACTCCGATACGACTATCAACAGTGAGACTGAATTCAAAATGTCAAATCAATAACTATACAAACAAAATGAAAAAGTTCTTCCTTAAGAGCGCAGCATTGGCAATATTCACATTGCTGCCTATGGGTATGAATGCGCAGATTACGTATTCAAGTGGTAACCTCAACATCAACAATGCTCCTAAGCACAACTACTTGGGATTGACTGTAAACAAATGGCTGGGAATGTATTGGACTTGTAAGACTAACAACTTCTTCCAATTGGACATTTCTCCTGCAAACCCACGACTTGCAGGAACAGGCAATCAAGTAGTGTTCTACAATTCTGCAACAAGTACATTCAATAGCATTCAGGTTGCAAATGTGTATAACTATTCCGACGCTCGTGCAAAGGACAACATCAAGCCTTTGACTACAGGTTTGGATGCTGTTCTCCAGTTGCGTCCTGTTTCTTACACATGGAAACCTGAAACTGCGGTGACTTTAGCTGCAACAGAATCTGGTTCTTCTGTAGCCAATGGCCCAGTAGAAGAAGGTCAGACACAGTATGGCTTCCTTGCTCAGGAAGTAGAGGCTGTTTTGCCTGATGCTGTAAAAACTGACGAAGAAGGCCACAAGATGATTAACTACACAGCCATCATTCCTATGTTGGTTCAAGCTGTTCAACAGTTACAGGCTACAGTGGATGAGCAATCTGCCAAGATAGCAGAACTTTCCAACACTCCATTTGATGCTTCAAACAAGGCAGTTTCTCCTTACAAGATAGTTAGTTGCACACCTAATCCTGCAAATGGGCAGGTAACCATCACGACAAATCTTGAAGGATTGGATAAGTCTGCAACCATCATCATTAGCAGTCTTACAGGAACAAAAGAGAAGACCTTGCAGGTTTCATCTACTTCGCCTTCTGTAACAGCAACGATTTCTAATCTTGACAGAGGCATGCATCTTGTGTCTCTTCTTGTAAATGGTAAACTTGCAGATTCCTACAGATTGATTAAGGAATAAACAACGTGTGTTATCGAGTGGAGAGGCAGTTCGATTATTGCTTCTCCACTCTCAATTTTTCAAAGATATGGCAAATAGAAAACTTCTATCGTTTTTATTCTGTATGTTTGCTATGGTCTCTGTTGCGCAAACATACGTACCTGTTTTGTCAGAAGGTAAAGTATGGCGGTATGCGACTGTCAATCGGTACGAGAGGACAGACACGACAGGCTTTTATAAGATAATGGTGTCTGGAGATACCATTGTTAATCACTTTGTTTGTAAAAAGATATTGGTTCAAAACGAAAACGGGCAACACCCAGTTCAAACATTTGTCGCATATGAAACTGACGGCAAAGTATATAAGGTAACTGATAATGATTTTACTTTGCTTTTTGACATCGGATTGCAAAAAGGTGATTATATTGACAATCTCGCCCAGGTAGTTGCAGAGAATATAACCACTATAAATGGAATGCGGCGCAGGGTAATAGTTATTGATTCTATGGTTGACCATTCTGGGGGAGAGTGCTATTATCTTATCATAGAAGGCGTAGGGGTTAGTAAAGATGAATTTATCCCGAATTTCAATTTGGGAAATAATGATGAATTTTGCACTTTGGTTTCATGTACAGATAAAGGGACTATCATAAGTGAAGAATCTCTTAGAAACATTGAAACTGGCATAAAATCGCCAACGTTCACGAATAGAAAAAATGATGCCTATTACGATTTGAATGGCATAAAGATTCTCATTCCGCAAAAAGGATATTTATATATATGCAATGGTAAAAAAATCGTATTTAGGTAATGTTCCCAATCGTATAAGATGGATGGCAAAACGTAGTTGCTTGCCATCCATCTTTTCTACATAAGCTACATTCATTTAATCCTTACGCCTTTGCCATTCAATATTTCTCCCCTAATATCATCTGTCTTACATAAATACAAGTCGTAGCCAATGGCTGTAATATCGCAATATCTTGGAGGAGTAATGACTTTTCCACTTGGTGACATCAACCCATACCAACCAATGTCTGCTTCATATTTTTTGCAATTTGCAGTCTTTTGATAAGGTGTTGGTTCTGCTTCTGCCGTTTCACCTGTTAAATTACCCTCATCATCATAGTTCTTTGCCGTAGTATATCGTATTTCATCGGTATCATACAATAATCTGTCAACATTATTAATCAAGAAATCGTCAATCAATTCACCTTGCAAATTATATTTGCGAAGAGTGTGGTCTTTCATTGTTGCAGTAATGCTATTACCAGAGATCCAGAGGTCTGCTTCCATAAAAGGCAATATTGGTTTCATATTTTCTGTAAGAACACTCTGCATACCTCCTTTGCTTACGACAAAGAAAGAATCCTTGGGCAAAATAGCATCATATTCAGCTTTCAACATCCAATTCCCTTTTTTGTCTATCAAACCAAATTTGTCACGTTTGTTGTTATGTATTACGCAATGCCCATTGTGAAATACATACCCTTCTGCACCAGTGATGTATGGAATATTCAAGTCAATAATGACATTTCCTTTGGAGTCGATGAATTTTATCATTCCGTTGTCATCTACTGAAGCCAAGCCATCAGAAAATACCCATGCGTGCTTGTACTGAGGCTTGATGGCTATTTCACCTGTCAGCATATTGAAGTAGCCACGAGCATCGCCGTTACTATAACAGACAAGCGAGTCGTCCCCCAATGGTTTTGAAATCCAATGTATGCCCTTGACAGTCTTCTTGCCATCACGAGTCTCCACATATCCATCCGTCTCATAGGCCCGACTATAGTAAGTGGCATTTCTTGACAGGTACTGCGAGTCATAGTAGGATTCATCCAAATATTTCGCAGCATTCACTTTCTTGTAAACAAACTCGTATAACGCATTACCTCCAGCACATGCAAACACAAACATGATGAACGCAAAACAGCCTCCAACAACACGTCGAATAAACTTGCCATACTTAGATTCATCCTTCATTCCAAGTATCACGGTGAACCATTCTGCTGTTGCTGAAATAATACCTGTCAGCCCTTTCCAAAATAAAATAATTGCTCTTTTCATATGCTCATTATTTTAAGCTTCTACTTATTTTCCTCCTCATCAAAGGCTTCATCTGCCAATCTACCATAGCAACCGAGACGTTCTTCCTTTGACATCGGTTCTGCACAAAAAGCTGCCTCATGTTTCATTTGAGAAAGACGAGAAAAGAAATTCATACGGGTCGTGGTGTCTTTGCGCATGGAAGCACGTGTTCCTTCTGAACTATAATCAAAATTACGAGCATTGCGGATAGACATCGACATAGCAACTTCCATTGAATCTTGATTTGCTCCCATGTAAGTGAATGTCCAGCCTTCTTTGCGAAGTGTTTCCACAAGTGTCTTGATACTACTACCATTATATTCTTTGGACGCATTCTCATAACCGTCAGTAATGATAGTAACAACAACCGCAACATCCTCAATGTCTTTGATCTGTTTATGCATCGCAGTAAGGGTGAATCCCATAGCATCGTATAAAGGAGTTGAACAACATGGTTCATAGTCGTTCATGCTCAACGGATGCGCTTTACATACAGGAACTTTGTCAAAAACATTACATGTCTCACAGCTACAAAAAGTAACCAATGAAACGAAATGCTCCTGTGTGTCGGCAAATTTCTCTTGCGCTTTCTTGATTCCAACCAAGGTTTCGTTGAACCCATCCACTGCTGCTTGACGTATTCTCTGCATAGAACCACTACGGTCAAGAATTATCACATTGAAGATTTGAGTCTTCTGCATTGCAGTCTTGTCTTTTATATCTTCCATATTATCTGATATTTTTTGTGTTATAAACTTTATTTGTTTATGTGTATAGAGTAAAACAAGTAACCATTCCTATCATCAAAGTATATAAAAATCCCTCAGCCCATTCGATTTTATATCAAATTGAGCTGAGGGAGACAATTTTTTTTTATTAGTAATTCTTTACTTTACCTATTAATTGATGATATCAATATCATTTCTTACACCTGGAGATATTCAAGTACACTCTCCCAATTAGGAAATTCTTGACTTCCAAAGCGAAGCCATTCTCCCTTGAATCCACTTGTTCCATGTTTTCCTCTATCATCAATGATATAATCACCTCTGAGTAGATTCTTGTGGTGAGAGAGAATTAGACGTTTACAATAATACTTGTCCAAATGTCTATTTATCCATTCCACTTTGTCTGACCATGTTGTTGGATTACTCCAAGGAGAGGTTGAAAGGATATAAACATCGTATTTACCACTTTGTTGTAAGGCATACATAGCCTCGACAGCACCTTTCACAGGTGGTAGATAAGAAACGATGTTCGGCACTTCATCATATCTTCCTGCATATTCCTTGCGAAGTTCATCGCCAATCAGTTCCAGTCCTGCATGAAAATCCATCAGTACTCCACCCATATCAACATAGACAATCTTCTTTGCCGTTGGTTTCTCTGAATCCAAATCACCCAGTTCGTTGGTGACAGACTTTTTGATGAGTTCTTGAGTTTTGTCTCGCTTGTCATAGTTATCACGCAACTCCATCAATATTCCACACAGTTCCGTTGGTGTCAATATTGTCTTGTATGGATTGTTCTCGCCTGTAGAATGTGCCAGCATTATTCCCCTTGTTTGCATCAATGCAGCACGAAAGCGTTCATTTTGGTCAAACATCGCCTTATAAGCACGCTGTATCAAATCTTGGTATGCTTGGCTTTGCCTGTCAATGGCCTGTCCTTTCCACCAAACGATTTGGTCTGTCTGCCATGACGTTACACTCATCTTTCTGGCATTGCCACCTTTCATACTGCATATCTGACGTTGCTTGTTAGGGTCTTGTCTTTTCAATGATTGCAGGAAGCCTTCCATACTACCGCACACCATACCATCGAAACGAAAACTATTACTGCACAAATTACTCAATACGTTTGATGGATAAAGACCATTCGAACGTATATTCAACGTATTGGTCTCAGGATTATACATATCCATCAACTCATGACCTTTATGTGAGGCCGCTTTGTAATTTTCTTCCATAGGTCGTTTCAATTATCATGCTTTATACGAAACATTATTGTCTGTTATCTTATTCTGTGCATTCTTCCCTATATGCCATCCATCACACCATGCACATTTGTAAACTGAAAAATGTACACCATGCTTTTTACCCATTGCTTCTGCCGCTCTTAGCGCAACTTTCTTATTGGGGTAAGGAATCTTTGGCTCTCCACTGCGGCGAGATATATGGCTGTACTCGCAGAATATCCCGAAGGCATTGTGCGTGACAAATATGTTTCGCCACGCACCCTTTCTTGTCAACTGATTCCAAATGGCAGAAATACAGTTTTTGAAACTCATTCTACATACATTCATTAGCTATAAATTTCTTGATGAAATCTCTTTGCTGTTGATTCTCTGGAGAAATCCTGTATTTTGATTTAGGACAACGGGAGAAACTATCAGCCAACATATCCAATGCTTTACGATAAATCTCATCAATGGTGTAGCCGTTCCCTTTCATCCTATAAGCATAATAACAGGCGACAATAGTACCAGTTCTTCCTACACCTCCCCAACAGTGGATGTAAGTTTTCTCATTGCCATGTATTATGTTTTCCTGATTTCTCACACCTCTGTTGATAATTTCATCCAGCAGTCGAGCAACACTTGTTGTGTCCTTAGGAGTTCCACAATCGGGGATAGGAAATTTATGGTACTCCTGTTTGCATTTAAGATAATGCCTATATGGTTTTAGCTCGTCTTTTTCTGTTAAGTCATAGAAATAACGGAACCCACAAGGATAACCATCAAAGCTACCTACTTTCATCTTACATTCAAAATCGTCCTTGTCTCCAGGGTATTCCCCTGCGTATATGCCAAGTTCCCTATCAACCAAATAAGAATTTTTTATAGGCACAACATCTACGAATGGACTTTGAACATATTTATAAAGCCAATTCTGTTTTTCGGGTGTGTCCTCTCTAATATCATGAGTATGTACCGGCATTCCTATAGCAATATCATCAGCAAGTTCCTCTACCAACCATTTCAACTCTAAATGTTCCTTGTAGTAAGAAGGAATAGTAGTTTCTCCAAGAAGAGAACCTATTATATTTCCTGTGACTGCCCCTGTAGAGTCACTGTCTCCAGAATGATTTACAGATGCAATAATAGCTCGTTCAAAATCATTCGGATATCTCATAACACAAAACACAGCAATGGCCAAAGTTTCTTCTGCAACCCATCCTTCGCCTATTTGACGAATACCTTCTTCGTCAGGAAGAATAGAAACAGCTCTTCTTCCAGCTTTCTCCAATAAATATTGAAGTTTATGAATATGATATAACTGATTTGGGTATAATTGTTCTAAACATTTGATGCCATCATTGATAATTTTGGAAAATTGATATGACGTCAAACTCGTAAGTTCAATCACTTTGTCTATGATGTAAGCAAGAAGAGCTGCAGGTAACCAACCTAAAGGATGTTTATGGGTTATTTTTGCAACTTCACCTGATAATTCTACAGAACTGTTTTCTTGTATAACAAAGTCATTCTTGCAATTATTCAAGGCTTTGTAAAACAAAGGAATTGGGGCGATACGCATGATACCCCCACACCCCTTGCTTTGATTGTTTACTTCATTATGTCTTGATATTTCCTGCAATGCTTGCATACAAGTGTTTCCAGGAGCACGTTTTGCATGTAATTCCTTTATATCTCGAATCCAATTGAAATGCCATCGGGTGTAGTCAACATTATTCGTTTGAATTTGCCACCATTCAATATAAGAGTCTTGAATATAATCTTCAGGATTTGCTAAAGGAGCATCCAACTCTGCTCTTGTAAAGCCAAACAACAAACCATTAGCAGTAAACAGAGTCATCTGTGTATCATCAGAAATCTCTGCCACTCCATTCTTGTTTAATGCAAACCTTGTAATGCCATTCTCTCCAAATTTTGATTTTATTTGGGAATATGACATAAATTCGACAGGATAGCCGAGCGCATCACCGATTGCTCCACCAAGAAGTGAACCACGAATTTTATCTTGCCTTGATATACTCATTTCGTCTTTCTTTAGTTGGATTTATACTACTTCTATCGTATGCTTATTTCTTGCGGTTTCTTGACCACGAAAGCCTTCTATTTCATAAATTTCAAACAGTCCTTTCTTTAATGGAGTAAGTTCGTATGTCACAGTAGAATCGTCTGCGCCTTCTAACATGTCCCTATCTTCTTTGGAATACGCATATTCGCAATTGTATTCCTTGTGAAAGGCTGTTTCATCATATTCTATACGATATTCGATGCCGACAGAGCCATAAACTCTGCCTTTGAATGTCAAGTGCTCACCATTAAGTTTTATTACTTGCATAAACTTTTTGCTTATATATAATGGAAATTGTGATAGTTAAACACAGATAGTGGGGTTTTCTTATCATCCATGTCTTTTATACGCTGTGGCATTTCGCATAGAGGAATATCTTCGTCAAGCAACCAACGTAAGTGTTCAAACATGATTGTATTGGACTTTAGTATCTCCTGTTTTGTAGCAGTTATTCCATATTCCTCCGCTTCTTGCTTCTCAGATATTATCATGCCAGAGAACAACCCATGCAGCCCTTCTGCCCTTGCAAACTTATCAGCATGACACCATATACCAATCAGATTACCACCATGCTTGCGCAAATGGAATGTATGTGGATGTCCTACTATAATTTTGTCAAACTCATTCTTTGTATCATCCTCCCGATAGAACAATCCTTTATCTGAGCCATGTCCAAGTAGCATGATACGTTCTTGCGTGGAAACATGATGCAGCAAATGTTCCATTTCTTTGTTGGAGCATTTGCCACTAATCACATTTGCACCGATTCCCTCATATAGTGTAGAGAGTACCGAAGTCGTTCTGTCTTTGGGATGAATAATCAACATACCTATTTCTCGTATTTCTTCAACATTTCCTTTACATCGTCCATTGGTTGGAATGGTACAATGATTTCCAAGTCCTTATTGATGATGCAATAGACCATCTCTTCGGCATTGTTTTCCATTCCGAAACCATCTTCGTCAGCAAAATAACGTCCATCGGGATATACTGTCCAACAGATAGCGCAAACGCCATTCTTAAAATCGCTATATCTTCCAAACCAATATTCAACAGTCTTACATCCATCGAAATCAGGGCATCCCTTCTTTATCGCATCAAAATCAATCTCGTGGTCTGATACAAGGAGTGCTCCACTTTCGCTTACAAGCAATCTCGCATTTCCTGTTTCTTTATTGATGATAGTGTAACTTCTACCTTCACCACTAAGCACTGCCATATTCTCACCTATATCATAGGCATCTTTGAAATTTGTCTTATCCATAGCCGTATATTTTTTATTTGTTGTAATAATTTTCCCATCTATAATCGCCACTGTCAACATTCATGTCCTCATGATACATTTCCATGTTAGGAACATCTATGACAGAAGTTGATTGTGCTGTCAACGTTTTGGTTTTATAATCAATAGTTTCAAATGTAATCTTTACCTTGTTGTTGGACGGAAAGGAATATGTTTCCTTTTTCAACACCATGCCATACTTGCTGATTTCCTGCTTATATGCCAATAGTCCATTCTTATACGCACGTTGGTGTTTGCTACCATCTTCCCATGTAACGGAATATACATTCAAGTCACCAGTTCTTACAGGAACGAAGACAAGGTCTTTGTCATCCGACTGTATATATGGATCATGATGCCATACAGTTTTAATAATGTATCCATCCTGATACTCAGATTCCATTGATGGCATAAAGTCAGCATATCGACATACTTTGTAATTGAGCAAATCCTTTCTTTTAGGCTCCATTTTGACATGGAAAATATAAAATCCACCATTTAAGTCGCTTTGCCAAAAACTGAGGCATGGCTTTACGGAAATTGTCAACTTATACTCTTTGGGAGCCACGATACTGTCTTTCCCATATACGATGTATGCTTTTACCGCATCGCCATCTTTATCATATTCAATGTTCGTCTGTTGGTATTTTGCAGTGTCAGGATGTTCATAATCCATATCTGCTATCATTTGTCGAAAGCCAAGATACCCTTCTTTGTTCCTTCCATAGCTTGCGCTGTCTGAATCCAAGCCTTCAAAGATTTCACTTTTATATTGGAGGAGATGAGACAACCGTCCTTCATCATCGTAATCATACACAAGAGTTTGTGCATAACATTCCGATGCCCTTGCTATCGTGGCAATCGTTCGTCCCTTGTTATCAAAGAACTCCGTCAGACTGTTCTGCGGTGCATATTGCAAACGATGCACAGCATATGAACCATCCGAGAATCGAACGGAGTCATATTCTATAAATCCACAAGGCATCATCAAGGAGTCTTCCTTGTTGGTCTTGTCAGAAGTACTTTGCTGTTGTTTGAAATAGGTTATGCTTATATCTTCTCTATTACAAGAAGCTATCAATAACAGTGCAACGCCCAATACAAACAATGTATAACGAGTCTTCATAATTCTTTTCCCTATATTCAGAAACATTCAATCAATATTGCCGTATAATTGTCATCTCCTTGTTTCTTACAAAGGAAATCATAAACGTCAAGTATCTCTTCCAATGGTTTGTCATCCATCATCCTTGCTTGCAAAATGTCAGGAGCCATGCTTTTGTATAGTCCATCCGAACAAAGTAAAACTCTGTCACCAGTCTGTAGTTTGATTTGTCGGATGTCTGGTACTGCCACTTCTGGGCGGTAAGAGAAGAAGCACTTGGCAACAATTTCCCATCCAAAATCAAGCCGGATATGGTCTTTTGTCTGATAAAGTAATCCATCACCAGGTCTTTGTACATAACAGCGACTATCACCAATATGCGCAATGGTTGCCACATCGTTTTCAATACTTACCATGACCATAGTCGTACCCATCTCTGCATGATGAAGCTCAAATGCCTTTTGATCAATGGCACAACTTGCTTTCTTGCAAGCGAGTTTTACCTTTGAGTCACAATCGGGCGTACTGATATGCTTCTTCCAAAAGTCAGATATAGTATTGCATACCGTTTCACTGGCAGTCTCTCCAAAGGAATGACCACCCATGCCATCACAGACTAGTCCCATAAATAGGTTGTTTTGTGGCATATCAATGACCTTGTAAGCATCTTCGTTATTATGCCTTCTACCAGTCTTACTTATTGTTGCATATCTTATCTCCATATTACGATTCTTTTTAGTTTATGATAGTATAGAGGCAAATGTAACCTCTAATCTATCTGTAACGTAATATTTCCGACAATATTATTTCAATAATATGGGAATCTTGGCTTGCTGTGTCACATTGTTCTATCAATAATATACTTGTGTTTGATACTTGATGTCATGTTCATCGCAATAATAGCAGATCTCGCTTTTCATGCAACTCCCATGTTTTTTGAACTTCTTTTTTAATGATTCGATAAGACTATAGTCGTCAGATGCGTGCAAAGACCTCATCAGACGATTGGTATTTGCCACATCAAAGAATACGAAAGATTCAACCTCGCCGTCTCTTGAATATTCTTTCTCAAATTCACCCATATCTTGCTCTGTAATGGTGAGTTTGCCATCTTCTATTTGCGCATAGATTCCTGTGAACTCACCATTCGTTTCATGTTTGTAGATAACCTCTTCCATAATTTCCAAGTGTTAATGTTTAGACAACCATTCCACAAGATTATTCACGATGCTATTGGCTAAATCCTTTGGACCATGAGTTTGTTCATTCGGTCTATTGATGATTACAGCCAAGGCATAGCGAGGTTTCTTACATGGGAAAACTCCGACAAAGGACATTTCTGCCAATTCATGTTCACCGTTTTCAAGTTCTTTGCCTTGATAGTTGCCATATACTCCTGCTATATCCACTTTCTTTGGGGCATAAGATGCTTGTATGCCTTTCCCTTTGTTCAGACCGATCAATACCTCTTGCAGATATTTACGTCCTAAAGGCGTAATGTTGTCAAATGTTTCCTCAGTTACTGAGTCCCCTTGCAAAGTCGGGAATGTCAGAGTGTTCTTCTGATAGACACCATTAAAGAGCGCAGCCAATTCCAAGGCGTTTGTTTGCTTTTCGTCACTTGTCATTTTCTTCCATATACCAAAAGCATTTTCGCCACGATTTACCAAGAGTATCTTGAACATAGCCACGTTAGATTTATGTGTCAATGCTTGGCGACAAGTCATTACACCATAACCGCCAGACCGCCAGTTATGGTCACGAATGCTGATGCTGTCACCTATATTATATATGCCACCGCACAAATCCATCTTGTCATCGAGTGAACCATTGATATCTGCCAACATAGGAGTAATGCCTACAAGTGTCAAAATGCGAGGACTACATGCTTGTTTCAATAGCTTACCCTCTGAATAATCATCTCTATCTTTCTCCAATGCAACCCATGATTTCAGTCTTCCTGTTTGTGCATCTATAACAGCAATCTGTCCGTATGTTCCATTCAACATTTTCAACCCCTCAGACAAAACATCTTGGCATTTCTGAGTCATCACACTATCTATTGTCGTGCATTCATCAAGTTTTGCTACATATTCAGGATTGTCCATCCATACACCAACAGTTTGATTGTTTTCTCCAACCACGCCAATGGTGCCACGTTCAATCCCTTTTTCTACATAGAAGTAGAATACCTCAATGCCATCTTCTGACACATAACGACGAGAAAATCCTGCAACATCCAAATCTATCTCCGTTACATTCTCATGCTTCTCCAAGTCATAGATACCCTGTTTGCCACCTTTTGAAACAACGGCAAACTTGGCAATGCTACAGGTGTCTATCTGTTCGCATTGTTCCAATGGTACTTGGGTGATGGGCTTTTTGCCAAATGCTTCTTCTGCGTCAATAGTGTCAGCCACTATCACTTCTTGGGCGAAGGACAACTGTCCGAAAAAGGCTAAAAACATTGTGATTAAGCCTAACTTGAAGTATTTATTTGTGTTCATGTCTTTTATATTTTTGTATTATTGCATTTCTTCCATTTTCTGAGTCCATATTGTTTGTAGTTCTTGTTGCTTTGGCTCTAAATATGTCTTGGTATAACTAAGAATATCGTATTCGGTAGTTTCATCGTCGCCATCTTCCTCAAAGTCACAAGTAATAGAAATTCCTGTTTTGGAAAAAGCCGGTTCAAAGCCAACGCTATACCTTACTCTATTTTCCTTAGTGTTCAAATCCTTACAAATCTCACGAGCCATGTCTACATGCAAGTCATTTATAATAACAGCCCCAACAAGAGAAATAGCAAATCTACCATTTCCAAGAGAAAACACCTTTACTATCCCTTCCGGTAAGCCAAGATACACTTCTCCTGTACCATCCTCATTGCATTTACTGATGTTGCACCTAAGTTTTTCTTCTTCTGCCAGCAACTTAGCCAACAAGACATAAGAATGTCTGCTTCGGATTTCCCGTTTGTAAGCCCGTTTTTGGAATTTACTGAAAATCCAACTGCAACCAATCATTTGAGCAATGCCTATAACAATGAGCCAAAACTGCGTAGTAAACATAATCGAATTATTAATGTGTCTGGCTATAAACCTACTTACAATTTAGTATGTTCAAGGAAGACTCAATTACAACATGCTCTTCATCAAAACATATACTCTTCAGTGTTACCTTTTCAAGCACACCTTTCAACTGCTCTATTTCTGCCAGGTTTACGATTACTCGATTGTTTGAGTTCTGAGTTATAAAGTCCGTTTTGTCTGGCAAAAGCCTCTTCAAGAAAGCAATGGCAGGAGTGATAAGCAATTCAATTCCTAACTTACCACTATATGCTATGTGTAGGTTGGAACCATCTACTTTCTCAACACACAGCTCTACACCAATACTCTTCGCAAAGCCTAAAAACTTTATTTTCGTTGACACAGAAACTGTAGATGGAGCGACAAATACCAACGACACTTCTTTCTTGGAATTATGCAAGATAAAATCTTGAAGCTCTGAATATTTTATTTTTACTTCCATAGGTGTTATATATTTGAATATTAATTTTGTGTTTAATTACTTTTACCATCAATCAAAGACTTCAATGTAGTTGGTATATTCAGGAAACCACTTGTCAAGTAATGCATCTGTCTTTCGTTCGATTTCTGGTGTGATGTTCTTGCTCACTTTCTGATAGGCAACTGAAAGAGAAAAAGCCTCATCTATCCATCCAATGACAGGCAATCGCTTGGCAGAAATCAAGTCTATTGGGAATACCAAATAGGATAAGGTCGACAAAATCATCAACTTGTCACTTCTCGGAGTATCCTTGCTGACCATAATGAAATAAAGCATCAAAAGTGGGCGAGCACTTATGCGACCAACCTTTATTGCATACTCTTGTAGCTTGTCTTTCAATACAGCTGTGTTCATAAAACTTTGTTTGTACATTTTCTAAGTTTTTTTCTTGTTATACGTTATTGGTATAGAGAGTTTTGAACATTTAAAATCTATCACCATAAAAAGAAAAACTTGCAAACCTAAGAGATGTTGGTTTACAAGTTTTCTTTTCTATTATCGTATTTGCAAAATTACGGAGTTACAAAATATTCCAATCACTATCTTTTTCTAAAGAATATGCTTTTTGTTCTGAGATATTTAAGGCTATACGAAGTTTTTCTAAAAGGTATCTTTCCGTTGTGGTTAAATAGCCACAATCTAAAAGACAAGCTGAAACCGCATCCTTATATAATAACTCGTTTTTTTTCGCATTATATTTTTTTATCGTTCCTAAGATTAACTGCCGTGACCTCTCTTCCGATAGATTATAAGCTATTCGTAATTTATCCAAAACATACAACTCTGTAGGTGCAAGTTTCCCAGTTTCTTTGATGCACACTAATACATCTTGAATAAAATCTTTCTCAACAGAAGAATATTTTTCATTTTTAATTTGTAGTTGGAGGTTTCTTTTCGGCAAGGTGCTCTCTGCTATTTTTTCATTTTTAGAATGCTCCTTTTTTAACTGATTTTGCTTTTTATCAATGTTAGAATTGACTTTTTCTACACTATAGTTTCTCACAACTGTTATTCGTGGTTTTATAAGTTGCTCTTCTATACCTGAAAGGTACAAGGAAACATTATTTCCTTTGCTGCAACTTTGTACATAGCCACCATTAGGTTTATCTATAATGCTGTCTATGTGAGCTTTATATTCATTTTTACCAACAGAAACAAGCACATCTTTATCCTTGTCTATAGTTCCGGATAGAATTTTTCCGAAGACAATAGTCCCCCTTTCATATGCAGCTTTTCTTTTAACTCTAAATGTAAATTGCATATTAAACATGCTTTATTTTAGAAGCAGTTAAAAATAATATTATTTACCACAGAACATGTCCTTCTTGGAATTGTCCTTTTTCAGATTCTGGCTGTATAAAACTTTTCAAATGGTTTCTTGCCCATTGTGCTTCTTTTATCCAATGTGCTTGCTCTGAACCTGAGGATATTCTTGCTTGATGTTCATACCAATCTACATCTGCTTGTGTGAAACCTTTAAAGGTTAGGGGCTCGACATTGTCCATATTCCCATCTTCACACAAACTTTTCAGATGGTTCTTTGCCCATTGCGCTTCTTTTATCCAATGTGCTTGTTCTGAACCAGAAGATATTCTTGCCTGATGCTCATACCAATCTACATCAGCTTGTGTAAATCCCTTTAACTCTTTACTAATTTGTGGATGAGATGGAGCAATATTTTGTAAAGCTGTTGATTTAGTGTCTTTAAGGAATGATTCATATGACATTCTTGCAAAGTCTGATTTTGCAAAAGCATCTAAACAATTTTCCCATGTAGGCATAATACCTTCTTGTTTCATCGCTGCAGCAACTTGTCGTCCAAAATCTATAGCTTTCAGACGTAATGCTCCTCCAGGATGAGATTCGCAAGGTTTTGTGGCTCCCAAAGTCTTTTCAAAATTACTTTTACCTATACCAAGCATTTCTTCTCTTACTCCAACAAAGAAATCTGCACCTAACTCATCAGCCCAGTTCGTATTGCCAAATTCTTTTTGTGTTATACGATGCCCACATTCATGAGTCCATACCTTGGTCTGATCTTCAAATGAAGTTAGTCCCATGTCTTTAAATTGTTGTACATTATATTGAAAGACATCATCATTAACAATGTCTGGGTTGAATGTGTAAACACCGATACTATCGCCTTCTTGCATAGGAATATCATTCATACCAAAGAAGTTGCATGCACTATGTGCGGCAGCTTCTATTTGATATGAAGGAACTTCTGTTGTTGATGTTTTCAAAAAGTCAGGGCATACATCCTTCATAAACTTATCCCCAACAACTTCTGCAACTTCACTAGCTTTTTCCATTACAGAAGAAAATAATGATGTTATTGGATCCATTTCCTATTGTCTTTTAAGTTCAACATATTGCTGTAGCCAATTATCATAAAAATTAGTTTTATTCATAATGCTACATCCTTTTATATACATATTGAGGAAAGTTTCTATATTAGAACTATCAATACCATCTATTTTTTTTAATTTATTTTCAATTGTATAATTAAACTCTTCTATATTATTCAATTTCGAAGCGTGTAGAAATATTTTTTCACCTACATATAAAACAAATATTCTTGGTACTAAAGTTTGTGCATCTAAATTGTCATCTTGTAACAACGTTATAATCTTTACGAGAGAAGAACCACTTACCCCTGATTTTTCTAAATTATCAACAAAAGAGTCAAATTTAGGTATATCCACATAAGAAGAATATAAATCCTTTATAACATTCTCTTGAAAGTTGTTGTTACTATCTGGTATAACGTATTCAAAAGGTTTTATGTCCTCAAAATAATCAATAGTGCATTCTACAGGTTCTTCCCAACCTTTTTGATAGACTACGGCATCACCAGTTTTTAATTTTGACAGTTCATTTGACTGCTCTTCTGTTAGTCCTATGGAATGTGCTGAAATTTCTCTATCAGACTTATTCGGGAGATTCATTACAATTTTTGTGTTGGTATTGCTTATTGCAGATCTGTCCAATAAAGATGGTGATTGGTCTGCTATAATAAAACTCTCTCCGTAAGTTCTCATTTCTGCGATAGCAGCAGACAGCATTTCTACAGACTTTCCTGCTAAATTGGAACTTTCTTGTGATTGTACATTTGAAGTAGCACGTAATAAATTATGAGCTTCTTCCAAAACTGTGACATGTCGTAATGGAAGATTCATACCTTTATTTTCTGACAATCTAAATTCATTTAGTTTTATTAATAGTATTCCCATAATTAAAGATTTTGTTTCAGCTGAACCAACTCTGCTCAAATCTATTATGACATTACTATTAAATAACTCTTCATCATCTATTGGCTTGTTCTTGAAAATATTTCCAACAATGCCACTATTCAAAGATTGTAATCTGGTTTCTAATGCTCCTTTGTAATCTCCTTTAGTGTCAGATGAGTATTCTGATTCATTCACATAATTTGAAAGTTCTCTTTTTACATCTTCAAATGTAGGAAATACATTATACGGAGCAATAGACCGAACTAAATCCCAACCACATGACTCATAAGCTCTGCAAATTGCTTCCTTTAAAACTGCAGGCATAGCAGCATACATAGGCCAGCAGGCATTAAATATGTCTATCAATCTATCAATATGTTCCTCTATATGTACATTAGAAGGGAAACTAAATGGATTAAGTTTTATCTGTTCAGAAATTTTCGGGTTAGTTCCATAAACTTTGACATCCTCATATCCTCCGAATACATTTTTGTATTCACCCTTTGCAGGTTCTATTATTAAGAAATGCTTTCCTTCTTCTCGTAGCTTTGATAATATCAAATAAATGGTATTGGATTTACCACTACCTGTAGTACCTGTAACAAAAACGTGAGAGGTTAGCAAATCCTCGTCTAGTTTTACATTTTTGCCCTTTTCTTTGCAGCCAAGATGCAACATCGTACCGATTTGAATTGTAGATTTGGACGTTTGCGAAGAAATAACATTTCTTCCAAATCCTGCTTGTTCTTTTACAAGAATTCCTGGAACGCTGCTCATAGGTAAAGACATTCCTATAGCCAACTCGAAAGAATTAATTTCTGTCGTTTGTGCGCAATTTGATGTATTAGCAAAAGACGGATGTTTGAAATGTTTAAGATAATCTAATGCGGTGGATGACTCTTCTTGATTCCAAGAATATGTGTTTATTCCGTCAATATTTAGATTCGTACCACATATCAAACCTTTATAGATACAAGCTAAGATATATGATGTTGTTTGAGTGTCAGCTAAAAAGTATGTAGAAAAAGACCAATTCCCATAAGTTTCAGCCCCATAAGTTCTTTCTATCCTTTTTTCTATATTTTTCAGTTCTTCTTTTACTTTTTTATCTTCTTCTTTAATCTGTATAGATTTGCCTGAATTTTTATTTTTTCCATTAGTCGTAGCAGAACTCTCCGATTTTCCCAAAGTTGATGATTTGGAATTTGTTGTTGTTGTTCCACTCGTATCACTTGTTCCAGTAGTATTTGATTCGCCAGAATTAACTCCTGCAAAAAAAGCTACAGAACTACCATCCGTCTTAGATTTAGAACCATTATCTGTATGACTACAATTTGTTCCATTAGAGCTTCCTGTGGTTGAAGATTCTGTTGTGGATTTTGTTGTTGTAGTTGATTCTTGTTCCCCAAAATTCTCAGTGTTAGTTGTCGTTTTTTCTGCTTGTCCAGAGAGCTGGCTATATTTTTTTGCAAGTTCTATTCTTTTGTCTTTTACAGATTCTACACTTTTATTTTCAGCTAAAAGTACAATTACAAATGACGGAATATTTGATGTTGAATTTATTAATCGTTCAATACCTTGAACAAAACCTTCCTTTTTCTCGTTTTTTAGAGATGGTATTCCTGAGGTGTATGAAACATAATAGTCTTCATTCTTGGAAAAAGAAAAGTCTGTGGCAATATAAGAAATGCCTGGAAGACAACCATAAAGTCCTCGTTGCAAAAGATATTTAGATATGTAATTTTTCAGACCTTTTTTATCTCTTACTCCTAAATATAGCTGTATTAACCCGTCTTTTTCTTTTTTGATAACTAGGGTGATAGTTTCTGCCGTTTCATGAAGCGCAGTATAGATAATGGAAAGATTATCTAAAATCTGCCCTGTCTTCTCCGTTACAATTTTCTCAATCTTTATCCACGACATATGTGTCATGGAATCCAATTCTATTGGTGGCATATGATTTTCTGTCACTTCAGAACTATTTATTGGAGCCTCAATCTTTGGCTCTTCAGAACATACCACTTCATTATTTTGAGGTGGTATGTTTTCGTGAGCAGTAGGCTTGGCACCATACATTTTGCCAAATTCTTCGAGTTTACCCATAATTTTCTATTTATATTTTTCGAGTATTGAATTTGAGAAAATCTCAGCATCTGCAGCCCATTTCAATGCAATTTCTTCAACGGATGCTATGTAGGAATTTATCTTATTTTGAAGTTCTTTCTCTTTTTGAAGATTTATGCTTCTTTTTCTCTCTTGTTGATTGTTGTGTTCGTATATGCCATAAGCAATAGCCAAAGATTCAGCGAGCAATGCCCAAACTTTCAACCCTGATACAAGCAAAATAAAAGACATAGCTGTTCCGACTCCAACAATTTGGACTTCTTTCTTCTTGACAATTTCACGTAAAGATACCCCTTCTTGTTGTTCTGGTTCATTATCATCGATGTCTATTTTAGGTAGCACCATCGGATTGTTTGTTATCCAATTTTTCATACTAACAACATAGCCTGTATTCAAATTGATAAAATCAATCTGTTTTTCCTCAGAAATGGAATCAACAATGTCGTTATATGTTTTCTTTATTTGTGAGCTTATGTACTTAACAAAAGTGTCTTGTACATCTGTTGCATACAATTTCAACGAACTTGCTGAGAGAATTTTTAAATCATTCTGAGCAATTTCCTTAATCTGCTCTTTTAGTATTTTATTATCAATGTCCATAATATTATGCAATATTTGTGGTTGTTAATACCTTTTCGTTGTATTCTAAAATCTTCTTCAGCTCAGAATCGATAGCAATAATTTTGTCAGCAATTTCTTGAGCAGAGGCAAGATTATTTTTTATTTTATCATATTCGTTCTTTTTTTGTTCAACCAGTTTATCTAACTGTTTTTGGATGTCTAAGCCAGTAGGCTGAATGTAACTCTTATAAAGATCAGCACAATAGCTACTGATAGCATTTTTGGCATCTGCTTTTAGATTATTCTGATAATTAGCCAATTCCTTCTTGTCGTCAATTTCATCATAGTATCTAGTTTCATAATCATAGCCTCCCTGACCTAAGAGACGCTTTGCCCAACCCCAAAATCCTTTCTTTTTTACCTTTGCTTGATATGATTTTGTAGTAGTGGCATCTTTTCGCGCTTTACGCTTAGCTTCCTCTATATCAATAGGAGGGAGGCTTATTGTAGGGAACTCGGATGAAATCTCTATATCACCAAGTTTTTGACAATCACGTGTAAACTTGGTCATGACAAGCTCTTCCTCTATGGGAAACATATCTTGAAAGTTATTATATGCATTGTCTATTTCTGCAAATGTTGTAGCCACATCTATTTTTTTCTCAAACTTCTTGTAAGATTTCTCAAACATAGTCGTTAAAACCTCTGGGCCATAAGACAAAATAATAGCATTATACTTTTTTAGTATCTTGACTCTATATTTTTCTATCTCTTGCTTTTTTAGTTCTAACTCTTGTTTGAACTCTTCTGGCGTTTTTGTTAATTTGCCACTCCAAAGTTCTTTTTCTTCTGCCTTTTTTGACCCAAAGGATTTAAAATCTGCAATAATAGTTTCACGCAATTTTGAAAACGCTTGCATTTTCGCATCTCTTGCAAAGCAACCAAGAGCTTGTTTTAAGGCTACAAAACCAGCGACCTCAACAATTTTTTTATTGAGGTTTTCTGTATTAAGTTCCTTTTGTTCATCTGCAAGTTCTTCTAACAACATAATGACCATGTTCTTATACATCTTAATATCAGAGCGGTCCATACCTTGTATGTTCACTCCTATATTTTGAAATATCATAGGGTCTAAGTTAGAGCGAATAATTGCACAATCGTAAAGTAAAGACAACATACTATCTACGGCAAAGAAACGCTCACGTGGTATCGCAACATCTCCTTGTGAGAATAAATCTAAAGCATTTTTGAAAGTTCTTTCGATGTTGCTTCTACATGCGGATTCTCCAGCATGTGTTATAACAAAAAATGTTCTTTCTTTAGCGACATCTGTTAGCTGAGAATAAGCATTCTTTATCATTTCACTGAGATCGTTTCTACCTATTGGCTCTGCTCCATTGAACATGAAGATGGCTCCATCAACTTTCTCATTCAATAAGAAATCTTTTGTAGTCTGGTCTATGCCACCTAATGCTCCAATACCAGGGGTGTCAACGATTCGCCATCCACGATAAGATTCTGCTAAAGGATATTCCATATAGACATGAACAGGAATTGTACTTCTGTTCTTTGCTTCAATCCCTTCTTTGTGATTTCCAAGAACGTATTCTTTAAGAAGTTCTTCGTCAATTGTTGGACGTCCTGAAAGTTTGATTATGAGGTCTTTGTTGTTCAGAATGTCTTTTATCCCTTGTCCTTTAAGGATAAACTCATTGATATGATTTATCGGCAAAGACTCAAATTTCGGATTTATTGCTGCTACATCTTTTAGCTTTCCAAGAATCTCATCACCATTGTACTCTTCAATATGACCATCACCATAGGTTACTTGAAGACGTTTTATTGTAGACCACACTATCTCGGTAAGAGTACATGTCGTTTGAAAATGTCCTGTAGGAAGAATGTCCTCATCTTCCAAAAGGGCATTTATAAAAGCTGACTTTCCTGCCGACATTTGCCCTATTACAGCTAAGGTGAATACCCCTTTTACAAAAGGCTCGGACAGTATTTTTATACCTTCACGTTGAAACGGCTCGTCATCAGGTATATGAATAACGGCTCGCAATTCGTCATAAAGTTCATTGGCTTTAATGACTCTTTCACGGAGTTCCTTTAGTTGTTCCATATTATTTTACGTTTTTATTTAATTTTTCTATAGTTAGAATATCAAAATCTCCAAACTCGTTTTCCTCCAAAGGAAAGGATTCTATATCGAAAGTTTTAATGTCATTTGCGATATCTATAATCTCAGATAATTCCGAAGAATTTGGCAACATTGATTCGATTTTAATGTTCTCAAAGGAGTTGGAAGCCCCATCAATATAGGCAGATAGAGACTCATCTGAAATTGCATCTAATAAATCAATCATAATATTCCTCCTTTCTACCAATAACAAGGCGAAGTTGTACTAACGCTCGCCGATGTATATTGTATAAATTATCAACAGTTACCCCCATTTCTTCTGCTAATATTTCAGGACGTACATCTTGTAAATCCAATACTTCAAGAACTTTACGATACCTTTTATTTGGCATTTTGGTTAAAATAGAGCGTAAATCCATACGTTGGTCTATTGATATTATATGATTTTGGGATAGTCCCATTTTATCATTTAGAGTAGTCACAATTTCTTTTCCTATCAGTTCTTTGCGTTTCTTTTGAAAAAATCTAATAGCAACAACACTTGTCCATGTTATCAATTTACTACGAAAGTCAAACTGGCGAATTTTCTTCCAATTGTCATTTGCCAAATATATGTATAGTTCATTTATCAATTCTCTTTTGTCTATATTGCCGTCAAAGATATTGAGTAGAATGTATGCAAACAAAGAAGAACATTTCTCAACGAAAAAATATTTAATAATCTTTTTATCGTTGTTCAGAATACCTTTGACAATATCTTCATCTGTGTAATTCATTGTTATCAATTAAGCATTTGCAGGAAACCACTTGGTACATATGCAGTTATCACCGTTACTAAATCATCCACAATTACTCCAACTCTCTGTTGTCCTTGCCAGCGTGCAACTCTTCCAACCACCCCTTTGAATACACCATCAATAACCTTTACCAACTGTCCTTTCTCGAACTTTGGCACTTCGACTAATGACACGATTGTATTATCCGCATCGGCAGCACAGATGATTTTGAGACTTTCCATCTGATAGTCTGGAACTATCATAGGAACCTTCTCTATTCTGCGTCCAACGTGGACGTGACGATAGTAAAAACGAAGGAATGGGAGATTTACGTTGTCGTAAACAAAGGTTTTGAGTTGTTCTTCTGTGCCGTAGGCGAAGAAGATATTGGGTAAACGTGACTCGATAACAATTTTGCGCTTACCTTTTACAAGTTTCACAACCTCGGTGGTAGGATAGAAAGCCGTGATGCCTTTGGCTGTCATGTAGTCGTATGCCTTTTTCTCTCTACCGTATGTGGTACGTAAGGCATACCAATGAGGAAAGTCTTCCTCTTTTTGTGCTTTAGGCTTACTTGCTATATGGGCATTTCTGGTGGACACCCCTGTTTGTGAAC
>ENA-ORNT01000445-ORNT01000445.1-human-gut-metagenome-genome-assembly--contig:-NODE-445-length-30669-cov-6.312831_pt1 | contig 30669 bp, 58 predicted proteins | sample MGYA00242120_ERZ509032 | MGnify/ENA primary metagenome ERZ509032 (study PRJEB26280, sample SAMEA2338729) | human gut metagenome | biome: human gut; feature: human-associated habitat; material: faeces...
TACTATTAAAATAATTATTATTTCTAATAAAATTTTGATTATGATTTTTCTTAAATTTTCTTATAAATATTTTAATAGTTATATTCTATTATAAAAAGTTAGGGAATGTAAACTCTCGCTCACATTCCCTTTTGCTTTATTCAATAATACCAGTGATACGGATGATATCAAATCCTTTACTGGTTTCATCTGTCTCATTATCCAGACGTGCAATCAGTTCTTTCCGTGCTTCTTTGCTGTTCTGAGCAAAGACAATATATCTGTCACAAAAGCCCTGAACCTTGTTGAATACATCACACACGAACTTCATTGTTAAATCCCCCCTGCTTTATTCAGTTGCCCCGTACACTTCGCCGTCAATGTACAGACCGTATTTCATATACTTATTAACCAGCTTTGCAAAGAGCTTGCAAGCGTCTTCAAAACTTTCTTCGTCCTCTTCTGCAATCTCTTGCAGTTCATCATCATCAGCGCCATCAGGAATAATATAAATCCATGCATCATAGGCGCTCTCGTCGTTCATGTTCTTGATGATGGTGTTCATGCTTCGCAGGGTCTCAAACTTTTCATTGGTGCTAGTCATTGTTAAATCCTCCTTGTTGTATGGGTCAGTTTCTATTATTAATATACACCAGAATCAGAATTTCGTCAATAGTCATATTGCACAAAGTTTACTATAATATTTTGGTTAAGTTGACGATACAAAATTGATATAATTACTATTAAAATAATTAAAAGTATAGAATAAAAAAGAGGGCTTTCGCCCTCAATAGATTTTCTTTAAATCTTCCCATTCCAGAACAGTGAAACGGCTTTCAGGCGTTTCACGATACAAGACGGAAATGGTTCTATCATAAACGGAATCAATATTGAAAAACTCAATCTCAAGCCCTTTATTGTTTCCGGTGACATATACAACAGAATCGTCATCGGTTTCGTACTTGTCCGCAAAGTCAAACTTTGCGAGAAAAGCGGGAAGCCGGTCATCACTCTCAGAGCTAGAGCCGACGATTTCCACCAGCTTGCTCAGGTCATTCATAGTAAAGGTTTTCATATTCAAGTCCTCCTATAAATTACTTATTGGTTAATTTCTAATTATATAATACCATATCAGCAACAAAATGTCAACAGTTTTTTGAAAATAATCATGAATCAATTTCATCTATCAGATAAATATAATTTAACATAATCCAGATAATTATTTTGATAGTTAATGTTAGGCAAAATAAAAAACAGGGTTTCGGCTTTCACCTACTCCCCTGTTAAATTTACCATAATTCTCCTGCGTCCATTGCCTCGTGATATCGCCGGTCTGCATCGTCCCCCTCCGGGTCGTCCTCGCACAGAATGCGTTCCATCTCTTGGCAGATTTCACAAGTCTCTTCTTCGGTTAGCTCATATTCTCTTTTAATTTCTTCATAATCTTCCGGTTTCCAACCGCCATCAATAAGGCTTTGAGCATCCATGTGTACAGTGTTCAGCATTTGTTTTTCCTCCCATATCGTCAATACACTTCGTTCTGATAATAATATAACACAAGTTTAGTATAATATCAAGCCTTTTCTTAAATTTAACAGGAATAATTTTCATACAGAACATGAACAATATTATACACGCTATTAAATACAACTATTAAAATAATTATTAGCACCTGTAAAAATAAAAGGACTAGGATATCTCACCTAGTCCCATATATCAATTTTTAGAATTTAGCAAGGAAGTCATCAAGCATCTTGTCAATATCCTTATGCTGTTCTTTCTTGCTCTCGTGCTCTGCAATCTCCTTTTTAGCCTGTTCTTTATCTTTTGTGGTGATACCGCACTCTTTGTTTGTCAGAACGTGCCAGCCGTCACAAACATAACCTTTGCTGTACAGCCACTTCTTACCATCCCACAGGTAGTTATATTCATCTGCCTTTGCAAGGTCATCAAGAGGCATTTCTACAGCATCTACACCATCCTCGCCACGGTCACGCTTGTAGAATGTACACCAGCCGTCAGGGCGATTATCAAAGTCATGCTTCTCTCCGATGAACTTATCCAAAGATGAGATATCGCCTTGTGCAATCAGCTCTTTAATTTTATCCTCGTCGCTGTAGTACAGCTTGAGAATAGAGCCAGACCCAGATAAATAATTATCATAATGGCTGTACACACTGATAGTATTACCATTACCAAGATACATACCAATTCGTCCTCTAGTGCTCATATTAGTTACCTCCTGTATGTCTTGTATGTGCTCCTTACGTTTATTATTATAGCAGATAGATTGTGTTCTGTCAATACTTTTTACAAATATTTTTTAGAAAATTTTTAATGCCATATTTTTCAAAACAGTTTTGTATACGAGTATTTAATTATTTTAATAGTTATTTTATCGTATAAAAAACAGGGTGGAAATATTTCCACCCTTTGTATTTATTTCAGAATAACCAGAACAGATTTATCATCAATAGGTGCATTCACAGTGCCATTTTTAGTTTCAATGTGATGATACTTGAAACCGTTTTCAGTCTCTTTTAAATCGTAAGTTGCGTATTGGATACGGGGTTTAAAGTAGTTAATAACATCGCTATCAATATTGAAAAACGAATTAGTTTTGTTCTGATAGGTATTCAAAATTTTTACTACCAGAGCGTCAGTGATTTTTCGTGTATCACTTTCCACGAAAACATCAGTGTTGTTGAAAAAGAAAGTGTGACCAAGTTTAGAATACATCATAATTAATACCTCTTTTTGTTTGTTGATATGTGTTCCTTACACTATCTATTATACTCAAAATAACAGAAAAGTCAATACTTATCTTGAAATTTCTTTTGTTAAATTTTTAATTTGTTTGTACCAAATAATACTTTGTATACATCAAGATTGTATTCCATTTACTATTAAAATAATTAAATTTAACATGAAAAATAACAGCCCAGCTTTCACCAGACTGTTCATATAATTTACTTGAGCAGATTTTTTCTATCAGTCACGCTATACAAACCCTTTGCAAAGTATTCAATAAAGGTCTGATACACGCTCAAAGCGTCTGCAAGGGTGTCAAATCGCTTGCTAGTATAGTCATGCGTGCCATCTTCCAGAGGGACAATATAGCACACTACAAACCTGTTTCCCATTCTGTCAATGGATACTTTCTGTCCAGAATAGGGGCACTCGGTAATACTAATCGTGTAACTCATTTTCGTTTCTCCTTATTTCTTACCTTTTTCTTCCATAACATACATAATATATTCTTCTGCCTGTTGTCTATCTTTCCATCCATAAGGTGTAACAGTAACATCACCGTTAAGCCAATACTTCTTGACGTGATAATACCCATCGTCAAGCTTTACAGCTTCCATTCTGTCATAGACAATAGTGGGTGCGCTAGGTTTCCATTCCTTCATTATTTTCTTATAAGCCTGTTCAATAGTGTAACTCATTTTTATTTCTCCCTTGTTTTATTTTCTGATATGATTATACCAAAAGATTTTGTATTTGTCTATTAGCATATTGCACAAATATTATATTAAATTTTTGTACAGTTTTGTATTTATATATACTGATATAATTATTTTAATAATTAAAATTACAGAAAAAATAGGAGCCAGTCTTTCGACTGGCTCCCTTATTGTTATTCTTTCCAGAATGTTTTAATTTCCTGAATCAAGTCCATTGCTCTAACAATGATATCCGTATCATTATCGTCGTCTGTAAAAGCCATCAAGTAGTTGATAAGTTCTTCGCTCTTATCAGTGAGCGCCTTGTCAATTCGGTCAAGATTTGCGCTAATTTCTTCGATGGTAGAACACACGTCCATATATTCATACGGGTCTGCATCATACTGAAAAGCATCAATCTTGTCGGACAGTTCACGGATTTTCGTTTCTTTGTTCGTCATTTTTAATTACCTCATTTCACTTTGTTTATTGGTTGCTTTCTATATATTATTATACTCAAAAATAAACAAAAGTCAAGAGGTCTTTGAAATTTAACAAGAAAATTTAGAAAGAAATGTTCTATGCTTATTCAGCCCAAAAATTTCCACCTTGCGTAAAAATAAGAGAAACGCCTTCTGAAACTTCACGCATAGAATCCAAGGAACAACTATCTGTAATGTAGTTAAAGATATTGTTTATTTTGTTATTGAAAATATTTATAGCATCTTCTTTGCTATCAGCACGAACAATGGCGGTTTTTTCTTCTACGAAACTTCCGCTTTTATATTCAAATGTTGCAATAAACAGCTTTTTCATTTTGTATTCTCCTTGTTAAATTATTTGCTTTGAACTTATATTTATTATACCACGACTTATAATAAAATGCAATACAAAGATTAAATTTAACAAAAATATTTTTTCTAAAATTTAACAGGATATTATATTTATTATTTTAATAGTTATATCCTCATAATAAAACAGAGCCAGATAAACCGGCTCTGTAATTACTTGTTAAATTTTCTTCCAGAAACTAGTATCAATTACTAGTTCCCTTCCGATATCCCTGCTGTATCTAGTACGGGTGATTCTGATGACTGCCCTGTTTTTATCCAGCTTAATAATAGTCCCAGACATCGTAGGACAAACTTTACTCTGTAGGGTATCACCAATATCAAACATTCTAATTACCTCTCAGCCTTCATTGTAACATTTTTCGTATTCAGCATCTTCCCAACGCTCAATATCTTCTTGAGTATATCCGAAAATCTTTGCTACACGTCTCAGTTCACGCATAACAGAACGCATTCTCTGCCACCGTACTCTTATATACGCCATTTCCTGTTCATCGTAATCTTCCTGTTTAGACAGGGAATCTACAGCTTCAGAGCTATCCAGATACAAGCTATACTGACAAGCATATTCTTCCTTAAATTCATTGAGCATCTTTTCCATAATTGTTACCTCATTCATTATTTGTTGGTTTCTATATATAATATATCATACTATTTTATATTTGTCAAGCATCAATTTTATATTTTCTTTGTTAAATTTAACGCAAAATAATTAGTTAGTTATTATTGTTTATCCCGTTACACTCTCGCCATTTTACGCTACACCCAAGACTGCCTTGTGATGGGCAGAAGGGTGTAGCTATTTTGCGAGTGTAACTAAGTTATATATTAAAATAATTGATAATAGTAATCTAAATTTTTAATAGATTATTTTGCTGTTAGGTATTGACAAAGTGTTTTGTATATGGTACAATACTAGAGAATAGATAAATAACCCGACTATTTATCTATGTTAAATTCAAGTTACTACTTTTTTGATTTAAAAAGTAGTAAAACGAAAAAAAAGCCCTTATTTTACAACGATTTTTGGGGGTGTCCCTTAAAGAGAGTATGTATAAAAGTAGTAAGGAGGAAATATGGAATTTAACTGTAAAGTTAAAATAGTTGATGCTATTATGGGCGCTGGTAAATCTCAGTCGATTATCAATTTAATCAATAACTCAGATGAAGATGACAGATTTCTAGTTATTACAAGCTATCTGGATGAAGTAAAAAGATATAGAGATAGCTGCCCACAAAAGAAATTTAAAGCACCGAAGTTTGAAAATAATAAGTCAAAATTAGATAGTTTGAAGAAACTAATTATTAGTGGTCAGAATATTTGTAGCACTCACAGTCTTTTTAACAAGTTTGATAATGATTTAATTGAAATTTGTAGAGCCGCAAATTACACTTTAATTCTTGACGAAGTACATGAAGTAATTCAGCCTTATAATTTAGCTTATAAAGATTTTCAAACACTAATGACCTATTGTGATATTGATGAAAATACTAAACAATTGGTCTGGAAAGAATCTGAAAAAGATTATAACGGAGATAAATTTGCAGAGGAAAAACGTCTAGTTGATTTAGGGGCATTAGTTGTATTTAGTGGAAATTTAATGTGCTGGCTATTTCCTGTTGAAGTATTTAATTCATTCAGGAATATCTATATTCTAACATATAGATTTGATTTACAGCTACAAAGATATTATTATGATTATTATGGTCTTGCTTATACTTATATGTCAGTAGATGGCAATGATTTAAATAATTATCATTTAATTCCTTATGATAAAGATAAAAAGTATATTAAATATGATTATTCTAAATTGATTCATATTTGTGAAAATGAAAAAATGTTGCAAATTGGTGATACTCAAACTGCACTATCTAAGACTTGGTATGATAATAACAAAGATGGAATTGCAATGAAAACATTGAAAAATAATGTATATAACTTTTTCAATAATATTTGTAAAGCAAAATCAACAGATAATATCTGGACTACTTTCAAAGATTATGAAACAAAACTGCGTGGCAAAGGTTATTCAAAGGATTTTCTCCCTTTAAATTGTCGTGCTACTAATGATTATAGAACTAGAACAAATGTTGCTTATACAATAAACAGATATTTAAATCCATATATTAAACAGTTCTTTGTTTCTAATGGTATTGATATAGACGAAGATGGTTATGCTATGAGCGAGATGTTGCAATTCCTTTGGAGAAGTGCTATTCGTGAAGGTCAAGAAATCAATGTTTATATTCCATCTATCAGAATGAGAAAGCTACTAGAACAGTGGATTAAAGATAATCCTATTATTGAATAAACTATTAAAATAATTATATACGATTGCAAGGTATATAATAAAGCCGGGTTGCTTTCGCTTCCCGGCTATTCCTTTTCTTGTTAAATTGTGCTGATTGCATCTTTAATTGTTGTTTCAAGCATCATAACGGAATGAATACTATCGCCATGCATAGGAGTCATAAGTTCCTCTGTTTCTTTATCTCTTACCTCACAATAGTGCATCCAGCCTTCTGGTTCATCAACATAATCAAAGGAAATGTCGAGTTCATAATCTGGATGACCATCAATCTCATAAGTTACAATTCGTGCGTCAAAGTCGTTAGGCATTTCACCTACACCAGTCCAGCGAGAAGGGTTCATTTTGTCGAGAAAATCTTTTGCAATTTCATGAGCAGTCATATCTGTTACCTCACTTTTATTACTGTGTTCCTTGGTTTCTATAATCATTATAGCACAGAATACACAGCCTGTCAATAGTTTTTAAAAAATAATTTTAAGAAATTTGAAATAGAGTATGAAATAACTATTAAAATAATTATAATTAGGACAAAACAAAACCCGGTAGGCATAACACCTCCGGGCTATACTTGTTAAATTGTCTTAATAGGATAAATCTTATCCTCATTAAGCATTTCAACATTACAAGGAAGAAAAAAATCTGTAATGTGATAAATATGTTGTGTTGCATCAGATGGACTTTCCGCAAATACAAGATATACCTTTTTATAGCGGTCGAAGCCATTGTTATATTCACCAGAAACTTTATACCATCTCATTGTAATACCTCGTTAAAGTTCTACTTTCATGTTTACGTTTGTGGGGTCAGTTACAAGAGTATCATACCTAAAATAACTAAGAGAGTTGTTATTAAAGCAATAGGCATTCCACCCTTTTGCGGCATTACTGTCAAATACTTCGGGAATCTTAACCCAAGTAAGGTAATTACCATCAAAGTTTACAGTAACAAAGATACCAGAAACGTCCTTAAAGGGTTTCATAGTAGGCTTAGAATCAATATTAGGAATCACAATAATCACCTTTCTGTTAAATTGTTCTTGCTTCCAAAATGGTCTTTCTGAGCATATCAGAACCCGGTACAGGGTAACAACAAACCATGATATAGACGTTCTCCATCTCGTTTACAGCACGTTCAATATCTGTTTTATTGTTCGTTGCTTTTGCTTTTCGGTATTCATCCAGAGCATTCTTTACAACTTCGGTCATTTCTGAAATAGTCATTGTTAAATCCTCCTGCTTAGTGGTCTTTCATTAGCTTTATTATAGCAGAAAATAAAACAGATGTCAACACCTATTTTCAAATTTAATAGAAATATTTTTAGAACATCTTGACGTATATCAAGATAACTATTAAAATAATTATAACTACACCAAAAATAAAACCCGGAAGCATTTCTGCTCCGGGTTATTCTGGTTTACTTGAGTGACACAAAGATTTCGGTTGCCATGATAGAGAAGGTTTTATCCTTCTTAATTTTAGTGATGCTCCAGAAGTCAACCTCTGCGTTCATGATGGTTTCAGGCATATGGCTCCAACTACCATTGAACACTTTGTTCGTATAGCTGTCGTTGATAATAACGTTGGTGAACGTCTCAAACACGTTACCGCACTTGTAGATATCAGATACTTTCATTTTTTGTTACCTCAACTTTCATTTGATGTGTTGCTTTCAGTAACTATATAATATCATATTTTAAGACGAATTACAATAGGCAAATTGCACAAAGAATTATAATGAAAACTGTACAAAATTACACAACAAGAGTATCATAATAATTATTTTAATAGTAAACTCCCTTGGAAAATATTCAAATTTAACAAAAAGTCCCTTGAAAAAAATCAAGGGACTTAGAATTAATCTTCTTTATAGATATCTAACACACGTTCATTGGCTTCTGCAAGCGTCCACAACACAGGTTTTACAGGATAGCTTACAGCGTGTTCAGGCTCGTCAAAGGGCGTTATACAGGGTCTCATAGCCTTTGTATGTGCGCCGTATTTAACACGCCATGGGATAGCTTTAGGCTTCCTTGTTTTCGGTTTCTGTGCCTTCTTTTTCGGTGATAGCTTCACCATCGTTCTGTACCTTTTCTATCGCCTGATATAGAGCCTGTTCGTAAATGTTAATTGTGTTGGGCTGTTGTTTCATTTGTTCCAGACAATCAATTATCATCCGAAACATCTGTACCAGCATCTTGCGTTCTGCTTCTGTTAGGGTAATGTTTTTACCATTGTCCAGAACATAGTTTAGAATATTCTTATTATCCATGTTAAACCTCCTTTACTCCTGCAATGTCAAAAATCGCTTTTCTATTTTCAGGCGTATCCTCTTTGAACACCATCAAATGAGGTGTGAACAAAATCACATCGCCGCACTGTGTATAAATTTCAACATCATCTTTACTATAAAGAATGTTCCTCATAATATTGTTACCTCGCTTTCTATAGATATTATAGCGCAATCTAACAGAGAAGTCAATAGGTAATTTGAAATTCTTTCTGTTAAATTATTACTATTAGAATAATTATTCACGGCATAATAAAATAGGGACTAGAATTTTCATCTAGTCCCCTTGTTGTTAGATATCTAATTCAATCCAGACACGGCTTTTGCTGATGGTTTCAAAATAAAGAACATTGCTGTTCTTTGCATTTTCAGAAACCTGATTCCAGTTAATTTTGCAATACGGATTAAGATTGTTGGTGTGTTCGTCTCTAGGGTAGTGAAATTCAAAGATAATATTAGGGTTATATTTCCAATCTCCGTTAATGGCATACAGCTCATTCAAAGTCATGATATTACCTCTTTTCTGTTGAATTAGTACAAGAATCCATTGATAACGTTTTTGTTATACTGTTTGCGCTCTCTTGCACTCTTACCAATATGCATATAAGGACGCTGATGGGTAGAGCTAAAACGGCATTTATTTTCTTCTGTATACCGTTTCTGTTTCTCAAGTTCTACCTTGTACTCTTTGTACTTAGGACAAGTGTCAGAACAAGCACAGTGGCGTTCTTCACAGCCTTTGCAAGGGCAGAACACGTTTTTACCAGCATTGAAATCCATATTAAAACACCTCTTTATAATTTCCACAAGCATTCACAAGGATATTTCGTTCAGAAAAATACTCAACGTGTTTTGTGTCAGTGTTCATTGCTGTATTAAAGCCAAGCTTAACATAACCATTACCGCCGATAATAAACGTATCGCCAACAATCAAATCAGAAAACATCTTCAACATATTAAACACCTCTTTCTTTTGTAATATTATTATAGCATAAAAATTCGATTATGTCAACCCTATTTGCAAGAAAATTTTGATGTTTATTTTCCCAAGATTATTTTAATAGTTAAAATTTAAGATATAACAAAACCCTGTTGGATGAATGAGGTAACAAGTTTCCAACAGGGCAGATAATGTCATGATAAACCCGGCTTACAAAGCTCTACTGCTATCTTGTAGATAGAGCCGGGAATAATAGATGAGTCTGATTATTTGGTATTGGATGAAGCACACTCATCCACCCAATGGTGCTGTTATCTAGGTATGTCCTAGAATCTTCCTGTAAACAGGTGCTCTCTTTGAGCTATAACAACATAGGAAGGGTAGTTTTACCTCCTAATACCAGAGTAGCTAATTCTGATGATTAGGACTCATTAAACGAGTGTCCACTACCAAGGCCGCACTTTGAATTACGCTTCCCGCCTAGCTGTGCGCCCACTAGACTAAACGGTTTTTTACTGTTAGGCTCATACCGTTCTAATAAACACCTACCCTAATTCTTTCGTGATTAGGCTACGCCTTACTCCGGTATCTTCTCTTTCTGGTCTCGCAATTGCGTCCATCCGTCCAAGATTCTCCATTGTAAGGTCTAAGCGTTAGGGATATTTCTATCCCCGGATGAACTGCCCACCCCTGTGAACCTAGCTTGCTGTTAAATTACAGATGCAATCTTTTCGATTTCTTTACAACTAAGACCAACCGGGTCAAGGAGACTAAAAAGCGCATCCGCCATGTTTCCTCTGTATTCGTCACGAACCCAATACAAAATTCCACTAACAAGTTGTTGTGAGGTATCATCTAAAATGAAATTTTCGTAAATATAGTTTTCTGCGGAATTAATATCAATGATATCTTCAATACTCATAATTGTTACCTTTCTCTTATGTTTCCTTTGTCTCTATAAGTATTGTACCATACTTTATTTCTTGTGTCAAGTCATTTTTTAAATTTCTTCAAGAAAACTTTTTTCACTAATCTTTTCAACCAGCAAAGCGTTCTTGATAAATTTGAATACACAACCACCATATTGGAACGGCCCAAAACCACCAATAACATGAAGGATGATTTCTTGTTTCTCTGTAATGTAATGGCACTTATGCCCCTGAATCACAAAGCTATCAAGAAACCCTTGCTCCCAATCAGAAAGTTTAGGCTTGTATGTTGCAAGCTGTTTCTGTCTCTGTTCTTCCAGCCCAATCTGTTCCATCAGTTTGAAGCGTCGCTTTGCTATGGAAGTATATTCTTCATCGTTCAAGATATCGGAGTCCAGAGTCTTATCCATCATGTAAACTTTCTTATAAGCCTGTTCCAGTGTCATGTTAAATTCTCCTTTTGTTTGGTTTCTGATATTATTATAGCAAATGATTTTTGATTTGTCAAGGATATTTTGAAATTTTCTGTTAAATTATTTTTGGATATTGTATGAATAAAAACATGCTTTTATCTGTACAATATGAGCAAATATTTGACGTAGGTACGTTATTTTTTACTATTAAAATAATTAAAATTCTTTCAAAAATAAAACCGCCCACGCAAAAGGTAGACAAAACGTGAGCGGTAGTAGATGGCTTATTGATTTTTCAGTTCCTTAAAGAACAATTTAACAGCAATGGCATACAGGATAATAAATCCGATTGCAAGAATAGAACTGTACTGATTAATAAACAGTACAGTAATAACCACACCAATAAACATAATGCAGTGAATCAGAAACATTAAAAGATAGCCCATGACGTTCCCTTCCAGACTCTAACATTTTCAGTCTTTCCAATAGCTTTGATATCGTTTCCATAGCGTCTTACAGGGTATCGCTTGACGTACTCTTTGCCTTTATCAGTGCCAATGTAGTAACGATATTTAGGTGTATCGTATTCACCAAACTTTTCCAGATGGTTAAGCATTCGGTTTGAAAGTTTCATTGTGCTACCTCCTGTTAGACATTAAACAAATAATCGCCCATAGTCTCAAAAGAAGTATATTCAGGGTGTTCGTTAATAAGTTCAACAAATTCAGAAAAATCCATAACACTATTATTCTGTTCCATAGTAGTATTATTGTAATCAGTGTAATTAATCAGGCAATCCATTTTCATTTCCTCCTGTTTAGTGGTCTTTCATTGATATAAGTATATACTATACAGAAACAAAAGTCAATAGGTTTTTGAAAATATCTTGAAAAAATTTAACAGAAGCATACCTATAACTATTAAAATAATTAATCCAACGGTAAAAACAAAGTTGGCACTCACAATAAGCAAGTGCCAACCGGATTTATTATGTTTTATTTGATTCTTACAAGAGGGACGTGGCAAATCGAACATCTGAACCAATCTGTATGATTAACCAATTTACAAGCACGACTTCTATAAATCGTTTGTCCGCATTTAGGACACTTAATAATGTACTTTGCGATGCTTTCATTATTCAGAATACTTTCACCGTTTTCATCCTTATAATCAGCACAACGGGAAATGTCTAAACCATACTTCTTATTCATTACAGCAGCGGCTTTTGCCCATTTACCACCATGGTTTTCACGCGGGAAACAAGCGTGCAGAACCTCATGTACCAACGTATTAAGCATTTGCTGTTCGCTTGCCTTTTCAGCGTAATACTTTGATACTTTAATATTAGAGTAATCACCAAACGCATTGCGACGAGTGTAGCAAGTTGCGAATGCGTTCTTTTTTCGGTGATAACCAACAGTCTGAACAAGGCTATCAGCATGAAATCCGCTTTCGTCGCACATTGCAACAGCCTTGTGGAAAACTTTCTGAATTTGTTCGTTAGTCATAATCTTGTTACCTCTTTCTTTATTTGTAGTTCTCTCTTGAACTGTATATAGTATAGCATACTTAAAATTAAAATGCAATAGTGATATTGCACAAAGATAATATAACAAAACTGTACAAAATGCACATATCTGTTCCAGACAATTTAACAGATAATTATTTTAATAGTAATGACCTACAGTCATTTCAATCACATAACAAAACCCGCCTAGTTGGAGGAAATTACTAGACGGGCAGATAATAGCTATTTACTTCTCAATACTAATAATGTGGTCGATGTTGACATTGTAGACGCTAGGTTTTTCAGAAGTAGGAAATTCAGATTTAAGGCACATTGCTTTTACTTCTTGTTCATCTGTAGGAATACCATTCACAAGATACGTTACACGGCTCTTGTTGGGGCTGTTCGTGACTCTAAGATAGATATTCCCTTTATGCTCAATAAAGTATTTTTCTTGTCCAGAAATCCATGACCCATAAGGAAGTCCGGTATTCTGTGACGGCAGAGAACCATCTGCACGCCCTTGTTTAGTGGACTTGAGATTTTCATAGTCGCATCCAGAACGGATAGTAGAGCGAGAAATCTTGACAATGTTCTTGTCCTTAAATTCTTTTCGGGTTTTGAGCGTCTTGCAAGTGGTCATGTTGGCATAAGTTCCAGCATGGATAGAATGGATGGCGTTCTTGATTTCTTCGTACTTCATAATTGTTACCTCAGCTTTCTTTATTGGTTGGTTTCTGATTATATATTAACTCAATTTAACAAAGAAGTCAATGTGCAAAATGCACAAAGATTCTGTTAGATTTATAGTGATATTGACAGCCAATAAAGGCAACTAACTATTAAAATATTTATTAAATTTAACAAAGAAACAGGGCGATTATTACCGCCCTGTTATCAAGAAGTTAGTATTTGATGTTATGCTGTTTACAGGTCTTTTTCCAGATTGCTCCGGGACACGAATTGTCTCTTTTCATGTGAAATACTAGCGTTAATCGTCTATTATTATTGTTATAATAGTGGTAGTGGTCGCCTACGATACGGTTTAGTGTATAACCGTTCTTCTTTAGGATTTTGTTTGCATCTCTCAGTTTAATATCATTCATCTCTGTTTCTTCCTTTCTTTCTAGTGTATGTTGTCTTTTTGGTAAATCTACAAGGCCGCAAAACAGGCTTGCGCTTTGCCTTTCGTTCCTGTTTATCTTTGTTCTTCTGCAACATGGTTATAACTCCTTTACGTCAAAGGTGATTTGTTCTGTGTACTTTTTATCTTCGTGCGGAATATCTGCCACGATTTGCTCTATAGCTTTATATTCTTCTCCGTCTTTTTCGTATCTTGTGCTAATCCAGTAATGAACATTACCGTCGTAGGACTCACCGTTGGTTTTCAGGTTGTTTAAAATTTTAAAGAAATCTTCTGCTTTCATTGTTAAATCCTTTCTTTCGTTTGCTAGTTTCTGTATATAATATAGCACACTTTTCTATATCTGTCAAGTATTATTTTGAAATTGTTTTATAGAATTTATTCCAGATACCTTTACAAGTAACCATAACTATTAAAATAATTATTTACTAATTCATCTCAGTCATAGCATTACAATTATTTTAATAGTTAAATTTAACAACAAAAGAAAAAAGATGGTATTTCTACCACCTCTTTTCTGATTATTTTTTAATGGCGATTAAAAATCACATTGTCCTTAGTTTTCCAGCACTTGAATTTGCATTTCGGGCATTCACCCGGACAAGTAAAGGAACTATCCCAGTCAATCAAAGATTCATGTTCAAAGTCGTTATAGTATGCAATTTGGAATTTGCTAGACAGTTCTGCATCTGCCTGAAAAGTATTCCAAAAAGACAGATAAATTTTGAAGTTGCTGGGGATGGTGTGTTCTTTCAGATATTCTTTAAGGATATCAAACTGTTTGGTATAGGTCATAAATTTAACAGAACGGTTCTTTTTCGCAACTTTGCAAAGCGCATCCAGATATTCAACGCTAAAAATATCACCCGCCGAATGCAAGCGAACAAACCGGCAATTGTGAAGCTCGATAGCTTCACAAAAAGCATCAACAAACAACTTGTATTCATGCTTATTCATTAATAAGTCGGTGTTGTCGCCCCATGCCTGTTTGCAAGAGGGATAGCGTTTCATATCACGCACGGCGTAACAATTTCGACCCTTTGCACACTCAGCCTTGCAATTGCAAGTCACAAGAGGAAGAAGATTAAAATTCAGAGTCATGCCAATTTTCTTGTTGCCCTCAGAGAAGTGAAAACCATTGATAATGCTCATTGCAGTTACCTCCAAAATGTTTTGTGTGTTTCGTTTGAACTGGCACAAGTATACACGAAAACGAAACCAAAGTCAAGCCTTTTTTGAAAATTCTTTTGAATATTTTTTGTTGTGGATATACAACTATAGGTTGTTACTGTATCTGGTGGAAGCCATGCACTAATTATTATTATCCTATAAACCCTATATCCTAGTAGGTATAAGTAGAAGTCTGATTCTGGTATATCATGTTAAACCCAGCATTCCTGTAGGTATGTATAAATTACCCAGCTTCCTATACATACATAAAAAGCGGGAGCGAGCTGACTATTAAAATAATTAAGTCCAGACATACACGCACACAAAATAAAGTGGGCTATCTGGTGTATATGTGACGTGTAGAAGTGGAGCGCTAGTAATTATTTTGATAATTAAATTCTGGTATAGGCATATAACCTAGTAGGATAGTTGGAAGATAGTTTCAGAAATGTAATTTTTTGTCAAACTTGAAATTGCTGTTGACATCTGGTGTGAAGTATGATATATTGGTAAAGGACTTTGAAAAGAGAACATGGATAAAACTTGGCATAGTATCTCTATGTATATTATACATTATTATATGTATATATGTATTAATATATACATAATGGTACTATAATATAGTTAGTGCAGGATAACCATGTTTTCAGCGCTTTAGCGCGGACTCTAATATTGTAAGATAACTATGTTTTCGTGACATCAAGCAAACATACAAGGATATGATTTTCTGGCATTAACTCTATCGGCAAGGTCTGCGCTCTACTCTATGTGACCTTGCATTTCTTGCCGATAATCTCATACTGAGGTTATGCAGATAAAAACGGAAATGGTGTAGTTGTTCTGTGTGAACAAGATTCTGGGTCGGTCAGAATATCTACGGGAAATCTGTTTTTAATTATCGGCTGTTCTGGAATGACGTTACAACATTGCCGCTCTAATGGATGAGCTGGCTCAATGTAGTGTGAAGAAGTACATTTCTGGTTAAATTTACAGTTTTGTATGGCTGTACTAAACAAAATCTATTCCATTAAATCTAACCGATAGGGAAGATTCTAAGCTCGTAGAGCTTGGGATTGGAGTATGATTTTGGGAGAATAGTAGTAAAGCCGGGAGAATACGTCATACACTCACCACTGACGTGTACTGTTCGTGTATGACGTACAGTTTGTAGACAATAGAAATTTGTAGAATGAGTAAATGGTGGTGTGAGAAAAAATAAAGGGAATGAGAGAAGGATAAAATGAAAGCCAACTGTTTACGCAGTTGGCTTTAAAAATTAGTTAATGATATGGGTGGAAAAATTCGCAAAACGAAGTTTTGGTAATCATGACCAACGGGAATGATTCTTTTATCCGTAGGATAAAGGGATTAGATAGAAAATTTAGTAGTTTGTAAATATATTTTAGATTTTAGTAGCGTAATAAGGGAGAAAGATATCAAGAGTTTGTAAAAGTAGAGGTGTATAGTGGTAGATTTGAGATGCCCAATAGAATGTGAGGAATCCGTATAAAACTAATGAAATAAAACCTTCGGTGTATTCATAGGCTTTTTGTTGATACATTAGTTTGTAAATATGGATGATATCGGAGATGAAAAAGAAGAGAGAAATTAGTAACCAGATAATGTAATATAATAGCATAATTGTACAGTTTGTAAATGACAAGATTATGATAGAGGAATTAGATAGTTGAGAATACAGAAGGTCTCAACAATAATCCATAGGATAGAGACAATAATCCAGACGATAGAAGAGTGGTTTTTGTTAACTATGAGATTATGAACCCAAACAAATAGAATAATTATCCAGAGAATAAGGAGAAAAATATTGATAATCATTGGTTTGTAAAACACTCCTTAGATTTATAGTTTAATTTAAAATTTCGATGTTAAAAAATTATGGAAAGATTTGCAGACTTAGCTTTGTAAACTATGGTATCTTTCCCCATGTAAGAGCACTGGCAACCATCACCACATAGCATAATGACATTTACATAGCCATTCGGGTCATAAATCTTTATCCAGTTATTGTCAAGATACCGAAACGCATCGCCACTTTTTAACTCAGAAAATTTAACAAAAGAAGAACTAGAAGAAATATCTAATTTCATAGTTTGTAAATCACTCCATCCAGAGAGCAGGAGCGTAATAATTTAGCTTCTGGCCCAGCTTTAGAATCTTCTCCTTTGTTTCCTTTGTCTTACAACGAGCGTAGGCTAGGCGAATGCCCTTCTCTAAATCAAAAACATCTTTGTTGTAACACGAAGCTTTACCAACTAGAATTTCACAATCTTTCTTTAGACCGGGAAGATAATGCTTACGGACTTTTACGACCTTGCCGTTAGTGCAGTATTCATAAGGATAATGATTGATTCCAGCGCTATCGAGTTTATCAAAAGAACTATCAAAAATTTTCCATTCAGTAAACACAGGATGGAATTTAACAGGAGAAACGTCATAGGGGTTAGGAACATCCACACTTGTAAAATACTTGTCGTATTCATCAAATGACATAACCATATTCATATTTGCATACTTTACAAGAATATTATCCTTTTCAATTTGAATAACTTTACCTAGCATAGTAGTATCAACAGGGAAAGATTCGTAGGGCTTCTTTGTAAGCTTAACATAAGAACCGACTAGTAGCATAATAATTTCTCCTTTTTATATCATTGTTCACATTTGTTCAAATCCGTGTTTCTTTAACCACTTCATTGACAGATTATTCGGCATTTTATCAAATAATTGCTTCTTTACTTTTTTAAATTCATTTTCATCTTTGACTTTTATGGTGCAAATCATATAAAAGTCATCAATACTTGAGCATACAATATAGACTTTATAACCTATTACTTTTGGCTTATCACATACACTGTAACATTCGAGAAAATCAATTCTCACTTCTATTGATTTCCTATTATACCAAAATTCAGGTTCTTTAACGAAAACATACCTATAATAACGTTTAATAGGTCTATTGAATGAAACAAATTTAAAATAAGGTAATTTATTACGATTTTTCATTTTTATCACCACTAATAGAAGCAAGAAATTCATCATATTTGTCAAGAGCTTTTTGTTCAGACTCATTAACAGATTCGTTAAAACGCTGTCTTGCCTGTACAACCTTGCCATTACGGACTTCAACAGTAACAAGGCTATTTTCTACATCATTCTTTTTACGCATTAGAATAATATCACAAGAGCCACCAATTACTTTATCAATATAACTTGCAACACAATTAGACTGTTGAACTGCTTCGTCCTTGATATCTTTGGTTGTTTTAGGATAAATAAACCTGTAATCTCCAATGGTGACTTCCATCTTTGTATTTACACGTTTTGCAAACAGCTCTTCGTTAAATTCCTGCTTCCAACGCTGGTAAGTACGACTTGTGATTTGATGAGAAGTTAGAAAATGACGTGGATATCTGTCGTATTTATCAGACATTTGAGAAAGCATATTACAGTTGTCGTCAATTTCCCCTAGAATTTTTGAAGGATAATCAGGAGAAAGAGCCTCGTATGTCACAAGATAATCAATGTAATTTAACAGAGACTTTGGTGTGTAGCCATATTTATCACAAATATTAAAAAATTTGTTACCGTATGTATAACTCTGCTCATTTCTATCCCAATAACTACAAACATATACCAAGAACCGATATGCATCTCTTTTCGAGAGAGAAGTAAATTCATGGTTAAATGCGTAATTAAAAGCGTCAGGATGAGCTTTGTATTCTCCGATATTTACGTTATTGACACCTTCTTTAATTTCTCGTAGAATCTTTACAAGACCCTTTGGGATTTCGTTAATAGTTCCCTTAAAATAATCCCTGCCACAAGTACCAGCAAGAGTTAATCCAGCAGAGTAAATCTGTTCTTCTCTCTTGTACCCATCCATTCTCTGGAATACAGTGCCAATGTTTTGAATACCCTGCCCGTTCCTAGAACACTTCTGCGCAACATGACTAATAAATTTACCAAAATTCTTGTCTTCAAAAGAATTGGCAATTTCATCAACACTGTAACCTCTGAGCTGGCTGTTGAGATACATACAAGGTTTACCATTTTTACCGATACAAACACCGGTGTTCAGATTGTATTTGACTGTCTTGCCGTCATCACAAGTAAAAATTAGGTCTGCACCACGCTTAATTGCTTTCACAATACAATAACCTCCATCTCTTGCTTATTCATAAAAAGGTCTTTTGTCGAAATCCAGTCAATTTCAAGAGAGTCTTGATTAACCATTCCGATATCGAAATTCTGTGCGTCATTTTGAAACGCCCAATCATAAAGTTGTTTAATAGTCATCCAATACGCACCTCTTTCATATTATTGTTAACTGTCAAACACTCAGATTGGGGATAATACCATCCATAAGCATCATCACAAATCTTGATATCATAGTCTTCGACATTATTTTCTTTAGCCCACTGATAAAATTCTTTAACGGTCATTATCCATATCCTCTAATTCTTGTTGAATTTCATCTCTTTGATTCTGACGCATTCTGCGTTTAGCGTAACGCTTTTCAAATGCTTTCGCTTTTGACCAGTTATTACGATGGTTTGCCCAGCAAGTATAGATGTGTTCAAACTCGTCTAACCACCACATACCTTTTTCTTTGTGACCACGATAGATATCTTGTCTCTTATTAGACATATAAAACAACCTTCTCTTCATCTGGGTCTGGGTCATTTGGGTCGGCTTTGTAAAAATCTACTTTGAACGGTTCAAATTGAAAATATACCATGTCGTGAAATTTCTCATCATATCTACTTTCTTCGATTAACATTGGAGCGTTTTCTAGTCCGTTGTCTTTACATATCTCATAGAACTCTTTAACAGTCATTGTAAACCACCTTACACAATATAGAACACGAGTTTGTCATCTTCGTTATATTTGCTTTCAGGATAAAACTTAATATCGTAACAAGAACTTTCAGAATATCCGCTATAAATACCATCTTGAACGCTTTTGGCAATTTTGATTTTTGTATTTCCATCAATATTGTTGTCGCTAATTAATTTCAAAAGTTCTTTAACCTTCATCGTAATACCTCAGTCAATTGCGCCCTTTTAGTTGCTTTTGCAAAAGTTTAATTGCTTTCTTTTCTTTTTGAATATCTGGCTGAATTTTTTGTTTTAATCTCTTGATGTTTTCTTTATGCATTAAAATCCTTCTTGCGAGAAGACCATCATAATCTCCATCAAATTCGTTAAAATAATAATCCCATTCATTGTTGTACATTTCACCATTATCTGATACTGCTTTATAACATAGCTCCGTGTCTCCGTTATGATAATTTTCACGACCAGCAAACCTTTCAACAATAGTGCCAATAATCGGAATAATATTATTACCCATCTTAGAATTTATAACAACTCTATCACCAATATTAAACATAGGTTTCTCCTTACTTAAAACAAATATCGCACTTACCGATAGTAAACTTATCAGCAAGGTAACTGCAAATTTCATCATACTCGTCAAGATTAATACGATACTTGCGTAGAACCTTGTTTGTTGGTTCAATAGGTTCAAAGCGCATGGACTCACAACAATTCATATTTCCTACACCGTGATTATATACCAGACCAAAATCTGATACTTCTGCATTCTTTCCGTTTACGATAAATTCTTCGTCTACGCAAGGCATATTAGGTTTTGCTGTTACTGAGAACTTCATTTTTGTATCTCCTTTTATATAAGTATTATATCATAATTTAACAGATACGTCAAGTGGTTTTATTATAATCTGGATAATAATTGTTTGTGCTATCTGCGATAGGCCAAACACCATAACCGTTCCATAGCGTAAACGTATCTGGGGTAGAATATGTCGCATAGTAATCATTTACATTATAACTGATATGCCAATCATTACCAACAAGCTTTACATCGCAAGTATTGCCACCAGTTTTAACAAGAGTATATGGTTGTGGGTTATCGAGTGAATTTAACACAACACAGTATATTTTTAATTTTTTAAAATCACCACTCTTTTTGCGTTTGTCTGGGACAACAAACATCCAGCTAATGTCTCGGATGCAAAACGGGTCTTTTGGCTTAACTGCTTTCGTGGTATCGAAAGATACACCAGAAACATCACTATATCCACACAAAAACATATTATTACCTCAATAACAAAACAACATTTTTATTCACATTTTTCAAAAATGATTTGCCATACGCCATCCGGGAACGAATGTGTACCACCAAGCCATTCATCTACATCTTCTATATCGTTTGAATCAACAGAAAGACTTCCATCAGGCTGAATCTTACCAAAATATTCTTTATCCATACAGAAAGTTGCGAATGCGCAATCTATATCATCATAATAATCATTGATACAAACAAACTTATCCATTTAGCTCACCTTTAATACTAATCCACTCCAACGCATCATAACAGGTAGAGTGATAGTCGAAATAAATCACAACAGGAAACTCGTCTTTTTTTGGAATATTTTTAAATTTACCACCATTTTTATAGTATTCTTCAATGGTAGAAGTTACATAGCCATTTTCGTCTGATGGAATTTCAAAGCCATAAAAGCTGCAACAAGCGTCCCAACCACCAAGGAAATTAAGAGTACGATTTATAAACATAACCATTTCATCCATATTGTGAATGATATTCAATTCTTCAATTTGGTCATAAGCTTCACACTTGATGACTGCTGTACTCATTGGATAAGCATTCTTTCCAAGGTTGGCAATATTAGTCTGTACTTCACAGCAATGATTGGACAGATTGTGAGAGCAGATATCACAGTTATGAAATCTATTCCCATTCGCATCAATGCCCCAAGTATGTTCACAATCATACTTAGAATAAAAATGATTATTTTCAATCCAACATGGCTTCTCAAATTTAAAAGTGCCATCTGGATTCTTGATAATGTCTACTCCTTGTTCTGCAAGGAAAATTAGATTATCGTCTTGTTTGTTTGTTAAATCGAAATCCCACTTGTAATCTTTATTCATTCAAACCACCATTTGTTAATATAATGTTTAACCAAATATTTAGCATACATTCCACAGTATACGCTAAATGCGACAAATTTAATCAGAGGATAAAAAATATCTGTAATGATACTTCCGCGCATTTTAATCGTTACTGTTGGTGTTGGAATCATAAGCCCAATAATAAAACAGAACAAAAACGCTAAAAGAATAATTTTGCAAATAGTTCCAATCATAATCATAATTTATACCTCACTTTCTACTTGTATTATAGCATATAATGTGCCATTCGTCAATAGTATATTTAAATTTAATAAAAAATAAGAGCAGTGTTGCAACACTGCTCTACTCCTAACTTCTTCACTTCGACTAGTATAAGCAAAAGAGCGTTAGATAACTCTCAAGACTACAGGATTCGCACCTGTGATAAACTGCGTCCAGCCGTGTTAGACTACTTCACCAAGCCTTGATATTAGCCTTTAGTCAGCCAACTACATATCGCTCTTTTTATTGTGATTCACCGTATGGTATCTACGCATTCGCACTAATATAATTCCACCCGGTTTTTGTGTGTGAGCTATTTTGTTCCCCTTCACACCCGTGGTCGAGACGACAACACTCGAAGTTGCAAAATCTCCTGCCCCAAATCAGTTGAGTTCCCTCTTACTCTACATCTCGATAAATTTAGACACGACTAACATTATCTTATCCTTGTTGAATTAAATTATCGTTTACAAATAATTTGATTACTCGTTCTCGAAACAGTTTTGATATGACCTTTGTGACTTTTGAACTCTACTGTCACTCCGCATGGAGTTATCTTTACCACCACTCCGCTGTTTAGTTCACTATAATTTGGCTCAATAAATACACACTCATCGCCAACACTTATTTCATTTCCAAAGAAATCAACTGCCATTATAACTATTCCTTCTTTCGTTAGATTGGTTTATTGTGGTGTGACTGATTGGACTTAAACCAACGACCCTCTGATTAAAAGTCAGATGCTCTATCAACTGAGCTACAATCACATATAATAGCTGGCTTGTGTATACTTTTGCAAGCGTCCTTACAATAGTTCCGGGAACCAGCGAAAGAAAGAATATGAATAGCGTAAACAACGATAATCATACCAGAAATATCTTTTCTGTAATATCGACACAATTTAACCCATGTCATCTATTTCTGCAAACAGAGGACAGATGACGAACCCCTTTGCAAAGTAGTTGATTTTTACTAGCTCTTAAAAACCAACAAGAAAAATAGAGAACAACCGCTTCTTTGTTTGAGTGTACTAAGCTCGTGGGTGCTAGGGGTTGCTTCGACTTTCCCACAGTACGTTTGGAACTTGCTGGCATCGCACCAGCGTCTCTTCTGAATCCTAGAAGCGCATTACTCGCAATCACTCTGTTTAATGCCGCCGAAGCGGCGAAGTAACCTTGTAAGAGGATTGTACCCTATGCTAAAGCTCCACATAAGTCCATTTCTTTTCATCCGCAGAGAGGATAGAAATGGAAAGACCCACTTGCAAGCTATGGATTTATCCGTATTCTCGTAACCTAAACCCAATAAAACGCAACGGAGCACATTTCTTCTTTAAGGTGAAGAACAATTTCTAAAGAACTTCCCGTTTCACGCTTGCGGATTTGCACCGCATCTCTGGGATGGACACCCAGCACATTACTGACAACAATTCTTGGAAGAAAAGTGCACTTTATGCTATTGCGTGATATAAAATTGCTTGATAGAAGACGAATTTTATTTGGTTAAAAACAACGTAGATACGTCAATTTTTATCAAGCAATTTAAAACAAATTAGTTTTATTTTTTTTTATAATTACATTAACTTATGACATACGACTATTGCACTATCAGTTGTTATATGCACTTAAAGTTGATGATATTGAAGATGAACCCGGTCTATCAATCCATATATGCGTTGCTGTCAACTTCTACATACGCTCGAATTGATTCTTCTTACCCCCTAAAGTGGGGTATACATTATAAACTATCAATTCTCGCATACGCTCGAATTGATTCGGCAAACTTGCATAAAAATGTTCAATTCTTTAGAGCGCATATAAGAACTGCTCACAAGGACTACTTCATGTGAGACTTACTCTTTGTTATATTTAACAAAGAACCTTACCGAGAGCGATACATACGTTATGCAATATAACGAATTACTGCCGCTATCTCGATTTAGGGCGTTATAGTCCACCCAAATAGTTTTAGTGCGAAGTTCCCAGTATTTCTATGAGAGCTTATGATTCGCACCTACGCTTACTCTGTATCAGAGTTTTTAATAATTTCTTCAATATTTGGCGTTGCGATATTCATAGCGGCGTTCCAGTCAGCATTGATACCAAAACCGCACTTCTTACATTGGAAAATTGCCTGTTCTGGTCTATTATCTTCTGAAATATATCCGCACTTTGAACAACGCTGAGAAGTAAACTTTGGATTGATTTTGATAACATCAATTCCATTTTCTCTTGCCTTGTATTCAATCTTTGTTTGGAGGTCAAAATAAGGCCAAGATTTTAGAAAAGTGCTATCTTTAGAGATTCCGCTCAAATCTTCCATCTGTATAGTTTTGCACTTGTATTTAACAGCCATATCTACAATGTATCTACTATACTGGTGATTGATTCTGTCACGGAAATTTGATTCTGTTGTTTTTAGTCTCTCAATTCCTTCGATACGCTTATGAACGCCGTGACCAATTTTGCTATCGGCACAATATTTAGTCTGTTTGCCAATAGAAGCACGTCTAGCAATCATCTGCTTTCTAAACTCAAAAATCTCATTACTATCAATTTCAAAGTGTACAGGATTGTCATTAAAAGCTATTACAACAGGTTTGACGATTCCAAGGTCAATACCCATTGTGCGTCCTTCAATAAATTTAATACTGTTCTTATCAGGAGAAGAATAACCAAGATTTAGAAACCATTTTCTATTTTTGTAAACAATAGAACTTGCAGTATGCGAAAATTCCCCAGAAAGGATAGAGTCAACAATCTGCCGAGAAGACCAGCTTTTCCCGAACATTAGCTCAAAAGCTATATTTCTTTGTTTTACTCCAAGCTGTTTTCTATATCCATTAGACATAAGTGAAATATAAAGAATATACTTATTCCCACACTTCTCAATTTTGATACTTTTGCCATGAACTGAAATTGGAAGTGTTGACTTATAAGAGTCAATAGACCGCTTCCCCTGCATCACTTCTTTTTTGTTATTTGCAAAATGTTTGTTGACATTCTGCTGCAAAACAGAAATATTTGCAGTGTTATTATACTCTTGCGGAACTGTTCTATAAATATAGGTTCTTACAGGGCAACCATAACGCTCAAGAACCTCTTCTTTAGTAGGATAAGAACCAGTTTGAGTTTTTACATCCTTAGACCAATTCATGTCTTCCCAAAGAATCTGCACTTCTCTATTTGCGACTTGAACTTGTTCTTTTTGAAGCTGGAACATAACTTCATTGAACTGTTTGAATTTCAATTCATTACGTTCGTCATCAAAAAGAAGTTGATAACGAGATACTTTTGTGTTCATTTTAATCACGTCTTTTCTGTTAAATTTGTAACTGGTAGAAGTATTCGGACTCGAACCGAAGTCGTCCACTAATCTGGTGGCAATGCCGGGTTATAAATCCGGTGCTCTAGCCAACTGAGCTATACTTCCATATTAAAGTGTATTCTATTTTAATTCTGAACACACAAGAGAACGCAGTAAATTACGGGCATAATTTACTACAAACCGCACTCAAACCCAAATGGAGGAATTTGCGCATAAGATACGCAATGGAGCCAACGGAGAGTTATGATATCTCGACCCATCGCTTACAAGGCGATTGCTCTACCTCTGAGCTACGCTGGCATGAATCGCGGGAGGATGGATTTTAACCATCGCCAAGTGAAGACGATTAGAATTGTTGGTTAGACCTTCTTCTATCTCCAACAAGTATCACCAATGTTGACACGGCTTAGAAAGCCGCCGTTCTAACCCTGAACTACTCCCGCATATAAAATGTGTACTTTATTTTTACACTGAGTACACGAAAGTGCAAGTCAGTTAAGAATCGGACTCTTCTTCAACAGGTACAGGTTGAGAGTTTTCGCGTACCTGATTTAATACCCAATCAGGAGCTTTAATACGCTCAATTGTCTTGCCGGAATCAGAAAGAAGGAAAGCAGCATTATAAATTGGGTATACACATCCTTCGTCATTTCCAATTGAAACGTGGACACAAGTGCAACGAAGTTCTTCGTTCCAATAAACAGACGATTCCTTCACGTTGTCAACAAAATGCCAATTTTCATGATATCCGTCACCCTTAGAATCCTTTTCATAAGTCAACCACTTAAATACCATATCTATCTAACTCTCTTTCTGTCTATCCAGATTCTTTTTGAGGTCTATCTGGTAAGACCTAAGTGGCGAAAGGTAGTTGAAACCTCATCTTCTGCTTGGAAGGCAGACATAATAACCGTTATACGACCGCCACACACATAAACAAGTCAATACTGGCAGATATTAACTTGTTTACTACCCGGCTTACAAAGTCATACTGCATCTTTTGGATGAGCTAGGAATAATATGCGGAGCTTAATTTATTTTTGCCATAGGAGGCAATGGCGTGTGCAGAATGATTTGAACATTCACGGTATTCCTACCACTGTAGCTAGACTATCAGTGCGTCTTCCAATTTCGCCATACACACATATAAAACAGGATTCGCAACATCCTGCGGCTTTCGCCTGACATATCGCTATGCCATTGTCCCATCTTCATCCGTTATTTCAGGATGCCGTTCGTTCGCTAGACCATCAGCTTGTCTAGCTACACTCTAAAGAGTAGGGAGAACCAGATTTTATATCTCTGGCTGGTCATTATCTACGAGAGACTTTTGACCACTTCACGGTACTATTGGTTTATTTAACGTCCACACCAGCTAACGGACAAGTCGGCTTACGCACCCTCATGAGTTGGCATCATCACCGATAATCAGCACCGCTGTAAACAGCAATCCCTTAAAGGCCAATCCTTTGTGCAACGTAATTTAAGAATCACTTAACTGGTCGGGATACCCGGATGTGAGCCGGGACGCCTCTCGGCACGAGGACTTGAAGCTCGCGTGTCTGCATTCCACCATACCCCGATAATAAAAGACAGTTTTTAGAATCAAGCAAGAATCGAACTGCCTTACAGCCGCCCATCAGAGGCACTGTAAAGAACCCATCTGTCATTCCAAGAGCTTGCATAGTAGTTTATCCATCCTATCATGAATCAGATTTCTACTTGCTATGTAGTTCTCCCTGTCTTTATAAGTATTGTATCACATATTATGTGATTTGTCAATAGATTTTTTGAAATTTTTCAAAATATTTTTTAATCAAGACCAGCCATTACTCTGTAACATTCCAAATAAGAACTATACATACTTGGAATATAAAAGCGAGCACGAAATGTCGCCGCATTACGAGTAAAACCACGAGACATTAGAAGCTTCACAAAACGCTTACGAGTCATTTTAATCTCTCCTTTGTTGTTCTATAAGTATTATAACATTAAAATCAATACTTGTCAAGTGGTTTTAGAAAATAATTCTTCAAATTTTCAAAAGATTCTTTTTCTGAAAACTGTTCATAAACATGAACATCATTTTCAAAGTAACTCTGAATAGCATTATTAAGTTCTTCTGATTTAACAGGGAGTTCATTGCAATGCGTAAATACAATATTCACGTCAACATTATACATTTCACTATCAACGAAAATTCTGCGAATCAAAGAATCGTAGTTAAGAGGCGCATAACGCAAGTGATTCTGGAACGGATTGGGCACATTTGTCTTATCCTCTTCCATCTTGTCACTAATGTCATTTCTTGTACACTCACTATCAAGACGACCAATACCATGTCTTGTTAAATAAGTGCGTGTGACATAATACGCATTGACATTTTTAGCATCATTTAGAATTAACTTATAATCCTTATTCCATAGCTGATTGATGCCATCAAGACCTGTCTTTGCACAAGTCAGATGTGGAGCGTATTCAAGATTATCACAATCAAGAAGAATGCCCTGTCCAAATTCAAAGATAATGTTTTTAGGCTTACATTTGGAAATAGCGTATGAAACATCTACACACTCAATACACCAGCACATACGTTTTGCGTCCATAATCCAGTGCTGAATAATTCTATCATCATAGACAATATTCTTCCATTCGTCAGAAAGCGTAATATGATGACGTTCTATTTCACCCTTAAAATATCCATCACGAATATCAATCAATTTCTTACGAATAGGCTCAATACCTTTCTTTGTAAGATAGTCCCTACTAAGACAATGATAAAGCTCTTCGTAGTTTAGACAATATTTAGGTTGAGAGTTCTGATTTCTCTTAATAGTTTCCCAAACACCATATCCACAAGTGCCATGCTTACCTTCTCCACGATATTCTTCCTTAATTTGATTAAGAAACATATCAAATGGAGTAGTTACATAACATTTAGGACTAGCATATTGATTGGTACGAAGTTCCCAAAAGTTATACATTTCATCAAGCTCTTTTGCTTCACGAACATATTCCATAGGATTTAGAACAAAATCAACACCATAATAAGTGTCAGAACCGTTCATAGTTCCAGAAGCAAAGTGATGATAAACATGACGACCGTTGTAATATTTGTTATTACAATCAACAGTATGTGCCCTCTGGCTTCCACCAGTAGGAAGAATAGTAAGAGTTTTCTTGTTGGCAGAAAGAGCGTTTGAAACATAACCCTTTCCTTCATCACCAAAGTTAGCACCAATAACAATATTTACGCTGTATTCAGACATAATATCTTTCTTGTTAAATTACATTAATTACCAGACGAGTTCGCCGTTGTCGTTAGTCTTAACCTCAGAGCTTGCGGTAGTATGAACAGCACCATACTTGTCTGCAATAATCTTCATAATTACGTCCTTAATCTTATCGTCTTCGGATACAATTACATGGTCAGCAGGAAGATACTGTCTATAACTAGCGGCAAGGTGGTCATAGCCACGAGTGCAGATATGATATACGTCATACTTCTTGGTAACTTCCTGAACAAGATTCTTAGTCTCAATATCACTCTGTTCAGTAGAACCAAGCGCCTTATTTAGAGGCGTGTGAGGAAGATACGGATTACAAGGCTCGTCACCCATAGTAATGATGAGACCCTTTTCTCCGCGATTCCAACAGTCAAGCTTGCAATTATGGACACCGAAATACCATGCGGCAGTATAGCTCTCAAAGCTGTTGCCACCACCGCCACCTTCAAAGTAAATCTTATCCAGCTGTTCAGCGATACGAATATCGGATTCAAACTGGCTTGCCTGAATAGGCGCATAATCATAAGCAAGGTCGCCAATGCCCATAGTCAAAAATTCAATGTCTGAATACTTACTAAAACATTCTTCGATGATATCGGATAGCTTTTGGGCAATGTCAACAGCGGTATGGCCCATAGAACCAGTTACATCAAGAGCAAGAATAACAGGCTTAGTATTAGGATGTTCCTTGCTGTCACAACACTCACGCGTTACATTATACGGATTCAGAGCTTTATCAAGACTATGAGACTTATACATCTCCTGTGCAGTGCAATCCATAGTCTTAAAAGAGTCTACGTCAACACCACGAGTAGAAACGGTATAACTACAATACGCATCCTTAGTCCAAGAACCGCCACCCATAATTAATCCTCCACTTCTTCATTAGAATCATCAGTGTCTTCGTCTTCATTTAGTTCCATATCCATGTCACCAAAATCAAACAGGCCGTTGAACATATCACCCATATCACCAGACATCATCATTGCCATCATAAGACCATTCTGACCATTAGAACTATTACCCATACCGTTGGCGTTATTTCCAAACATCTGACCCATCATAGCCATCTTCATAATGCTATTCAGACCATCCTTCTTGGAAATCATATTACCAAACGGAGAGACAATCTTGCCGTAGTAATAAGTGTTGCCCATGAAAACATGACGCTCCTTTACGACAGTTTCAATGGTACTATTCATATAATTAAACACCTTGATTTCCTCACCAGAAACGGAAATTACACAACGGGGAGTATCACCAACGATAATGATATCGCCAACCTTGACATGATTAGTAGGTACTACAAAGAACCAATCATTTCCAATATCAAAAGCAAAATTACTGTGGTTTACTAGACGATTACGCTTTACATCGTAGCTCTTGTAAACACCGGGAGCAGTACGAACAGCAATCTTACCATTCATAGTCAGACGGCACATATCAGAACCAACTTTACGGAACATACCGTCAAACATACCACTCATACCAAACATATTGTCGAAATTCATAAACACATTTCTCCTTTCGTGTTTCTACCAATATTGTACCACAGAAATCAAGATTTGTCAATACCTAATTTTATTTTTAATAAAAATATTTTACTTTACAATCTGGTGGCTCTGTTAGATAAAAAATATCTGGGTTCTCTTTGTTACGGTAAAAAAACATTCTATCTGTCTCATAGTTAGCCATGAACAGTAAGTCTTCCATGTATGTGTTATAATAACTTTTACCCATAGAGATAATAAATTCTTGTGCAATTTCATTGGCATTGTTTCTGCTAATACCATGCGCCATAAGGAATTTAATATACTTTTTACGAGTCATAATCA
>ENA-ORNT01000448-ORNT01000448.1-human-gut-metagenome-genome-assembly--contig:-NODE-448-length-30495-cov-5.448719_pt1 | contig 30495 bp, 21 predicted proteins | sample MGYA00242120_ERZ509032 | MGnify/ENA primary metagenome ERZ509032 (study PRJEB26280, sample SAMEA2338729) | human gut metagenome | biome: human gut; feature: human-associated habitat; material: faeces...
CTATTTGAAGTTGATTGGACATCTATTTCAGCTTGCTTCGATATGCAATAAAAAACATATCCGTCTCCTGTTTTTTCATACAGGATATACACGGTGTAATTGTATAAAAATACAATATTACACATCCGCCTTTTAACCCAAAACGGTCATTAGGGCGTGTAATGTAATTACAAACAATCCCTAACGACCGATTTAGGTTTCAGTCAGTCTGCAAGTTTGGCAGACATGAGTTTTTCATTACTATACGATTAATAACCAGGGTTTACGAAGTCCTGACCATTCTTCATCAAGTCGATGTAACCCTGTGGAATTGGCTTCAACACATAGTTCTTGTCCCAATACTTTGCAAGATTCGGATGGGTCTCCTGCAGATAGTTAACTGAATCGAGAAGACCTAAGCGCACGAGGTCGAAGAATCTGTTGTATTCTCCACACAGCTCTCTACCACGCTCATCCAGGATGCTGCGCAGGTCTACCGACGGCAGTGGGTTAGCACCGGCACGTGAACGGATCTTGTTGACATAGTTCTTTGCAGAAGTAGCATCGCCAAGCTGCAAGGCAGCCTCAGCAGCTATGAGATAAACCTCTGGAGTACGCATGATGAACGTAGCGTTCAGGTTACCGAGACGATACTTTGCATAATTCTCTACGATATAGTTAGAAGAGTTGTGCTTGTTGAGAACCGGCCAGAAATATCTCAACTGATTCTCTGTTCCGTCGGCATTCTGATCGATAATCTCCTTGTTGGCATCGCTATAAAGTTTCTTGTAGTCAATGAGCAGATAGTTGCTTGTGCCAGCCTTTGCAACTTCAGTTGCATAGTCAGCATCCTGCGGCATGACAATCTTGATAGCGAGTTCGCCATTGTTGATCTTCTTTCCCTTCATGGAAGCGTCTTTTCCGTACATGTTGCAGTCAGACTCTGTCCACTCGTATCCGCTCTCACGGTTACAGTTCCACTCTGTTGTGAACCACTTGTGGAAACGTGGGTCGAGAGTACCGTCGCTCTGTACAAACAGGCTTAGCAGATGCTGTGTAGGCATGAAGTCACCCTCCTTTGAGCCTTCCCACTTCTGATGGTCCTCACCGAGGTTCTGACGTGCTCCGAAATGAGTAAGCCAGCAGTTGAAGCGCTCGTCGTTACGGTTCAAGTTTGCCAAACCGGTTGAACCAGCCTGTGCCTTTCCGTCTACAGCCCAACGCTGCTTCCAGAGAGCCTCAGAGTTTCTGTAGTTGTTTGCCTCAGCAAACACATCGTCGATATTTGAATACATGTGTGTGTTATACTTAGCACCACCGGTCTCACAGTCTTCGATAAGCAGTCGTGCTGCGTCAAGAGCCTTCTGATAGTCAGCCTGCTTGTCGTTGTCCCAACGTGTCTTCTGCAAATAAGCCTTGGCGAGGAATGCTATGGCAGCCTTTCTTGGAGGGTCGGTAGTTGTAGCATCATCACCTATCTTAAGGTTCTGTGCAGCAAATTCCAAGTCCGGGATGATAACTTCGTTATAAATAGTCAGCGGATCTGTACGCTTAGGAGAGTAAGTAAGGTTTTCACCTTTGGTATCTGTAATCATAACCACGCCGCCGAACTGCTCTACGAGGTTGAAATAGTAAACCGCTCTCATCATTCGCGCCTCAGCAATGTATGAGTTGAGCTGCTCCTTAGAATAAGTCTTGTTATACTTAGCCATGTCGATGGCAGTATTACAAGCTCCTATACCATCATATGCACAGTTCCAGAATCCCTGTGTATAGGTTGTGTTCTTCGCTCCGCCCATAAACCAGAAGTAGTTCTGCTGGTTAGTTACGAAGTCTGCAGCCGAAGTCCACAAGTCACTTTCTGCCTCAGAGAGAGCCATATAGCCAGCCGAGAGAGCCTGCGGCTTGCCCCATGATGATGTACCGTCGGCAGTACCATAGAAATATCTCGTCATTGCAAAATAGCACTGGTTTACGAAAGCCACGTAGTTGTTGGTTTCGGCATACTGTTCCATTGTGCCGCCACCAGGATTATACTCTTCGAGCATATCGGTGCAGGATGTCAATCCTCCAGAAAGGAGTACCGATCCAAGTATTGTTGATAATATCTTTTTCATTTTCTTGTATTTTAATTGTTGGACTGTTTTATATTTCCACACATCTTATAATTAGAAAGTTACGTTTACTCCGAATACGAACTCCCTGTATGTTGGGAATGCATCAGAACCACCTGTTTCCGGGTCGGTATCCTTCAGGATGCTCTTGCAGAAGATTACAGGGTTGTAAGCTGTTGCATAGAAGCGTACACGCTCCATGAATGCCTTCTTCACGAGGTTGGTCGGAAGAGTGTAACCCAATGTGATGTTCTTGATCTTGAAGAACGAACCGTCAACGAATGTAAGAGCAGAATAGTAAGCAGACTGCTTCTTTGCGGAACCCGGACGTGGGAAGTATGCTCCCTGGTTGTTCTCTGTCCAGTAGTCGGTACCTGCAATCTGGTTTACTGTGATATCGTCAGAAGCGGTGTAGCGGCTAAGCATGTCGCTCTGAATCATCTGACCGAGACGAGCCATTGTGTGGATGCTCAGGTCAAAGCCTTTGTAGGTGAAGTTGTTGGTGAAACCGAGTACCCAGTTAGGGTTAGAGTGGCCAAGCACCATACGGTCGTCAGTTCCATAAGGATGAACACCTCCGTCGCCGTCCTTCTCTATCGTCTCTACCTTTATCAAACCAGGCTCAGAACCATACTTGGCAGCCTCTTCAGCTTCGGCTGTTGACCAGATGCCTGCATATTTGTAGCCATAGAATGAGTTTATAGCCTTACCTACGAAAAGGTTCTTGCCGTTTGTCGTATCAAGATAGTAGCCTGTTTCGATAGGCATTGACACGATTCTCTCCTTTGACCATGTAGCTGTAAGCGTTGTGCTCCATGTGAAGTCCTTATTCTGGATGTTATGGCTGGTGATGGTAGCCTCGACACCATAGTTTCTTGTCTTGGCAAGATTCTGCCATGTAGAGATAGGTGAACCCCACATTGTGATACCTGAAGTAATAGGCACCTGCTGACGGAAGAGGAGTCCCTTTGTTGTAGTGTTGAAGTATTCAACAGAACCGGCGATGCGGCTGCGAAGTACTGCGAAGTCGAGACCGATGTTCCAGTTGTATGACTTCTCCCATCCGAGAGTGTTGGAACCATAAGAGTTGTACTGGATAACATTTGCCCTTGCACCGTCGCGCATACCTGTTCCGGTAAAGAAGTAAGGTATAGACTGTGTTGCATACGCACTTGCACCTGTGATACCGTTCTCATGGTCTGTAGACATCATACCAGAGTTACCTGTCACACCGTAACCTACTCTCAGCTTCAAGTTGTCGAGCCAGCTGTCAGTAGCCTTGCCCATGAAGTCCTCCTCGCTGATACGCCATCCGAGAGCAACAGCAGGGAACATATCCCACTTGTTGTCATCAACGAACCAAGACACACCGTCCCAACGGTTAGAGAAGTTGAAGAGGTAACGTCCTTTATAAGAATAGTTCAAGCGGAAAGCATAAGAAAGCTTCTGCCACTTCTGATACTCTGAATATGCCTTTGAGTCACCTCCCTTGAGCTGGTGCCACTGATAAGAATCCATGGCAAGACCGTTTGAATATGCTCTTGCAAACTCTGTTTCACCCACGATGTATGAAGAGATGAGCTGACCGCCGAACGTGTGGTCACCGATTGAATTGTTGTAAGAGATTACGTTCTCCCAGTTGTACTGCCAGTTGTTGGTATTTGAAGACTCACCGAATGGCAACGAGCTGTATGAAGGAGCTGTAGCACTTGCCTGTGCACCACGGAACTTACCGTTTCTTGCATGCTTCAGGATTCCGTTGAAAGAGGTCTTTGCAGAGAGTCCCTTTATCGGTGTCCATGTCATGGAACCTGATACATTCAGGTATGTAGTACGCACATTCTCTGCATACTGGTTCTTGATGAAGTCACCAAGAGGTGTTGTCAATCCACCTACATATTTATAATTGATTTCTCCATCCTCTGTATATGGGTCGCCAAGAGGCAGCGCCTTCAATGCATTGATAAAGGTATGGCGGCTTCCCAAATTACGGTCAGAATAGTTAAGGTTTGAAGTGAACGATGCGGTAAGCCACTTGTTCAGTTCCTGGTCGATGTTCATCCTCAACTGATAAACCTTCTGATTGTCAGTCTCGATAAGACCCTTCTGGTTTGTATAAGCAGCCGAAGCAAAAATCTTTGTCTTCTTTGTTCCACCGGAAACAGAAAGACTGTACTTCTGCTGTGTTGCGGTGTTCTTGATCTGGTCAACCCAGTCGATCCACTTACCCTGCTGATAGGCATTGAGATAGTCGGAGTTTCCGAAGAGCGAAGCATCATCTGCCGGTGCCTGACCATGAATATATGTATAGGCATCACGCTGGTATCTCATCCACTCGTCACCTACCATTCCGTGCTGGAAGTTAGGTGTGCCGGAGAATCCGTAATATGCATCGAAGTTTACACGTGCCTTACCTTCTTGACCACGCTTTGTGGTAATGATGATAACACCGTTGGCACCTGCGGAACCATAGATAGCTGTAGAGGATGCGTCTTTCAATACGTCGATTGACTCAATATCCGAAGGGTTTACGTCTTCATAGCTTCCGCCCTGCACTCCGTCGATAATGAACAAAGGAGCATTGTCACCATAAATAGAACGGCTACCACGCAACAGGATGCTCACGCCGGAACCGACCTGACCGGAAGTCTTGGTAATATCCAAACCTGCCACTTTACCCTGAAGAGCCTCCATGGCATTGGTTGTAGGAGCGATGGTAATATCTTCGGTCTTCATTGTCGTAACAGCACCGGTAAGGTCTTTCTTCTTTACCGTGCCGTAACCGATCACGACAACATCGTCAAGTCCTACAAGATCCTGTTCCATCTTGATGGTCATTCCTTCCTTCAAGGTCACGGTAACAGTCTTGAATCCTACATACGATACAGTTACCTTTGTACCTGGAGCACCGTCAAAGCTGAAGTTGCCATCAATATCAGTTACCGTACCTCCATTTCCGGAAACCGGTTTGATGATAACTCCAAGCAGAGCCTCTCCGTTTTGGTCGGTAACCTGACCTTTTACTACTTTTTTCTGATTTAATGCATACGCAGCATTTTCTTGTACGCCACTGGCTTTTGCCTGTGAAGGCAAAGATGCCAAAGCGCCCGCAAACAGTACAGCACATACGCCTGTACCTATAAAGGCTGTCTTCTTTTGCATACTCAATTAGATTTAGCGTTAATATTATTAGTAAAGTTGTTATTATATTTTTTACATGCTTGCCTTATTCAACATTCTATCGTGTTTTCTTGGATTTTCCAATTATCATGCTTCACAGGTAGGTTTATTGTCTAACAGGCTTTATATTTTCTTCATTCTTTTTTGCAAAGATATATAACTAAATTTTAAATCTCTTGACTTTTATCAAAAAATTAATAGAAAGAAACAATAAATGTTGTATTATTCCCAATTATTAAAGTAATCAATGACAAATATTAAAGTTTTTCAATAACAAGTCTGACATATCGGGAGAAGTTGGCTGTTATTGGTATGCATTTGTAAAAGACAGAACTTTCTGATTCATAAAAAAGACAACGCTTTGACTTATTCTTTCCTGTACTCTTACGGAAGTACTGGAGTAATCTCCCGGAAGTACTGGAGTTATCCCACGGAAGTCCTGGAGTAATCCCACGTAAGTACTGGAGTAATCTCTCGGAAGTCCTGGAGTAATCCCACGGAAGTACTGAAACAACATCCCTAAGAGTTATGGAGAAATCACATACATACGATACTTAAGCTACAGGGTTGAGCAGAACAAAAAAAAGACTTTGATGTTTTTTCTTAAATCAGAAAGATGAATGAATATAAAACAGGGCTTTATTTTGCATTTACAGAATTTATGAGTAAATTTGCACGCACATTCATTATACATTATATAGAATATGATGCAAGCTATGATTTTTGCAGCGGGATTAGGCACAAGACTGAAACCCATAACAGACCATATGCCGAAGGCTATGGTCAGCGTAGGAGGGGAACCGCTCATAAAACATGTTATAGAAAAACTGAAATCTGCTGGAACTGAACGCATCGTGGTGAACGTTCACCACTTTGCCACGCAGATTACTGACTACCTGAAAGAGAACAACAATTTCAATACAGATATACGAATCTCCGACGAATCAGACAAACTGCTTGACACAGGGGGAGGAATAAAGAAAGCACAAGACCTGTTTGACAAGGAGTATCCTATTCTTATCCATAATGTGGACATCCTCAGCAATGTAGACCTGAAGAGATTCTACGAAGCAGGAATCAGCAACAGCAACATGGAGAGCACAACAGTTGATGCAGTACTGCTCGTAAGCGAAAGGAAAACGAAACGCTATCTGCTCTTTGACAACAGCATGCGGCTCGTCGGATGGACAAACATCGAGACGGGAGAAGTACGAAGCCCCTACCCTAACCTGAATCCTAAAGACTGCAAGATGTATGCCTTTGCTGGAATACACACCATATCTCCACGGCTGTTCGAAATGATGGATGAAGACTTCCCCGACAAGTTCGGAATAATAGACTTCTATCTGAAAGCCTGCAAAAGCCACATCATCAAAGGCTACGTGAAAGAAGACCTCAAGCTGCTCGACGTAGGAAAACTCGACACGCTGAAAGAAGCTGAAGACTTCGTGCAAACACGAGAAAGCTGAACAGCTCTTACTGAAAACAGAAAAAGAATTTATCATTATAACAATAAAAACAAAATGCAACAGAAGATCATAATTTTGGATTTCGGTTCACAGACGACGCAGCTCATCGGACGCCGCGTACGTGAATTAGACACCTTCTGCGAGATTATGCCTTACAACAAGTTCCCTAAGGATGACGAGAACGTTATCGGCGTCATCCTCAGCGGAAGCCCCTACTCGGTACACGACAAAGAGGCTTTCAAGGTAGACTTGAGCCAGTTTATAGGCAAAATCCCTGTGCTCGGAATATGCTACGGTGCACAATACATATCGTATGCCAACGGGGGAAAGGTGGAAGCTGCTGACTCACGCGAATATGGCCGCGCCAACCTTGAGACTTTCGACAAGGAGAATCCTCTCTTCAAAGGATTCGTTGACAACTCACAGGTATGGATGAGCCACGGAGATACCATAACCGCAATCCCAGAAGACTACAAGTGTATTGCATCTACAGCAAACGTAAAGTTCGCAGCATACGCTTCAACAAAGCAACCGGTATGGGCAGTACAGTTCCATCCGGAGGTTTTCCACTCTCTGCAAGGCACACAGCTATTGAAGAACTTTGTGGTTGACATCTGCGGTAGCAGACAGGACTGGAGTGCAGACTCCTTCGTGGAAACCACAGTGAAAGAACTAAAGGAGCAGCTTGGCGACGATAAGGTTATACTCGGTCTGTCGGGTGGTGTCGATTCAAGTGTGCCTGCCGTATTGCTGAACAAGGCTATCGGCAAGAACCTGACATGTATCTTCGTTGACCACGGAATGCTGCGTAAGAACGAGTTCCGCGATGTGATGAAAGACTACGAGTGCTTGGGGCTTAACGTTATTGGCGTGGACGCTTCAGAGAAGTTCTTTGCAGACCTTGCCGGAGTTACCGATCCGGAAAAGAAGCGCAAGATAATAGGAAGGGACTTCGTTGAAGTCTTCAATGCCGAAGCAAAGAAACAGACCGGTGCTAAATGGCTTGCACAGGGCACTATCTATCCTGACCGCATAGAAAGCCTCAACATCACAGGTAAGGTTATCAAAAGCCATCACAACGTAGGTGGACTGCCTAAGGAAATGAACCTGCAGCTCTGTGAGCCGCTGAAGTGGTTGTTTAAAGACGAGGTTCGTCGCGTAGGCCGTTCTCTCGGCATGCCGGAACATCTTATCACTCGTCATCCTTTCCCTGGTCCTGGCCTTGCTGTACGTATCCTTGGTGATATTACTCCTGAGAAAGTACGTATTCTTCAGGATGCCGACGATATCTATATCCGTGGACTTCGCGAATATAAGGTTAAGCTCTCCGGTGAGGATGCACGACGCGTATTGGCAGCCGGAGTACCGGCAGACATGCAGAACGGCGAGATTGAGGTTTCGCTTTACGACCAGATATGGCAGGCAGGAACAGTATTGCTATCTACAGTACGCAGCGTTGGCGTGATGGGAGATGAACGTACTTATGAACATCCTGTAGCTTTGCGTGCCGTAACGAGTACTGATGCTATGACTGCCGACTGGGCACATCTTCCATACGACTTCATGGCAAAGGTAAGCAATGAGATTATTAATAAGGTACGCGGAGTGAACCGCGTATGCTATGACATCTCGTCAAAGCCACCAGCAACAATAGAGTGGGAATAATTGATATACACCTATATATATAATAGGAGGAACCAGAAATGGCTTTCCTCCTATTTTCATATACAGCCAACCATAGGAATTGAAAGAGGGCAAATGAATCGGTTATGTTCATTTGCCCTCTTTACTGTTTCATAATTCAGTTTTTATATCGTATTTTTGCATTGGTGCCATTGTGCAGCTTATCTTATGCAAAGATAAAACTAAATTACCAAAGCCACAAACGGAAATATGTCCGTTTTGGTTTATTCGTCGCTATACGAGGTTTAACATGTCAAAATTAAGGGATAAACGTAAAAAATAATTTGAGAAGAAAAAAAAAGTAAAACAATTAACTGCAAGTTTTTTGCACATTAAAAGATTTTACGTAAATTTGTAAATGATTATGTTGAACAGTAATAAACCGACAAATACAATCAAAATACAAGAAGCATGGAGAACCGCTACATGAAATATGTAAACTACATTATATCAGTCATCTGCATGACCATTATTGTTGCATGCGGACGACATGGCGGCTTTTACGATGAATACAACGACACCGACTCTACACGTATCAAGAAGCTTATAGCCATTGACGACTCCATATACAAATCTGCTCCATCTGCAAAAGCCATCATCAGTAAAGGCATGAAGCAGGCAAAGGACAGTATTGAATGGTGCGAATATGCTGTAAGAATGACAAAGCTATACATCAAGGAAAACAAATCAGACTCAATAATTCCATATATAAACAAGATAAAAGCGTATATAAGCCAACAGCCTGCTACCCCTCGCAACAACAACATCTATGGTCTGGCACTTGAATATGAGGCGGGATGGAGACAACTTTTATATAATGACATCAAAATTGCAAGAAATCTTCACAAGAAAGCATACGACAAGATCATGCAAAGCGATAACAAAAGCATTGCATCCGACATTATGGCAAACCTTGCCGACTGCAACTATCTATGCAACGACCTGCCAAAAGCAGCATCATACTACAGGAGAGCATTGTTTCTTGTAGACTCCCTGCAATTGCCAAAGAACAAGAACCTTACTCTATATATGGGACTTTCAAGAATCTACGAAAGTCTTGGTGACCTGAATGAGGCTTTGCGCTTTTACAAGCAGACGGAAAAATATCTTGACCAGATGCCACAGAACATGCAAGTGTTTTTCCTGAGCAGTTTCGGAAGCTATTATTACAAGACCAGAGATTACAAGAAATCAATACAGTATTTCAACCGCATGGAGAAATACGTGAGAAAGACTGAAGGAGACGACTGCCTGGACATGGCGTTGTGCAGAATTAATTCAGCCGACGTATATCTAAACCTTAATAATCTGGATAAAGCCAAAGAATATCTTCATCTGGCAGAACCCGTATTCAAGAAGAACGCAATAAATATAGGTATCTACTATGCCAACACCATAAAGATAGGCATTCTATTAAAGGAAAAGAAATATGCCGAGATAAAAGAAATACTCGACAACGAACACGCAGACGAAGACTCTATGGAGTTTATGATGCAGAAAATACGAAACACCTATCTCAGAGATTACTATGTGGCAACAGGAAATCCGGCGGCAGCACTTGCAAACAAAATATATGAAGACGAGAAGAACGATTCTGTAGCCAAAAGCAACTCATACATGAGGGCATCGGAAGTGATACAGAGATTCAGCGAAGACACTCTTGCACTGCACCACGATATCGTAATGGCTGAAAAAGAACGTAAGGCAAGCGAGGCGAAAACAACGATTACCATTCTTACTGCAAGCATTCTGATTCTTACTCTTATATTTGTACTCTGGTGGATGTACACAAGAAAGAAGCAAGTATCGGCACAAATGGAACGTTTCATATTACGACTTGAAAACACGCGCAACAGAATTTCGCCGCACTTTATCTTCAATGTCCTCAACAACAGAATATATACCGCAGGACAAAAAGAGAAGGACGAACTCATGTCGCTTGCCAAGTTGATACGTAAATCACTTGACATTTCACGAGATACCTTTATCACTCTGAACGAGGAACTCGATTTCGTAAAGAACTATATAGAGGTACAGAGCTATATCCTGCGACCAGACTTCAAGTTTACACTTAACATACAACCGGGGATAGAAAACATACTCATACCATCCATGTCCATACAGATATTAGCGGAAAATGCAATAAAACATGGATTAAAGGGACTTGAGCGTCAACAAAACCTTACCATCACCGTCATTAAAGAAAATGACATTACAACTATCACGGTAGAAGACAATGGTAGGGGATTTGACAGTACCAAAGGCTCAGGCAACGGACTCGGCATGAATATCATTCGACAGACCATTGCTGCGGTAAACAAAAGAAGCAAAAAAGCGAAGATGGATATGGATGTTCATAACATAAAAGACAATGAAGGAAATGTTTCCGGATGCAGAATAGCCATAACTATAAAGGGGAAAATAAATCCACACAGATTTTAAATAACCATCAAAGGGGTTTGATTCAAAATGAAAGCAATAATAATAGACGACGACAAGAATGCCATCAAGGATTTAACTGAAAAGCTGACGGCATACAACGATATCGAAGTCGTAGCAACAGCATCGAGCGCTACCTACGGCATCAATCTGCTCAAAGCAGACATCCCTGATGTAATATTCCTTGATGTGGAAATGCCGGAGATGAGCGGTATTGACTTTCTGCAGGAAATGGAAAATATGAATGTATGGTGCAGAGTGGTTGTAACTACTTCTTACAGCATACACATGCTGCCTGCCTTCCGCCATGACGCTTTCGACTTCATAACCAAACCTGTCAATCCGAAGGAACTTGACACTGTTATGGACCACCTTAGAAAAGACATTATCACCCCTAAAAGAACACCTGTAAACGAGGCGCAAAGCGGCAATGGGTTCATGATTTGCTATACTAACACGGAAGACTTCCAACTCGTCAATATCTCAACAATAGGTCTGTTCAGATATAATGGTGATTTGCGTTCATGGGAAGTGGTCATTGCAAATCAAGATACACCAGTAAAGCTGAAACGCGATGTTACAAACAAGGATTTGTTATCATTAGACAATAGGTTCGTACAAGTAAACCAGAAGTTCATCATAAACATAAACTGTCTGCTGAAAGTTCGTGACAACTATTGCTATTTCAATCCCCCTTTCGATGATGTCGACTACGTAAAAGTTGGCAGAATGTATCGCAAGAGACTTGTTGACTTATTCGTCTCCTTCTGACAAACGAACAAGTCATATCATTCCAACATTCTCTCAAGCGCAGGAACCGTTATTTTATTCTTCTGCAGTTCTATCAGCCCATCTGCCTGCATTGCCCTTAGTTCTCTTGATACATTAAGCCGGCTTTCTGCAATCTCCTTTCCCAAGCGTACCATTCCTATATTCAGCACTTTGCTACCTGCCGGCCGCAAGCATCTGCTTTCAATGAACATAAATATCTTACGCCTTATGGCTGACGGCTTGCTACGCCAAGGCTGTCGTTGATTCTTCTGTATCATCGTACACAATATGTTCATCAAGTTCAGTCTGAACACTTTCGACAGACTTACAAGAGACTCCACATCACCCTTTGATATAGCAAGAATCTGACAGTCAGAAACAGCTTTATAATTACAAGAATAATGCTGTGAAAGACCAAACAGACGTTCCGTCTGTAACATACACGGCACATTGAGCATCTCCTCTATACTGTATCCTCTGTCATCAGACATTGTCTCCGCACATACACTTCCACGAATTATAAACCTCAACTTATCCACCCTCTGTCCCTCTGCCATTATCAATTCTCCTGCCTTGACCTTTGAGAAGTCCAAGCGGACTTTCTCAATTACATGGTCAAGTTCCGAAACGCTCATTCCCTGAAACAGCGGAAGATGAGCAAGAAGTCCATAAGAGTTGTATTCTGCATTCATAATTCACATGCGTGTTTACTGCACAGATAAACAATCGTTTATTTCAGATATTTACCCTTCATTGAAGGAGAGAACCAAACGGCATTCTTTCCCTGATTGTCAGAATAGATAAAATATGCCATCAGTTCCGGATGCTTGTCAAGCACTTTCTTTGCCTTATCAAGTCCCATCACCATAAATGATGTTGCATAAGCATCTGCCGTGGCACAGTTATCAGCAAGCACCGTGGCAGAAAGAATGTTATGCTGCACCGGACAGCCTGTCTTCGGATCTATAGTATGAGCATACTTCTTACCATTTTTATAATAGAAATTCCTGTAGTTACCGCTTGTAGCCATAGCCTTGTCGGTAACATTAAGCACCGTCTGGTTTTCTTCACTCACACTGAGAGAGTCATCAACAGGCTTGGTAACACCTATTTTCCAAGGCACCCTTTCCATATTAACGCCACAGGTGACTATCTCTCCACCGATATTAACCATGTAATTCTTAACACCGTGCGACTGCAGGAATTTGGCAACGACATCACAGCCGAAGCCTTTTGCTATAGCACTACAGTCGAGCATCGTGGCAGGATTCTTCTTCACCACTCTTCTACCCTCCATAGCAACCTTATGAAAACCGACAATGTTACGCAAACTGTCAAGCTGTTTCCCTGTCGGCATCTTGCCACTCTTAAAACCAAACCCCCAGGCGTTTACCATAGGAGCGACGGTAATATCAAACGCGCCATCTGTCTCTGAAGATATTTTCTCTGCGAGGTTGAACACCTCTGCAAACATATCATCCACTTCAACGTTCTCGTTTCTGTTAACTTTCGATATAACGGATTTCGGATTGAATGGCGACAGGGAATTATCCACCTTCTTCAATTCCGCCTCTATGTCTTTCTGATAATCCTTGTCCGACTGATATGTAATCTGATACATTGTGCCAAAGACGAAGCCACGGTTATCCTGGAACGGCACATTACGCTGCTTTGAAACTACCATTACCGAGCCTATGACAATAACAGACAATATGGCAAGCTTCAGTAATTTTCCTTTTTTCTTCATTATTAATATAGATTATCCCCTTACGGGAGTTTTTAAGTTCTTATATTATTATATATCTAACGACACATTAAACAACACCCCAAAAGCGGATGTTCCCGTCTCGCCATATCCAGGCACATACCACGACTTACCAAGAGGTCCTTCACTGGCAGAAAGCCTTTGCTTGTATCTTACACTCCATCCAAGATGAATCGGTCCTACAAGCTTCACGTCCACCCCTGCTCCTACTTCGAGCCAATGGTAGCTACACTTCACGTCGTTTGCCACATAAGACGTTGTTCCTCCCCATACAGGATCTTCAACACCTGGCGAAGACAAGTCGTATTTATAAGAGGTGAAACCATAGCGTGCACCGACAAGCAGCCGATAAATATCATGCTTGTTCTTGAGAACATTGAAATCAGCACCCACTCTGAAGAATGGAGCACTTGTCTTGTACGTCAGCTGTGTGGTTTCCTCCGTATGGTCAGCCTTGCCGTATCCCACCTCAACTACAGGAAAATACTTGTCCTTGAGATTAAGATGAAAGGCAGCTTCATATTGTCCATAATATCCCACGGCCATCATCACCGGACCTACCAGGTCTGCCGACACAGAGAATCCCCGAAACAACGGAATGCTGTCGACTACCGCCACAGCCTTCTTGTTGCCGCTACGGCTCTGTGCAGCAGCAGGCATTACCGCCAACAGGATGAGCGACACACTAATTACGAGGCGTGAAATAGATATAGAAGTTATTCTTGGATGTGTCATAATTTACTTCGTGATTTTTTACTACTACGGAGTCAATGGCATGATGCGTTGTAGAGACATCCGTTATATTATGGAAATATGATGGTGCACAATCCGTTGACTCGAAATGCATACGACTATCCTTGCTTACCACAATAGTATCAACCGACAATGTCGCTTCTGCAGCAAGCTCCACAAAGAAGGAGTCGCGTGGCTGAGCATTGCTTATCGGCAAAGAAATGCTGGTTATGTTCTCGTCTTTATTCACAAGAACAGAATCGCTGCCATCCGTACGGTTTGTCGAAATTGTGGTATAAAGTTTCAGCGTGTCAACCTCTCCATCTGGCGTACGCAAAGAATAACGGGTATAGACCCTGTTGTTAAGCGGGCAGTCGATAGACGAACATGCCACGGCCGACAATATTGCCACCACAACACAAAACGCCCCGAAAGTAAAGGAGCAGTATCTTAGAACCGTGCTAAATGTTGTTTTCAACTTATACTTGTTTAATGCTTATTCTTAGAATTCATTCTCAATCTGATAGTCGTTCCTTGTAGAGGAACTACGGCTGATGAGGTCGCCGAGGAAGCCAGCCAGGAAGAGCTGTGTTCCAATCATCATCATCGTCAGCGCTATATAGAAATAAGGAGACGAGGTGACGAGTCTTTGCGGTATTCCATTGGCAAGACACCAAAGCTTGTCAACACCCAAACCGAAAGCCGAAAGGAAACCAATCATAAACATCAATGTGCCGAGGAATCCGAACACATGCATCGGCTTTCTGCCGAAGCTGCTCAAGAACCATAAGGTGATAAGGTCAAGATAACCGTTGAAGAAGCGGTTCCATCCCATGAACTTCGACTTGCCGAACTTTCTTGCCTGATGATGTACCGGCTTCTCTCCTATCTTGTCAAAACCGGCATTCTTTGCGAGATAAGGAATATAGCGGTGCATCTCACCATACACCTCTATGTTCTTCACTACATCACGGCGATAAGCCTTCAGTCCGCAATTGAAATCATGCAGATTATGAATACCGCTCACCTTGCGTGCCGTAGCATTAAACAGTTTCGTCGGTATAGTCTTCGACAACGGGTCTCCCTGCTTTCTGTTCTGCTTATAGCCGGAAACGAGGTCATAACCGTCCTCCTTTATCATTCGATACAGTTCCGGAATCTCGTCAGGAGAATCCTGCAAATCCGCATCCATCGTTATCACCACATCTCCCTGTGCCTTCTTGAAACCACAGAAGAGCGCCGGACTCTTTCCGTAGTTACGGCGGAACTTTATTCCTTTCACTTCAGGATGATTTTTTCCCAGTTCCTGTATCACGTTCCAGGAATTGTCCGTAGAGCCGTCGTTCACGAAGACAACTTCAAACGTGAAACCCTTGCTCTTCATAACACGCTCAATCCAAGCATACAGCTCTGGCAGAGACTCATCCTCATTATATAGAGGGATTACTACTGATATATCCATAATTATCTGTTATTCTATTTCTGTTTCCTTAATTATCTTTATGCGTCCTACGCCCTTACCCTTCTGACAATTGCCGCCACGGGCACACTAATCAATATGCCGACTATTACATTGACAGTCAGAAACTGGTACGCTATCTCTATCGGACGCATGGTCGTCATCGTATTCTGCAATATTGCTATCAGCTGCTTTGCCTCGACGCCATACACTTCTTTTACCACCGAAGCATATTCCGGAGTTGAAAGCATAGAGATATACTGGTTGATGATATAGCCGTGGTCCATGAACTGGAAATAAAGATACTGCGCCACAGCCATAAGCAAGACGGAATGGAAGAATGTCTGCACGCAATAAAGCATTGCCTTGCCGAAACTTATCTCCCCTCCGAGAATATTATCGCGAAACTTTCTCGCCCTGACAACAAGAACGCCTACCGATGCTATTGCCAACGCAACAGCCACGAAACTTAAAACCGGAACTTGAAATTCACCAACAAAGCAAAAGAAACTTGCTATCCACATCGCACCAATTATAGCACCGTCCACACGGGAGTGAGCTGAAAAATATTTATAGTCGTCGTTTGTTGCCATTATCATTCATATATTCAATTAATGGAAATCGTTTTTTGTTCACCTTATTATATTATTATAAATACGGTGCAAAATTACTTATTTTATATCACATATATACTCAGCAAATACATTTTTTTGATTTTTATTGCTAAAAACTTTGTAGAGTTTAGAAAAAACGCTACCTTTGCACCCGCATTTAACAATAAGACGGGTAAGTCTTGTACGGCCAGCTCCCTTCGAATCCTCCAGGACGGGAACGTAGCAAAGGTAGTTGGTTGTAGCGGTGCGATGTAAGTAGCTTGCCCACCCGCCTCTTTAGCTCAGTTGGCCAGAGCACGTGATTTGTAATCTCGGGGTCGTTGGTTCGAATCCGACAAGAGGCTCAAGACAAAGGAGAGACATTCAATAAGGAAGAGTCTCTCCTTTTTGTTTTAGCTACAAACCACCATAATGCAATATAGCCATTAAATTACATATTTATGAAATCAGATATTGAGATAGCACGCAGTATCAAACTGGAGAGGATTGAGAACATAGCCGAACATTACGGCATCCCCACAGATGAACTTGAAAACTACGGGAAATACATCGCAAAGGTTCCTGTGAAACTCATCGACGAGGAGAAAGTAAACAAAAGCAATCTCATACTCGTTACTGCCATTACACCAACACTTGCCGGCATCGGAAAGACGACAGTATCTGTAGGACTGACACTCGGAATGAACAGAATAGGCAAGAAAGCGATATGCGCACTACGGGAACCTTCGCTCGGACCTTGCTTCGGAAGGAAAGGCGGAGCTGCCGGAGGAGGATACGCACAGGTGCTTCCAATGGAGAAGATTAACCTACATTTTACAGGCGACTTCCATGCCATCACGTCAGCACATAATATGATAAGCGCCCTTCTCGACAACTACATATACCAGAACAAGGACAACGGATTCTCTTTAAAGGAAATCCTATGGAACCGAGTGCTCGACATCAACGACCGCGGGTTAAGGGATGTCGTAACAGGACTTGGCGGCAAAGCCAACGGTATAGTAAGGGAAACAGGCTTCGACATAACGCCGGCATCAGAGATAATGGCAATACTATGTCTCGCAACTGACGAGGAAGACCTACGCAGACGCATAGAGAACATCACGCTCGGATATACTACAGACGACAGACCTTTCACGGTAAAGGACCTCGGTGTAGGCGGCGCCATAACAGCATTGCTGCTTGATGCCCTCTCACCGAATCTCGTCCAGACCACAGAACATACCGCAGCTTTCGTGCACGGCGGACCTTTTGCCAACATCGCCCACGGATGCAATTCCGTCATAGCTACAAAGATGGCTATGACTTTCAGCGACTACACCATCACAGAAGCCGGCTTCGGAGCAGACCTCGGAGCAGAGAAATTCTACAACATAAAATGCCGCAAAGCCAGATTGCAACCTAAGCTTACGGTACTTGTAGCCACCACCCAAGCCCTGAAAATGCATGGCGGCGTGGCAAAAGATGCTATAAAGGAAGAAAACCACGAAGGCTTGACGAAGGGACTTGCCAACCTCGACAAGCACATAAACAACCTGCAGGTCTTCGGACAAACCGTTGTCGTGGCATTCAACAGATACGCCAACGACACAGATGCCGAGATAGACATCGTACGTCAACACTGCAAAGAGCTCAGCATAGGATTTGCCGTCAACAACGCATTCGTTGAAGGAGGGAAAGGAGCCGAGGAACTTGCACGACTCGTAGTAGACACTATAGAGCACCATCCCTCTGCCCCACTATATCCGACCTATAGCAATGAAGACTCTATAGAAGCCAAAATCTCGAAGGTTGCACGACACATATACGGAGCTGCCACCATAACTTACAGCACGGCAGCCAAGAAAAAGATAAAGACAGCCACCGAAAACGGATTCTCACGCTTCCCCATCTGCATAGCAAAGACGCAGTATTCGTTCTCTACCGACCCGAAGGCGTATGGCGTGGCAAAAGACTTTGAGTTCCACGTTCGGGATATTGTCATAAACAGTGGAGCGGAAATGGTTGTCGTTGTAGCCGGAGACATCATGAGAATGCCAGGACTTCCTAAAGCACCGCAAGCTAACATCATAGATGTTGCGGACGGAAAGATTATCGGACTGTCATAACCATCCACCCGATCACAATACCCCTTTCAATCATCAAAGCGTATTCCAAGCAACAGCAAGTATACGACTTATGCATCGTAAGTATACGACTTATGCACCATAAGTATACGACTTATGCATCGTAAGTATACGGCTTACATATCATAAGAATGTAGGTTGCACATGGAAACTTCATTATATTTGGCGAATAGTCCCTGAGATAAGAAAATATCCCGGGGACTTTTTCGTTTATCACGTTCACCTGTCATCCTTCGCAACACCTTCATCTCCGCAACAACACCCTAATTCTGAAAAGAGGAGAACAACTCAAGACGTAAGGAAAAACACCCTAAAGTATATAGAAAAACACATTCTGACATAAAGCAGACCACTTCAAAACACAAAGCAGAAGACTTCGAGACACAAAAAAACCCTGCTGCTTACGCAAACAGGGCTAATGAAAGGAGGAGTGGTACCACCAGGAATCGAACCGGGGACACAAGGATTTTCAGTCCTTTGCTCTACCAACTGAGCTATGGCACCATCATGTCTGCAAAGAGCATATCGCTCATTTGCGAGTGCAAAGGTACAACTTTTTATTTATTCCACAAACTTTTTCTTGCTTTTTTATTAAAATCTTTTATATTTCACCTCATATTACTTGCTTTTCTTATCCATTTTACGAAATACCATCCAATAGAAGACTGGAAGGACTGTGGCTATAAGAATCATCGAAATCAGCGTACCGAAGAATATCACGGCTGCCATAGGAGACCACAGAGTATTGCCTTCGAGCATCATAGGCAACACTCCGACAGAGGCGGCAGCCGAGGTAAGGAAGATAGGACGCATCCTTCGTTCACCGGCACTAATGGCTGCTTCGCGAACTGTCAAGCCCTGGTCGCGGCGCAACTCTTCTGCATAATCAAGCATAATGATGCCGTTGCGCACAAGTATACCCATAAGACTTACCACACCAAGGATTCCCGTAAGACTCATATCAAAGCCCGTGACGAGGAGTCCGAGCACTGCACCGAGGACACACAAAGCCATAGAGGAAAGATTCACCACGGCAAGACTTATCTTCTTAAAATGGAACAGCAAGATAAAGAAGATGATAAGCACGGCTATTGCAACACCAGAAAACACCTGCGACTGTGTTTCCATATCACGGGCATACATACCACCCGTTTCAACGCTTACCGATGCAGGCAGCTTGATACGTCCTATCTCTGCCATCACTTCTTTCGTAAGGTTGTTAACATTATATCCCGTCTTCGGCTCTGCCAGGACGGAGATAGTGCGCACACCATTACGGCGACATATCGATCCATACGTATACGACGGCTTTATGTCAGCTATCTGCTTGAGAGGAACGGAAGACGTTCCGCCTGCCACAGGAATATATTCGTCTGGCAGCGCGGCAAAGCGATTCTCGTCTGTATAGTCAGACTTCAGCACCACGCCCACTGGGTAATCATTCTCCCATACTGTAGTGAGCGGTATTCCGCTTCCGAACCTCAATGCCATATTTGCGGAGAGCATGGTCTTCGTAACGCCAAGACGTATTGCCTCCGGCTCTTTCAATGTCAAGGAAACGCCAGGCAAAGGATTGCCGAAATCATTACGTACGAGTTGCAGTCCTTCCACCTTACGCATACAAGCCTCCACCTTATGCGCCGCATCTACTATGTCCTGCAAGGAGTCGCCGCTAATGCGTATCTCCACAGGAGAGATAGCATTATTATAATCCATCTGCTTGAACCGGACATAAGCCTGGGGGAAATACTCGCTGTACTTGTCTGCATAATCATCAAGCACATATTGTGTGGCTTCGTCACTTTTGGTGTTTACGATAAACTGTGCGAAGTCAGGTCCACCAATCTGCGGAGCATACGTGGTATGGAAACGTGGAGAACCTTGTCCTACGAATGTTGTTATAGCCGTTATCCTATCGTCCTTTGCCATGATACGGCGCAAGGAGTCAGCCACCTTTGCCGTCTGTTGTGCCGAGGTGCCGTTGGGAGTGTATATCTCCACGGCAAACTGGTTGCGCTCGGCAATAGGCATCATGCGCTGCGGAACCATAACAAAGAGCAGTCCTCCCAGCACTACTGCCGCCAAAGCACCTGCCAGCGTCACTACCGGATGCACAAAACACCGGGCAAGAAGCCAGTTGTACCCATCCTGAAGATAGTCGAGCGGTTTCTTCTTTGCCTTTTTCCCTGCGGGTTCTTTATTCACGGCTATTCCGCTTTTTATGAACTTGTATTGCAGATAAGGCGTAAGAAGTAGAGAGATGGTAAGCGACACAGACAGGATGATAAACATTGCCCACGGAAAGGTCTTTACGAAATCCGCCATATCCCCTTTCATGGTAAAGAGGAACGGGAAGAACGTCAGGCTTATAGACAGCGTGGCTGACAGGACAGACTTGAAGAATTCTCGCGGTGCGGCAATAGTGGCATGGCGCCGATCCATGCCCTCCCCCATCTTCTCCATATAATTGTCTATGATAACCACCGAGTCGTCAACGACCATTCCGAGTGTTACTATCAGGGCTGCAAGCGTTACGGTGTTCAGTTCCATACCGAAGATAAAGAACAAGCCTACGGAGGTAAATATCGTTATCGGTATCGTCATGGCAGAAACTTCCGCCACGCGGCGCGGCATCAGCAATACAACAACAATAATAACGGCAATGACAGAAATCAGAAGTTCCCGGAGGAAGTTCTCCACCGAATCGGAAACCACCTTGCTCTGATCTGTTATTATATTAATATGTACGTCTGTCGGAAGACTCTCTTCATACTCATCAAGGTCTGCCCTCACCTCTTCTCCCATTTTCACGATATCGTTTCCCGGTCTCATTTCCACGGACAGGAGGACGCATTTCACCCCATTATAAGTGATGTATTTATCAAGGCGCGGATACTCTCTTTCTATCTTTGCCACATCTTTCAGCCTGACAACATTTCCTTGAGGGGAGGAATAAACGATTTGGTTTGCTATGTCATACTCGCAGTTGTATGTGTCTGAGATATATACGGGAGCTGTGTTCTCTCCGTTTTCCACCGTTCCGCTTAGAGTAGTGAAGCCTTGCGACGACAGGGTGTTCATTATCATCGATGGTCCAATGCCATATTTCGCCATGCGGTTCTGATCCAGCCTTATCGTGATCTGTTCATTTTCGAGTCCATAAGTGCGCAAGTTTGATATTGACGAGATGCGACGCAGCCTGCTTTTTATGTCATTGATATAGGTGTTCAGCTCCCGGTAAGTCTTCTGCCTGCTGTCTATCGTGACGAGCAATGCCGAAGTGTCTGCTATGTCATCAATAGCCTGCACCGCCACCACTCCGGCTGGCAGCTGCATCTTCAGATTAGACAGACCGTGTTTCAGCTTCGTCCAGAAGGCATCCTTGTCCTCTACTTCGTCTCCAAGCTGCACATAGACTATCAGCATTCCGTCCTTACTGACGGAAGACGTCTTTGTTTTTTTCACTTCTTTAAAGCCAAAGACAAAGTCTTCCACCTGTGGAGCGACACGCTGTTCAATATCATTTGAGCTCATGCCCGGGCAGACTGCGACAACGGCACCCTGCCTTATTGTGAACACCGGCATCTCCTGCTTCGGCATAACTACAAGACCTACTATTCCGGTCACTACGAGCATACCGACAAGCAATATTATAATATTGTGATAGACGAATGCTGAATCTATAAAACTGCGTTTGCTTTCGTTTTCCATCTTTACCGAATTTATTTTTCAACTACACTCATCCCCTCACTTACTTTCTGCGCACCGGAGGTGATGATACGGTCGCCAGAAGAAAGTCCGGACACTACACGCACACCGTTTCCTGCAAAACTTTCCACCTGCACATTCCTACGATAAGCCCTGCCGTTTCTTACTATCCATACGAAACGACTGTTGTCTGTATCCAGCTCCACAGCTCCCATAGGTATTATCAGCCCATCTGTCGCATTCTTTTGCAAGGCAACAGAACAGACCATTCCTGGAAGCAGACTGCCACCATGCCCGTCTATCGTCAGGCGCACGCTATAAGAATGGGAAATGTCGTCGGCAGCTATGCCTTTCTCTTTTACTACACCTGTATACATAGCGTTTCCTTCGGCTTTCACTCTTACCACAGCCTTTTCACCTAAAGAGACACCTGCTATATCATTCTCCGGAACTGAGAAACAGACATCCATCCTTGACACGTCTGCAAGCTTATACACAGGCTGATCTGGAAGAACATTCATGCCGACATCCCCTTGCCGGCTTGTAACGACACCGAAGAAGGGAGCATAGAGATTTGTGCGCGACAGCTGCTCTTTAGCTATGCGTTCTGCCGCCTCAGCCTGTCTCAGCTTTGTCTCTATCTCCACCCATTTTATCTCGGAGATAACGCCCTCGGCATGGAGCTTCTTCATTCTGTTGTAAGCATCCTGTGCCTGACGCAACGTCACCTGAGTGGCATAATGACTGTCCTTCAGCGTTGTAGGAGAGATTGTTCCCAGCAGCTGTCCCTTCGCCACATGGTCACCTTCTTTCACCAAGAGCCTTGTTATGTTGCCACCGATTTCAAAGCTCAGCACCGTTGTTGAAGAAGCCTCCACTGTTCCTACATACTCGTTGCCGACAGAACAATCGCCGACAGAAACTGTTGTTACGCCGACTTTTACCGAAGACTCATCCTTTTTTGCCTCTTTTTTTCCACAACCGCAGAATAAAAGTAGTGTAGCAACCGCCACCAATATATTCCCTTTAATAGTCATAGCTATCCATTTTAAAAATCGCTTGTCGCATGAAACGACGATAAAAATAACTTGCTGCAAAAATAGTGTTTATTGCAAACACGACAAAAAGGACAAAGAAAATATATTGTAAAATATACCTTTTTGAAACAGAAAAAACGAAAAATATATCAAGAGAAGAATTTTTCTCAAGTTTTTTTCATATAAAAAACTATATTTCATAAAAAAGCTATACCTTTACGGAATAATTTATCTTACAAAGATAATACATGCCGGAAACTGAATCATCAAGCCAACTTGAATGTTATGCTGAAGTACGGTTTATCTTTTATAAAAGATAATGCTATACAATAAACAATAAAACGACAACCGCCGAAACGACGACATGGAGCCAGTCAACAACATAAATTCATTCATAATAGGCATGGCAACTGCCTATTATGCCATCATGTCCTACCAGATGTTCTCAACAAAGAACAATGGCAGTACAAGACTGAAGAAGGCACTGGCATGGATCTTTCTATATTGGACCATTAGCAATGCTAAAGACATCATACTTACCTTCCCGGGAATGTATTCCCAAAAGAACCTTGACATGACAATTGTCATCGACGGATGGTCGGCTATTACATGTATGGCGTTCCTCTATGAACTGACACGCCCCGGATGGATTACGGTAAAGAACATTGCCAAAGCCTGCATTCCGTTCTTCATCTATACCATATTATATATATGCTTCCCCACACACAGGACAATCTATTTCATCACGGCATTCCTTACCCTGTTCGGACTCTACATCACAATAATAGGATACAGAAACAGTATCGCCTACATGAAACACATAAGAAGCTACTACTCCAATATCGACGACATAGACATCTCCTGGTTGAGGAAAGTATTTCTCCTTGCCGCAGCAGGACTCCTGTGCTGGCTCTTCACATCAATCCATGGCAATATCCTTACTGATATTCTATATTATATCGCATCTGTTGCAATATGGCAGATAGTAATACACCACTGCAGAAAGCTTAAACAAGTATCTATTTCCGATACCGACAAGAACACTTCCTTACAAGCCGGCGCCACCAAGCAAGCACAGGAGGAAAGGAAATATTCGTTTGACGGAATGCCCGAAAAGCTTGTTGAGGGAGAAGAACTGTATCTGCAGCCCGACCTCACTCTCGATGATTTGGCAAAAAAGCTGAATACCAACAGGACTTATCTCAGTTCGTACTTCTCAAACGTAATCCGCAAGACATTCTACGACTATATAAACGAGCTTAGAATAACCCAAAGAAGCATACCGCTGATGAAAAGCTGTCCGGGCAATACTCTCGAACAAATAGCACAGGCAAGCGGTTTCAACTCCCTTTCTACTTTCAGACGAGCCTTCAAGAAGATTACCGGAGATACGCCAAGCATATACAGAGAGAAGAACCAATAGAGAACAAACAGAACAAGACCAAGAAAAAAAACATAAGAACATGGAAGATTTAAGAATCCTTATTGTTGACGACATTCCGACAAACGTTGCACTCATAGCTGCTATAATAAAGAAGCTGAATGCCAGACAAGAAACCGCAGGAAACGGAGAAGAGGCACTAAGCCTCATTGACTCCTTCAAGCCGCACATCGTGTTGCTTGACCTTATGATGCCGGGCATTGACGGATGGGACATAATAAAAGCCATAAGAGAGAAATACTCCAAGGAACAGATGTCTATCATCGTTACATCTGCAATAACAGACTACGGAACTATCACAGAATGCCAAAACATCGGCGTTGACGACTTCATAACAAAGCCTATCATGCCTGACTTGCTGCTGAACTCGATTCAACTGAACGCATTAAAATTCATCTGACAACATGAGAATCGCCATAAAGCCTCATCGGTTGAAAGGATATATCATACGCACAATGGTCACAATGCTTTGTGTCATGAATTTCACTTCTCTCTTCTACGCTCGTTGCATGCAAGTATATTCATCATAAAACGAAAGTCGGTAACTTTCGCATAGAAATTACGTAACTTTCTTGGAGAAAGTCGGTAACTTTCCATTTTTAACATATTCTCTTGTTTTTCCTGACCACCGAAAAAAAGTAAGCGGCATGCATATTAAATGTGTTAAATGCAACTTGATATTTAAAAGAAAACACTAACTTTGCAAATAAAAATAACAAAGTTAGTATGGAAGAAAAAACAACAGACAAGAATATAAGAAAGAACCCATTCTTCGAACCTTATACCACACCACATGAAACCGTACCCTTCGACAAAATAAAAATCGAAGACTACGAAGAGGCTTTCATGGAGGGTATAAGAAGAGATGACGAACAAATAGAAAAGACCATCTCCAATACGGACGAGCCGACTTTCGACAACACTATCATTAATGTGGATGACGACAAAGACGGATACTACGACTTGCTGTCAAGAGTGTCTACCGTATTCTTCAATCTGCTAAGCGCAGAAACGAATGACGAGATGGATGCTCTGGCACAGAAACTTCAACCGATTCTTACGAAACACGCCAATGACGTAAGACTGAACAAGAAACTGTTTGAAAGAATAAAATATGTCTATGAACACCACCGGGAACTGACACCTGAAGAACAGATGCTCCTTGAGAACTGCTATGACGGATTCGTCAGAAGCGGTGCGCTGCTCGACGATGAAGGAAAGGAGAAGCTGCGCAAGCTTACTGAAGAAGCAAGCATGCTGTCACTGCAGTTTTCACAGAATCTGCTCAAGGAGAACAAAGCATACACCATAAACATAACCAACGAGGAAGAGCTCGACGGACTGCCCGACACGGCAAAAGAGGCTGCCGCACTGGCAGCAAAGGAACATGGGAAAGAAGGATGGGTGTTTACACTCGACTACCCAAGCTACAGCCCTTTCATGACATATTCCACACAGCGCGAACTCAGAAAGAAGCTGTATATGATGCGCAACACAATATGCACACACAGCAACGACGAAAACAACATCAACATCTGCAGACGTATAGTAAACCTGAGAAGGGAGATAGCCCAGCTCTTAGGTTTCAACACCTATGCCGACTACGTATTGAAGAACCGCATGGCAAGCAATGAGGCCAACGTATACAAATTGCTGAACGACCTCATCTCCGCCTACATGCCTACAGCAAAAGCTGAAGTGCAGGACATAGAAAAGAAGGCAAAGGAAATGGAAGGGAACGACTTCATAATGGAACCTTGGGACTTCAGCTACTACTCCCACAAGCTGCAGCTCGAAAGATTCAACCTTGACGCAGAGATGCTCCGCCCGTATTTCGAACTGGGCAAAGTGATAGAAGGCGTGTTCGGACTTGCAAACAAACTGTACGGCATTACATTCAAGGAGAACAAAGACATTCCTGTCTACCACGGCGACGTAAAGGCTTATGAGGTTTTTGACAAAGACGGTTCATACCTTGCCGTATTCTATGCCGACTTCCATCCGCGCAAAGGCAAGCAAGGCGGAGCATGGATGACGGAATATCAGGGACAATGGATAGACAAGAAGGGAGAGAACGTAAGACCACACGTCAGCGTAGTGATGAACCTTACGAAACCGACTGCCGAAAAGCCTGCATTACTGACATTAGGGGAAGTGGAAACATTCCTGCATGAGTTCGGACACTCGCTGCACGGAATGTTTGCAAATACAAGATTCGAGAGTCTGTCGGGCACAAACGTTTGGTGGGATTTCGTGGAGTTGCCGTCGCAGTTTATGGAAAACTATGCCGTGGAAAAGGATTTCCTCAGGACCTTCGCTTTCCATTACAAGACGGGGGAACCACTGCCAGACGAACTGATAGACAGAATAGCAAAGAGCAGAAACTTCATGGTGGCGTACGGATGTATGAGGCAGGTAAGCTTCGGACTTCTCGACATGGCTTACTACACACAGAGCAAACCGTTTACTGACGACATCATACCTTTCGAAAAGAAAGCCTGGGAAAAGGCTATGGTTCTGCCTCAGCTTCCTGACACCTGCATGACAGTACAGTTCAGTCATATAATGGCCGGAGGATATGCTGCCGGATACTACAGCTACAAATGGGCTGAGGTGCTCGATGCCGACGCTTTCAGCGTGTTCAAGAAAAACGGCATCTTCAACAGGGAAACGGCACAGAGCTTCCGCGACAACATCCTGTCGAAGGGCGGCACGGAGCATCCGATGACACTATACAAGAGATTCCGCGGATGTGAACCTACCATCGACGCACTGCTTGAGAGAAACGGAATAAAGAAAGCTTCGGCAGAGGAAAACCGCCAGGCTAAGCACTGACAACAAACACTACCAACAATCATGGACGACAAAGAGAAACAGCTCAGACTTGACCTCAAATACCTGCGCATGGCAGGTATATGGTCGGAGAACAGCTACTGCGAGAGAAGAAAGGTGGGATGCCTTGTCGTGAAAGACAAAATGATAATCAGCGACGGCTACAACGGCACGCCAAGCGGATTCGAGAACGTGTGTGAGGACGAGAACAACGTGACTCACCCCTACGTGCTCCATGCCGAGGCAAACGCCATAACGAAACTCGCCCGAAGCTCCAACAACAGCGACGGAGCGACGCTCTACGTCACCGACGCTCCATGCATAGAATGCTCCAAACTGATAATACAGGCCGGCATCAAGCGTGTCGTCTATGCCAGGGAATACAGGCTCAGCGAGGGCATCGACCTTCTGAAAAGGGCTAAAATCAATGTGATACATCTTAATCCAGACGAATATGAGACAAAATAGACCCAACCGACTGACGCCGATTCTTATGGCAATCTGCGTGATAGTGGGTGTGGTGATCGGCACTTTCTATGCCAACCATTTCTCGGGCAACAGACTGAATATCATAAACTCGGGAAGCAACAGACTGAACAACCTGCTGCATATCATCGACGACCAATATGTTGACGACGTGAACATCGACTCGCTCGTTGATATGGCGATACCGCAGATACTTTCTGACCTCGACCCTCACTCGGTTTATATCAGCGCCGAAGACGTGCAGAGAACGCAGGACGACCTCAAGGGCTCGTTCTCGGGAATCGGCGTGGAATTTGTTATCCGACAAGACACCATCCACGTGCAGAACGTGGTGAAGAACGGTCCGGCACAGCAGGCTGGAGTACTGGCCGGCGACAAGATAGTTAGCGTGGACGGAAAGCCTTTCGTGGGAAAGGTGGTGACCAACGAAGAGGCGATGCGCCGACTGAAGGGACAAAAGGGCACGAAGGTGAAAATCGGAGTGATGAGGTATGGATCGAAAGCCGTGAAATACTTCACCATAACGCGTGCCAACATTCCTCAGAAGAGCATTTCAGCGGTGTATATGCTCGATGAGAATACGGGATATATCAAGATAAAGAACTTCGGTGAGAACACTTACGCCGAACTGCTCGTGGCTCTGGCGGAACTGTCGCAGGAGGGATTCGCAAACCTCGTGATAGACCTGCGCGACAACACGGGCGGATATCTCGAATCGGCTGTGCAGATGATAAACGAGTTCCTGCCCAAGAACAAGCTCATTGTATATACCGAAGGAAGGAAATCGCCAAGACAGGAGTTCCGCAGCGACGGCAGCGGCAGCTATCAGAGCATACCGCTCGTAGTGCTCATCAACGAGGCGTCGGCATCGGCTTCTGAAATCTTTGCCGGAGCGATACAGGACAACGACCGCGGAACGATAATCGGACGCCGTTCGTTCGGAAAGGGACTGGTGCAGAAACAGATGGAATTCCCCGACGGCAGCATTATCCGTCTGACCACCGCCCGCTACTACACCCCATCGGGACGCTGCATCCAGAAGCCTTATACGGCTGGCGACAATGTTGACTACGAAGAGGACCTGCTGGCGAGATACCAGCACGGCGAATTCTTCTCACAAGACAGCATCAAGCACACGGGACCTGCCTACCACACCGGCATCGGCAGGACGGTGTATGGCGGTGGCGGCATCACGCCTGACATCTTCGTACCGGAAGATACTATCGGCATGACGTCATACCTGAAAGAGGCAAGCATGAGCGGACTCATCCTGCAATTCGCCTTCGTATATACCGACGACAACCGCATCAAGCTGAACTCGTATAAGGAGATGATGGAACTGGCTGACTATCTGAAGAAACAGAACCTCGTGGACAAGTTCGCCACATTCGCCAACAAGAACGGACTCCAGAGGCGCAACCTGATGATAAAGAAGTCGCACAGACTGCTCGACCGCTATATCAACAGCCGCATCATATACAACATCCTCGACGAGAAGGCATGGACGCAGTATATCAACGGCGACGACAAGGTGATAGACGCTGCCCTCAACGTGTTCAAGAACAATGCGGCGTTCCCCAAGAAACCTCAGCCTGCTCCTAAAGCTGCCACAAAGAAGGCAGCAGCAAAGGGAAAGAAGCTGCATAATGGCAAATGAGGCGAAACGGGATGACGACCTGAACCCGACCATAATAATCTGACAAAGAAAAACTAACGGTTATGCTTACAAAGACAGAATTGAGAAAGGCTGTCAGACAGCTGAAGAAGCAACATACGCAAGAGGAACTCAAGGCGCTTTCTACCGTAATCACGGGAAAGCTCCTTGAGCTCGACATCATCAAGGATGCCGACACCGTGATGCTCTATTGCTCTCTGCCCGACGAGGTGTATACCATGGATATGATACACAGGCTGCATGAAGAGGGGAAGAAAATCGTGTTGCCAAAGGTGATCAGCGACTGCGAGATGGAACTGAGGGAATACGATGGCGACGCTGACCTGGAGGTGGGTAGCTTCGGCATCATGGAACCGTGCGGAAAACTCTTCACTGATTATGAAGACATCGACGTGGCGGTGATTCCGGGAATGGCTTTCGACAAGGACGGCAACCGCCTCGGCAGAGGAAAGGGATATTACGACCGCTTTCTGAACGCTGCCGGAAAGAGGGGCGTCAATGAAAAGTGTGAAAGCGGAAAAGGCGTCAATGAAAAGCGTGAAAACAGGAAGGGGAATACATATAAAATAGGTATATGTTTCCCGTTCCAGTTCGTAGATGCAGTGCCTGCCGACGAACATGACAACAGGATGGACATGGTGGTCTGCGGTCAATAAAACTTTATATCAGTTATTATCATACTGCCCACCTCTGCATTGAGACGGGTGATGAGCCGCTGCTTCATCATGGAGAGATCTTGACGAAGGGCGGGATTCTTTATCTTCACCATCAGGGTCTGGTTCTTAATGAACTTCTCTCCAGTGTATGCCACCACGCCCGGTCCCACGACCCTATCCCATGCGTTAACAAGACGATGCTGGAGAAGCGGCGTCTCAAGGCCCGGCGCCGCCGGAACGAGACCCGTGACGACGGGCTTGCCCGTCGTGATCGTTCCCGTCTCCTGCTCAAATTCCGGGATCGGGATCGCCAGGACGAAGTAATGTTT
>ENA-ORNT01000456-ORNT01000456.1-human-gut-metagenome-genome-assembly--contig:-NODE-456-length-30139-cov-3.463037_pt1 | contig 30139 bp, 29 predicted proteins | sample MGYA00242120_ERZ509032 | MGnify/ENA primary metagenome ERZ509032 (study PRJEB26280, sample SAMEA2338729) | human gut metagenome | biome: human gut; feature: human-associated habitat; material: faeces...
AATTACGAAACCGTTTTCATTTTGACTCCCGTTTTGTCTGACGCTCAGATGAAGGAAGCGGTAGAGAAATTCACGAACCTTCTGAAAGCTCAAGGAGCTGAGATCGTGAATGAAGAGAACTGGGGCTTGCGCAAGTTAGCTTATCCTATCGACAAGAAGACAACAGGCTTCTACCAGTTGGTTGAATTCAAGGCAGATCCGAGTGTTATCGCTACATTGGAATTGAACTTCCGTCGTGACGAGCGTGTGATCCGCTTCTTGACTTTCCGTCAAGACAAGTATGCCGCAGAATATGCAGCTAAGAGAAGAAATCTGAAATCATCTAAAGAAACAGTAAAGGAGAATAATTAATTATGGCAGCAACTCAATCAGAAATCAGATATTTAACTCCGCCTTCAGTAGACGTTAAGAAAAAGAAATATTGCCGTTTCAAAAAGAACGGTATCAAGTATATCGATTATAAGGATCCTGAATTCTTGAAGAAATTCTTGAACGAGCAAGGTAAGATCCTTCCGCGTCGTATCACTGGTACTTCCTTGAAGTTCCAACGTCGTGTGGCTCAGGCTGTAAAGCGTGCTCGTCACTTGGCTTTGCTTCCTTACGTAACCGATTTGATGAAATAATTTAAAAAAGGAGGAAAGTTTTTATGAAGATTATTTTAAAAGAAGATATCAACAACCTTGGATACAAGGATGATGTAGTTGAAGTAAAGAGTGGTTACGGTCGTAACTACCTTATTCCACAAGGCAAGGCAGTTATCGCTTCTGAATCTGCACTTAAGGTGTTGGCTGAAAACCAACGTCAACGCGCTCACAAGCTCGCTAAGATCAAAGCTGATGCTGAAGCTGTGGCTGAAAGCCTGAAGGATGTAGCTCTTACTCTTACCGCTAAGGTGAGCAACAAGGGCACCATCTATGGTTCAATCACCAACATTCAAATTGCTGAAGCTCTTGAAAAGCTCGGTCACAACATCGATCGCAAGATTATCGTTGTGAAGAACCAAGTTAAGGAACTCGGCAAGTATGAAGCTATCGTTAAGCTCCACAAGGAAGTGTCTGCTGTAATTCCTTTCGAAGTTGTAGCAGAAGCTGAACCAGAAGCAGAAGTTGAAGCAACTCCAGCTGAATAATATTTACAAAATATATTCGCAATAAATTAAAGCCATCCATTAGGGTGGCTTTAATTATTTTATATATATGATGCTTGGGTTACTTGATTTGCTTCAAACTTGTGGTGTCTAATCGATTGAAGAATTTCTCCTTGATGAGCTGCCCTACTTCGTCGTTGCCGTTAATGGCATGGAGAATGGTGTGCTGCAGCGAGTCGGAAAGAGTTTTGTGAATTTGCAATAGTTTCTTCTCCTTTGCAGAGTTGAGCGACGAGTCGGCTAACGCTTTGCGATAGTCAATCTCAATTTTCTTGAGTTCCTTGTTGAGCGTGTAAATGTTTTTGCACCTTGAAAGGTATTCGTGGTTGGCTTTGCCGCCCCAGATAATCACATTGTCCTTTCCGATTGTGATTTCTGTTTCGCACTTTTCGAGAATGAAAGTGATTGGCTCTTTCTTGCCATAGTCGAGCATGGCGATGGTTTGCTGCTGCATTTCGCCAGAAAGTGTGAGCGTTCCGTTTTTGAGTTTGCCAGCATTCAGTGTGCGCAGGTGATTGTAGTCGGAATCATACACCAGCACTTTCACGCTATCGGAGTCGGCAATTTCAGATTTAATCTTCAGTTTGTAGTTGCCAATATCGGATTCTCTGTCGCAACTGCTAAACAGACCAAGTGCTATTGATGAAAATATAATGAGGTTTCGAATGTTCATAATGCAAAATTAGTGCTTTTTGTAGAACTTTCCACAAAAAAAACTGCATTTCAATTTTTCTATTTCGGATTTATAGTGTAATTTTGCACCACTTATCAAACTACATGGGGATGACATGGCTTTGACAGCGTGTAGAGGTGGTAAGTAAGCATGCAGAGCGATAATGGCAAGGCTCTATAATCTCAGTCATTGACAAATTTAAATGGCGAAAACAACTACGCTCTCGCTGCCTAACCGAAGTACAGTAAGTTGGCTTTATTACTACCCAAGGAGGTAGTAACGAGACATCGCCCGATTGCCCTTTTTCCGAGGCGTATCGATATGGCGGTGCAGGAATTTCGGGAATAGCTGGATTCGAGTCTCGCGGATTTGGCGAAATTTAGAGAATAAGCTTTAGGTTGGTGGTCTTGATCCTGCCTATCGACGAAAACCAAGTCAAGACTAAGCATGTAGAAAGCTTATTAGTTCCACGTTTGGACGAGGGTTCAATCCCCTCCATCTCCACAAAAGGTAACAGAAAAGGCGACTGATTCGGATTCAGCCGCCTTTTATTTTGGGTGTGTCTTGTTGGGGATTACTTTTGGTAGTATTGTTCGCGGAGAGCCAATACTTTTTCGTCGGTGATGTAGTCGTCGTAGTCCATCATCTTATCAATGATACCGTTTGGAGTGAGTTCGATTTCACGGTTGCAAACGGTTTGGATAAATTCGTGGTCGTGGCTCGACATCAGCACAATGCCCTTGAAGGCTTGGAGCGTGTTGTTGAACGCCTGAATTGATTCCAAGTCGAGGTGGTTGGTTGGGGTGTCGAGAATGATGGTGTTGGCATTGGTCATCATCATCTTAGAAATCATACATCTGCGCTTTTCACCACCAGAGAGCACCTTCGCTTTCTTCAATACATCTTCGCCAGCGAAGAGCATTTTGCCCAAGAAACCTTTGAGGTAAATTTCGCTTGTGTCGTCGCTGTATTGTGCCAGCCAGTCAACGAGGTTGTAGTCGTTGTCGAAGAACTTATCGCTTTCAAGTGGCAGATATGAATATGTGATGGTTTGTCCCCATTCAAATGTACCAGCGTCGGCCTTTCTATTGCCAGTGATGATTTCGAAGAAAGCGGTCATGGCACGAGGGTCGCGGCTCAAGAACACAATCTTGTCGCCCTTCTCCACGTTGAAAGTCAAGTCCTTGAACAAGATTTCGCCATCGATACTTGCTGTAAGTCCGTTCACTTCAAGAATCTTGTTGCCTGGTTCACGTTCAGGAGTGAAAATAATGCCAGGATAGCGGCGTGAAGATGGTTGGATTTCTTCAATATTGAGTTTTTCCAACATCTTTTTGCGGCTTGTGGTTTGCTTAGATTTAGCCACGTTGGCGCTGAATCGGCGAATGAATTCAAGAAGTTCCTTCTTCTTTTCTTCAGCACGCTTATTCTGTTGCTGCTGTTGACGCAAAGCCAACTGACTACTCTGATACCAGAAACTGTAGTTACCAGCGTAAAGAGTGATTTTGTGATAGTCGATATCCAAAGTGTGGGTGGAAATAGCATCGAGGAAGTGACGGTCGTGACTCACCACAAGCACAGTGTTTTCGCAGTTGCTCAAATAGTTTTCGAGCCATGTCACGGTGTCGAGGTCAAGGTCGTTGGTAGGTTCATCGAGCAACAAGTTATCAGGGTTGCCGAAAAGCGCTTGAGCCAGCAGCACACGCACCTTTGCTTTAGCTGGCATGTCTTTCATCATAGTGTAGTGAAATTCCTCCTTCACGCCCAGACCGCTAAGCAAGGCTGCCGCATCGCTTTCAGCGTTCCAACCATTCATTTCAGCGAATTTTTCTTCAAGTTCGCTTGCTCTTACGCCGTCGGCATCAGAGAAATCCTCTTTTGCATAAATAGCATCTTTTTCCTTCATCACAGCCCAAAGTTCAGAGTGACCTTGGAGCACAGTGTCGATAACGGAGAAGTCGTCGAATGCAAAGTGGTCTTGGGCAAGCACGCTCATGCGCTCACCAGGACCTTGCGTCACGGTACCGTGTGTTGGTGTGAGTTGGCCGCTAAGCATACGCATGAGCGTACTTTTACCTGCGCCGTTAGCACCAATAATACCATAACAGTTACCAGCTGTGAACTTCAAATTCACATCTTGGAACAAAACTTTTTTCCCGAATTGAATACCTAAGTTGTTTGTAATAATCATTATAATAAGATAGAGAATTATTCAGATTTAACGTTACCACTCAATCCGAAATCCGGTGGATTGTGTGGTAACGTCAAAGTTATTTTCAAATTATATTATTCTCCAGCTGGAGCTACTGGCGCAGGTGTTGGCGCTGCTGGTGCTTCATGCTTGGGCTCAGATTTAACGGCTGGAGCCTTTTCTGCATCAACACTCTTTTTGGAATCAGCATTGCTTACTTCTGTTATAGGAGTCTCCTCAATTTTTTCAGTCACCTCTTTCTTCTCCTTTTTTACGCCTTTTGCAACAAGAGCCGCTTTAGTGGAGTCTTTTGCTGCTATTGTGGGAGTTTCGGTAATCACCTTAACTGTGGTGTCGGCATTATGGGGCGAATTAACGCTCACCAACGTGTCCTCGTCAACAACAGTAGCGTCGTCGCCTCCTTTAAATGGGTTGCAGGTAACCATCCACGCCACCACACCGGCTATTGCGCAAATCAACAACGCGTAGGCCACATATTTAAATCTGATTTTCTTCAGCAGACTGAGCGAAAATGACGCCTTAACATTTGTGGCGTTAATCAGCACATGGCAAGCGTTTGCGAGTTCTTTCATCTGCTTGAGCTGATCGTTTTTCGCCTGAGTAGAAAGTTCGGGATTGGAGAGAATGCGACGAATCGCTTTTGCGTCAATATCCTCTTGTGAGCAGAGCAGTAGAAGGTCGCCTTGCTTGTAGTCTGTCAACTGGCTAACCCTTGCTTTGGAATTGTAGATGTCTAAAACCAAGTTGCGCGAGTCGAACACGATTTCCTGGTCGTCGGGGCGAACTTGGATAGCTCTTGTTTTGCCAGTTTGTGCAATAAAACAACCTCCTGCATTATATACAACGAGCAGAAAATCTGATTTTTTAAATTCTGCTCTACAATCGCCACTCAACTGGTCGATTACCTCGTTGAAATCATCAGTAGTGAAATGTTTGTTCAGATTATACGAAGTAATGATTTCGTTGTAGACTTCGCTTGCAAGTGTTTGGTTGTTAGATAATACATATATGTAGTTTCTATTTTCCTCCGATGGTAAAATAGAATAATCACTCATTCCCTTGTGATTATAAATGTCTAAATCAAATTTCATCGCGAAAAAGCATAGTTTATTTACAGACGACAAAATTACTAAAAAATAATCATTAATTAATGCTGTGCAAGCATCAAAATATGCTTTATTAAATTTTATTATTAAATAATGTTGTAAGGGCAACTAAAAGTTGACCAAAAGGCATTTTTTTTGTAATTTTGCATAAATTTGAATCTACAATAACTAATTCAATTAATCATAATCTCAAACTCATGAGTAAAGAAAAAAAATTCATGACGTGTGATGGTAACACCGCTGCTGCTCACATCAGTTATATGTTTACTGAAGTGGCTGCAATCTACCCTATCACACCATCTTCGCCAATGGCGGAGCATGTCGATGAATGGGCGGCTGCTGGTCGCAAAAACATTTTCGGCGAAACTGTAACAGTTCAGGAAATGCAAAGCGAAGCAGGTGCTGCTGGTGCGCTCCACGGTTCACTCCAGGCTGGCGCACTCACTACCACTTACACAGCATCACAAGGTTTGTTGCTGATGATTCCAAACATGTATAAGATTGCTGGTGAACTTCTTCCTGGCGTTTTCCATGTTACTGCTCGCACATTGGCATCACACACTCTCTGTATCTTCGGCGACCATCAAGACGTGATGGCAACTCGCCAAACAGGTTTTGCAATGCTTTGCGAAGGTTCTGTACAAGAAGTTATGGACCTTTCAGCAGTTGCTCACCTTGCGGCTATCAAGTGCAGCGTTCCATTCTTGAACTTCTTCGACGGTTTCCGTACTTCTCACGAAATCCAGAAGATTGAGGCCCTCGAACAAGAAGATTTGGAACCACTCTTGGACCGTGAAGCACTTGCCAACTTCCGCAAGCGCGCTATGAATCCAGATAGCCCTGTGACTCGTGGTACTAACGAAAACCCTGACGTGTTCTTCCAGCACCGTGAATCTTGCAACGAATACTACAACGCAATTCCTGCTATCGTAGAAGACTACATCAACAAAATCAACGCTATCACTGGCCGTCAATACGGATTGTTCGACTACTATGGTGCAAAAGATGCCGACCGCGTGATTATCGCAATGGGTTCTGTAACCGAGGCTATCCGCGAGGCTATCGACCACATGACTGAACAAGGTGAGAAGGTTGGTCTTGTATCAGTTCACTTGTATCGTCCATTCTCTGCTAAGCACTTCCTCTCTGCAGTTCCAAGCACAGCAAAGCGTATCGCTGTACTCGACCGCACAAAAGAACCTGGTGCAAATGGCGATCCATTGTACCTCGATGTTAAGGAATGCTTCTATGGCACAGAAAACGCTCCTCTTATCGTAGGTGGTCGTTACGGTCTTGGTTCAAAAGACACTACTCCAGCACAAATTACTGCTGTGTATGAGAACCTTGCTTTGCCAATGCCAAAGAATCAATTCACTGTAGGTATCGTTGACGATGTTACATTCACTTCACTTCCTCAGAAAGAAGAAATCGCAGTAGGTGGCAAGGGTTTGTTCCAGGCTAAATTCTACGGTCTCGGTGCTGATGGTACTGTGGGTGCTAACAAGAACTCTGTAAAGATTATCGGTGACAACACCAACAAGTATTGCCAAGCATATTTCTCTTACGACTCTAAGAAGTCGGGCGGTTTCACTTGCTCACACCTCCGTTTCGGTGACGAACCAATTCGCTCAACTTACTTGGTGACCACTCCAAACTTCGTGGCATGTCATGTACAGGCTTACCTGCACATGTATGATGTGACTCGTGGCTTGCAAAAGAATGGCACATTCCTTCTTAACACCGTATGGGAAGGCGACACTCTCGCAAACAATCTTCCTAACCGTGTGAAGAAATATTTCGCAGACAACAACATCACAGTTTACTATATCAACGCTACCAAGATTGCGATGGAAATTGGCTTGGGCAACCGCACCAACACCATTCTCCAATCAGCATTCTTCCGCATCACTGGCGTAATTCCTGTTGACCTTGCTGTAGAGCAAATGAAGGCATTCATCGTTAAGTCTTACGGACGTAAGGGTGAAGATGTGGTGAACAAGAACTATCAGGCAGTTGACCGTGGTGGCGAATACAAGAAACTCGATGTGGATCCAGCTTGGTCAAATCTTCCAATTGAAAACACTGTTGAAGACGACGCTCCTGAGTTCGTTCGCAACCTCGTTCGTCCGATCAATGCACAAGATGGCGACTTGCTCCCAGTAAGCGCATTCAAGGGTATTGAAGATGGTACTTGGCAAAACGGTACCGCTGCTTACGAAAAGCGCGGTGTGGGCAACTTCGTTCCTGTATGGAATGCAGAAAACTGTATCCAATGTAACAAGTGTGCTTACGTTTGTCCTCACGCTGCAATCCGTCCATTCCTTCTCGATGAAAACGAATCAGCCGCTTCTCCATTCAAGGAAGAAGAAAAGCTCAAAGCTATCGGCAAGGGCTTGGAAGGCCTCAAGTTCGTTCAGGTTGTTGACGTGCTCGACTGCTTGAGCTGCGGCAACTGTGTTGACGTATGTCCTGGCAAGAAGGGTGCTAAGGCTCTTGAAATGGCTCCACTTATGGAACACGAACAAGACCAAAAACTCTGGGATTACTGCATCAAGAATGTTACTTCAAAGCAACATCTCATCGACACCAAGCTCAATGTGAAGAACTCACAATTTGCAACTCCTCTCTTTGAATTCAACGGTGCTTGCTCTGGCTGTGGTGAAACTCCATATCTCAAACTCATTTCTCAACTCTTCGGTGACCGTGAAATGGTAGCTAATGCTACTGGTTGCTCTTCAATCTATACTGCAGCCGTTCCTTCTACCCCACTCACCACCAACGAAAAGGGTCATGGTCCAGCTTGGGCTAACTCTCTGTTCGAAGACTTCTGTGAGTTTGGTTTCGGTATGTTTATCGGTGACGAAAAACTTCGCACTCGCGTGAAAGGCTTTGTTCAGGAAGCACTTGCTTGCGACAGCGTTTCTGACGATGTTAAGGCTCTCTACCAAGAATGGCTCGACAACTACGAAGACGGACCTAAGAGCCGTGAATTGAGCGACAAGATTCAAGAAGCTATCGCTGACAGCGATGTGCCTTGCAACCAAAAGGTGAAGAGTTTGGCTAAGTACTTGGTTAAGCGTTCACAATGGATTGTGGGTGGCGACGGTGCTTCTTACGATATCGGTTTCGGTGGTCTCGACCACGTTATCGCCTCTGGTAAGAATGTGAATATCCTCGTTCTCGATACTGAGGTTTATTCTAACACTGGTGGTCAAGCATCTAAGGCTACTCCTATTGGTGCTATTGCTAAGTTTGCCGCTGCTGGTAAGCGTGTTCGCAAGAAAGACATCGGTTTGATTGCTTCTACTTACGGTTATGTATATGTGGCTCAAATCGCTATGGGTGCCGACAATGCCCAAGCACTCAAGGCAATTCGTGAAGCAGAAGCATACGATGGACCATCACTCATCATCGCTTACGCTCCATGTATCAACCACGGTTTGAAGGCTGGTATGGGTAAGAGCCAAGCAGAAGAAGCGAAGGCTGTGGCATGCGGTTACTGGCACCTCTGGCGCTACAACCCTGCTCTCGAAGCAGAAGGCAAGAATCCATTCACCCTCGACAGCAAGGCTCCAAACTGGGACAACTTCATCGACTTCTTGAAGGGCGAAGTTCGTTACGCATCTGTAATGAAGCAATACCCAGACGAAGCAGAAGAACTCTTCCGTGCTGCTAAGGACAATGCTCAATGGCGCTACAACAACTACCGCCGTCTTGCATTGCAACAATGGGGTGTAGAACCTAACGAATAATATTCGTAAACATACATAAATTTAGGGTCTCGAAGTTATTCTTCGAGACCCTTTTTTTGACTTTAAAAATTTCTTTTTACGATTAGTCGCGTTTGATTTGTTTAAGCGCTTGTGCAAGCTGGTCGGGGCATGATGTGGATTTGAAACCGCATCTGATTCCTTCCAGTTTTTTAATTGCGTCGTCGATTTTCATTCCTTTAACGAGGATGGAAATTCCTTGTAAGTTACCGTTACAGCCACCGTAAAATGTTACGTTTTCGATGATGTCGCCGTTTGTCACAATGTCGATCTGTGTCGAGCAAGTGCCTTGAGTGTAGTATGTGAGATTTGCCATAATTTATGCGTGTATTAATTCTACTAATGCTCTACGATTAAGAATTTGAATTTCGTTTTGAGTAAATGTGATTATTTTGTGTAGTTGCAGTTCTTCCAGTGCCATCACCAATGTTGTGCGCCGCACGCCCAACAACAAGCATAAGTCTTTTTGCTTATAGGTGATTTTGATGTTTTTTGAATTTCTCGTAGTCAACTCATATACCAACAGCGCGAATCGAGTATTGAAATTTCCGCCCGCGTTGGTAGTAAACGACCATATTCTGTTTTGCGAATTTCTTGAAAGGTAATTGAGAATATTGAAAAGCAGGATTTTTTCGGATTGCAGCATTTCAATATAGTCGGTTTTCTGAATTTGAAGCACACCGCAATCCTCGTTGGCAATTACATTGCAAGGATATTCTGTGGTTCTTCCAAACAAATAATCAGGAGCGATTACTTCTGGAGCATCTAATGTTTGGCTAAGTTCCACTTTGGTTTTAGAACTTTCTATTACGACGTTCACACTACCAGAAACCACAAATCTCATGTGTGTGCAAACATCGCCTTGTTCTATAATCGTGTCCCCTTTCTTATATTTCAAAAAATGAAAAGGATATTTTTCAACCAATTGCGACAGTGACTGCTTACTGATGCCTTGGAATAGAGGAAGAGTCAATAATTTATCAAACATACTTTTTATAAGAATGGTGATTTATTTTGCAAAGTTATAAAATTTCTTTCACCGAAATGTTAAAAACGAATTGGTTTTAACAAAAAATAGTCCCATTCTAAATAGAATAGGACTAAATATGATGTATACGTGTTGAGTTACTTCAGTTTAGAAATCACTTCGTCAATTGTGAGGTTTTCTTGTTCGCCAGTTTCCATACATTTGAGAGCGATGGTGCCATTAGCCATTTCGGTTTCACCCACCATGGCAACATAAGCTACATTTTTATCGTTGGCATAGCTCATTTGCTTTTTCATTTTAGTGGAATCGGGATAGATTTCGGAAGGAATACCGTTTGCTCTCAATTTCATCACATATTGGAGCGACTGTGCGCCTTCCTTTTCGCCGAAGTTCACGAACAGCACTTTGGTTGATGCAAGGGTGTCTTTTGGATAGAGTTCCAAAGTGTTGAGCACATCGTAAATGCGGTCAGCACCAAAACTAATACCCACGCCCGAAGTGCCAGGCATACCAAACACTCCTGTAAGGTTGTCGTAACGGCCACCACCAGTGATACTGCCAATAGTCACATCTTTTGCCTTCACCTCGATAATTGTGCCTGTGTAATAGTTCAAACCACGAGCGAGCGACACATCAAGTTCGACTACGCCCTTAGGCTGTTGTGCTTCAGAATTAGTGAGAACATATCGCAATTCCTCCACACCCTTCATGCCCACCTCGCTTGAAGCCAACAGAGTGGAAAGTGTTGCGAGTTTTTCCTCGTTGCTTCCGCTGAGTGTCAAGAGAGGCTGAAGTGCATCAACTGCATCTTGTGAAAGACCTTTCTCAAGCAATTCCGCATTCACATTTTCAAGACCAATCTTGTCGATTTTATCGATAGCCACGGTAATGTCAACGATTTTATCAGGAGCACCAATCACTTCTGCAATACCGCTAAGCACTTTACGGTTGTTGATTTTGATAATCACATTAATTCCGAAGCGCTTAAACACCTCGTCAATCATGCCTACGAGTTCAATCTCGTTCATCAGCGAATCGCTGCCCACCACATCGGCATCGCACTGGTAAAATTCGCGATAACGGCCCTTCTGTGGACGGTCGGCACGCCATACTGGCTGAATTTGATAGCGCTTGAATGGGAATTGGATATCGTTACGATGCATCACCACATAGCGAGCAAAAGGCACGGTCAAGTCGTAACGAAGTCCTTTTTCACTGATTTTTGGAATCAAATGTATATAATCGTGCTGCTCAAGCATTTCTGCGGGAGCATTTTTCAAATAATCACCGCTGTTGAGCATTTTGAAAAGAAGTTTATCGCCCTCTTCGCCATACTTGCCCATTAAAGTTGACAGGTTCTCCATTGCTGGAGTTTCGATTTGCTGGAATCCGTAGAGCAAAAACACTTCTTTAATAGTGTTGAAAATATAATTTCGTTTCGCCATTTCAATGGGCGAAAAGTCGCGTGTACCCTTGGGGATTGATGGTTTCTGTGCCATTTTGCCTTTAAATTTTAAATTTCATGCAAAGTTACTGCAAAGTTGCTGCAATAACAAATTAGTGACCGCTTCATTTTGCGCATTTGCTGGGCAGAGAGTTGTTTTCTTAAGATTATATTTGTAATTTTGCCATTATGCTTAAAGTAAACGTAGATAAAAGAATACTTGATATTTGTCCTCAAATGAAAATTGGCTTGATACAAGCCGATGTAGTGAATGGTGACACTTGCGACGAACTTTGGAACGAGTTGTTGAAGGAGGCCGACAACATTAAAAACTCCTATGAACTACTCGCTATCAACAAGCGCCCCGCTGTGGCTGCCACTCGAAAGGTGTATAAGGCGCTGGGGAAAGACCCTGGCCGCTACAGGGTGGCGAGCGAGGCACTGTGCCGACGCATTATCAGAGGGCTTGGCTTATATCGCCTAACCACGCTGATTGATGTGGTGAACTTGGTATCAATTAAGAGCGGTTATGCTATCAGCGGCTTGGATTTTGACAAAATCGAGGGCGACACGCTCACGTTAGGGGTTGGTGAAGCAGGCGAAGTGTATAACGGCATAGGCAGAGGTGCTTTAAATATTGAAAATATGCCCGTTTATCGTGATGCGATTGGAGGTGTGGCTACTCCAACAAGCGACGAAGAACGAACGAAATTCACCCCAGAAACCACTACCGTGCAAATCAACATCAACGGTTATGGGCCGGAAATGGACATGGAGGAAACCGTAAATCTGATGGTTGACTTGCTGAAAAGATATGCTCAAGCCACAAATATTCAAACATCTATCGTTTCTAATTTTGATTAAACAACTACCTTCACATATAACAATATGAAAATCCTTAACATCTTAGAAGATAATATCAACGATCGCTACATCGATATGGTGGTTGATACGCTTGAAAAAGGCGGTATCATCATCTACCCCACCGACACGCTTTATGCCATTGGGTGCGACGCGCTGAATAATTCGGCTATTGAGAAAGTGTGTGCCATCAAGGCGATGAAGTCGGCAAAAACCAACTTGACTATCATTTGCCACGATATTTCACAGGTTACGGAGTATGCCAAGTTTGGGAACAAAGAATTTAAGGTAATGAAGCAATATTTACCAGGTCCTTACACATTCATTTTACCAGCGTTGTCAAAACTCCCCAAAGCGTTTAAAGGCAGAAGAACTGTGGGTGTCAGAATACCCTCAAATTCTGTGGCGTGTAGGATTGTAGAGGCTTTGGGAAGACCAATTCTTTCAACATCGGTTGATGCGCCGTCTGACGATTATATGTGTGAACCGGAGTTGATGGCCGAGCGCCACAAAAACGATGTAGATATTGTGATTGACTCAGGCAGAGGTGGGACAATTCCTTCAACAGTAATAGATTGCACATCAGGCGACTTTGAAGTGTTAAGAGAAGGAAAAGGCGAATTTGAATTGTAGTCCCCTACTCTACTTTTTATTGTTAGGGCGGCTTATTCTTACTTCAGCCGATGCGATTTCAATTCTAATTTTCTTTCCTTTGATTTTCGCTTTCAGCAATTGCCCAATAGCGGTTTTCGCTTTCTGTTTTGGCACAGCCACCAAAGCATAATGGTCATATACATTAATCACACCAATTTCATTGGGCGCGATTTGGCTATTGTTGGCGATAAAGCCCACGATGTCGGCTTTTGAGATTTTCTCCTTTTTGCCTGCTTTGAAGTACAGTGTGCTGTTCCTATTTACAATAGATTTTTGCTCGCATTTTTCAGGCAAGTTGAATGTATCGTCAATCGTCACAAAATCGGGCAGTTGCTCATCTGGGTGAGTAAGAATATACACATCGCCAGTTTTGTCAACGCGAGCGGTGCGCCCATTTCGATGGGTGTACGATTCTTGCGACACTGGCAAATGATAATGAATGATGTTTTTCACCTCTTTAATGTCCAAGCCGCGAGATCCCAAATCGGTAGAAACAAGAATCGGATAAGACTCATTATTAAACATCGCAATCGCCTTTTCCCTATCCATCTGCTCCAATGCACCGTGGTAAATGCCGGCAGAAATCTGATTGTCTTTCAGATTCTGGTATATTCTTGACACGGCATCACGATAGTTGGCAAATATGATGGTTTTGCCTTGCGGAATGCTGTAAAGCAAAGTGCGGAGTGCTGCCAATTTGTCTTTTTCCTCGCTTTTCACTTGCCAAACCGTGATTCTATCGCTTGGATTTTCTGCGCTCTCAAGAAAATCAAGAGTCACATAATTGGTAAGATTTACAAAATCAGGGATATCTTTGAGAATGGTAGCCGAAGTGAGGATTTTTCTCGAAAGATTTGGCATTTTCTTCAGCAGTTTGCGCATTTCTTCCTCAAAACCCAATTCCAAGCATTTGTCAAACTCATCGAGAATCAGTTGGCGAACATTGGTCAAGTCAATGTTTCCTCTGTTGGCGTGGTCAAGCAGTCGGCCTGGAGTGCCAACAATAATGCTTGGCACATTTTGCAGTGAATTTTTCTCATCTGCAACATTATGGCCACCATAAAGCGAAGTCACTTTATAGTCAGGAGCAATCGGGCGAATCACTTCCGAAATCTGAATCACCAATTCGCGCGATGGCGCAATGATTACGGCTTGTAGTTTCTCCGTGTCAAAGTTTTTTAGAGCCTTAAGCAAAGTAACAGAAAAAGCAAGAGTTTTACCACTGCCCGTAGGAGAATATATAATAGCGCTTGAAGAAATCTTTAGATTCTTCAAAACAGACTTTTGCAAATCGTTCAGGTCGCTAATTCCCAAACGCTCATTGATTAATGATAAAATCTCTTGCTCCTTCATTATTAATTATTCAAATCTTAGTTTGTAGATACTGTCTTGTGATTGGATAAGAAGTTCGCCCATACATTCTGCACAGTCGGTTAATTCGCCAGTTGTGGAAGTGCTCATGTCAATTGAATTTTGCAATTTTCTTTTAGCCAAATTCCATACATACATGGTAGATGGCTGTGAACTTGTGCCCTTGCCTACTGGCATATATAGCAGTCCGTACTTCACCATCAATCCATGACTTGCCATGCTCTTGAACATAGGGCAATAATCTTCTATCAAATAATCTTCGAGCAAATCTTTTTCACTCAGATTGATGGTTGGGATGTTTTTACCTTTAACCTTGACTGCGATAGTTGGCAACTTGAATTTCACCAGACGATGCTTGTTGCTCGCATTTGAGTCGTCGATGGTATTGCCAAAGCCATACAGGAATTTGTTTTCCTTATCCACCACCCACTGAAGAGTGTTGCCAAATAGTTTGTTTGCTTCCTTAAATTGGATTTTTGCCACCAATTTTGATGATTTCATGTTAGTGCTGATTCGCTCCACAAAAATCACGTCTTTCTGTCCTCCGGCTGCTTCATTATGCGATTGGCTAACAAATAAAAGCGGCATTTTATCCTCTCTTGAGAAAAACTGGTTGCTAAAACTTGCTACTTTAGCGGTGTTTTTGTCGCCATAACTGCCAAGTTTGAATGTGCCGATTTTTGCGACAGTCATGCCGTCGTATTTATATGTGGTAGCCATACCCTCATTTTGGAGGCTAACGATATATTCATTCCAGCAGTCCATGCCTTGGTAGTTCAAGTCGGCTGCGCCATCTAATTTACCTACCGACACGCAAGTGAACTGATTTTTAGCAATACATAACTGCGGGCCACTATAATAAAATCTGTCTTGTGCATTCATTCCGACAATGCACAGCAGAGCCATTCCGAATAATACAATACGTTTCATGATGTGGTCTTAGAAAATCAGTTTATACATGCTGCTTTGGGTTTGAACATACAGTGCGCCATTATGTACACTGCAAGCCTTCAACTCGTCGCGAGTGGCTGTGGACAGGTCAATCACATTGCGCATCATTTTACCACATAAGTCCCAAACATAGAGGCGAGATGCGTCGTTAGGAGTGCCTTTTCCAGAAGTAATATAGAGTTGGCCGTCGTGCACATAAACACCGTGAGTCGATGTCATAGCTCTGCCTTGATAGTATTTCTCTACGAGATAATTGTCTAAAGCATCACTGGTCTTCAGTTTCACAGTGCTCACTTCGCCTTCTTTCACCTCTGGCACAATGAAACGCATGATTTGGTGAGTGCCATTCTTATTAGTGCAGAATGCATACAAGAAGCCGTTGTCGGCATCTACAGCCCAATCAATTTTGCTGAATTTTGCATCAATGGTGATGGTTTGAACAGCATTTACGTTTTTGAATTTCTTTTCAATTTGCTCAACATTCAACACGCCATTGTTGCCACTCACATAAAGCAAAGGCAGGACGTCTTCTTCTGTCATCTTTCTTGTGCCAAACGACACGTTATAGGCGTTGGCTGTTTTTGAGAAAGTGGAAAGTTTGAGTTGTTTTTCCTTGCTCATATCGCCACCATTCAAATCATATACTGTGATTACACCTGTGGATTGGGCACTCACGGCGTAACCATTGCTGATGTCCATACCTTGATACGACAACTTTTTTTCGCCTTGAAGTTTGCCAGCATTTTGACTTTGAAAATAATGTGCTTCAAGTTGCACTTTTTCACCATAATAGTCATAGGCATTCTGACCAAAGCATACAAATGGAGTGATTAGTAATGCAAATAATAGATTGTATTTCACCATAAAATTAAAATTTAGTCTAAATAATAAATTTATTGAGAACAACTCTTCACAAGGTTGTTCTAAGTTTGTATTAAAAAGAGAAATTAAGTAGTGATTTTTTATTAATTGTTTTTAGTAGTTGTCTTTTCGAATGAGTTCTTCACTCTATCCTTTGGTTGAGTCGCAGTTGCTTCGGGAGTAGTCTTTTTATCGTCAGCCTTTTTAGTTTCAGCAGGCTTCTTTTCTGGGTCACTTTGAGTAGGGATTTTACCCTCGTTGATTTCCTGAAGCTCTTCATCAGTCAAGACTTCCTCATAGTCTTCCAAGTTTTGCTCACGCAATTCTTGTTCTTCCTTGTCTGTATCTGGTCGTTCTTCAAAAGCGTTATTGTTGAATTTGAAGAAGAAATTGTCTTTGTTCGTAATGAGGTTGTCTAAATAAGGCTCGCCTAAGATCACAGCTTTCACCTGCTGTGCAAAGTTTTCTGCCTCGGCATCGTTACGTAAAGAAATCTTTTGATAAGTGCTTTGCGCTAAGCCTAAAAGTTTTTGAATATCTGATGTGTCATTCTCGCTAACAGCCTTATCCATCAGGGTCTTAAAATCGTCGATAGAAATAGAGTCCATCACAATTTCATCAGAAAGCTTGTGTGAATCTTTTTGTGCGTTTTTGTCTTTTGAACAAGAGAAAGCACCAAAAATGAATAATAATATAGCTGTATAGAGTAATGATTTCATAATTTTAAATTTCCAAATTTTGCGAAAGTTACAAACGTTTTTTCATTCCACAAAGTATTTTTGCCATATTATAATTTTTTATTATTTGGAGCTGGCGGTGTAACATTACCAGATTCATTGACTAGATTCTCAGAGAATTGCTTGCATATCTCAAGTATTTTGACGAATTTTGTATAATGGTTGTACATACGATAGTTTGAACTTAATGTTTTGACTACCACTATGTTACTAAAAAACAGCGATATGTACAACCTTTTACTCATATTTATCAACTTAAATTAATTCCGCCAACGGGTATAGAACTATTTAATTTTAAGATAATATACGACTATGGCAAATGTACTTTTGACTGAGACTTGCGTAAGAAGTTGTCCTTATTGCTTTGCAAAGCAGTATATGTCGGAAGCTGATGTGAAAGATGCATTGAGCTGGGATAATATCATTTACATTGCAGACTTGTTGCAGTCTTCGGGAGAACAACATATTTCTCTTTTGGGTGGCGAGCCTTTGATTCACCCAGAAGTTGCAGATATGATAGTTTATCTAAATAAACGAGGTTTGGATGTGACGGTTTTCACTAGTGGAATTATGCCCGATGAAAAGTTTCAAGTGTTTGCACAGAAACTTCTCTCGTTTGAAGAGTTGCGCGTTTCGTTCGTTTGCAATGTGAATGAACCACAGTTTAACAAGAGATCCGATCTTGAAAAGGTTAAAAGGTTCTTTGAGTTCTTTGCCAACAGAACTTCGCTAAGTTTCAACATCTACAGGTTGGAGTTTGATATGATTTTCCTTATTGATTATATCGTCACTTACGGATTGAACCGACATGTGAGACTTGGTCTTGCGCATCCAATCCCAGGAGAAAAGAATCTATACATAAAGCCAAACAAATTCAATGAAGTTAAAGACAAACTCATGCGATTTTTTGCCGAGTTTGAGAAATACAGAATTGTTCCAGGTTTTGACTGTGGATTCCCGATGTGTATGTTTAGCGATGAAGACTTGGGAAAAGTTTTCAAATATTCCAAAGGACAAGTTTCTTTCCAATGTGGACCTGCAATTGATATAGGTACGGATTTGAGTGTTTGGTCATGTTTCCCACTGTCTGGATTCTATAAAAAGAGTCTGTTTGAATTTTCTTCCTACCAAGAGATTGCAATGTTTTATGGACAGAAGATGGAAGAAGTCAGAAAGGAAGTAGGAGGCATATATGAAAGTTGTGACACTTGCTTGTATAGAGAAGAAAACATCTGCTCTGGCGGATGTTTGGCACATATTCTTAATGGTTTAATCGAAGAAGGCAATATCAGACATGAAGACAATAATATTTGATTACAGCCCGAATCTTATCGAGAAGATAAGCGGTTTTCATATTGTAGCCAGATTCCATAATGTGGCTTCGTTTATGCAAAACTATCTTTTCTGCCAGCAACACAATCATGTAGATGCTTTTGTGTTGGATTTGCCGTTAAGTTCTTTGTCGCAGATTGACTTCAATGAGATGTGGGAAAAAATAAACTCACCTCTTGTTTTGAATGCTTACAATCTTGGCGATTTGGATTCGGTTTTTCATCATTTGGAATTGCTAAAGAAACTGGAAATGAGAATCTTTTTGTCTTCTGACCTCAAAGAAAATTACTATGGGTTAAAGATTCTTTCCTCTCTTGGCATCGATTGCGGATTGCATATTAGAGAAAAGTCTATCAACGACGAGCTATTGACAGATTTGGTTTCATATTATTATATGTCGCCAGTACCACATGCCAAAATAGAACCGTTTGACTATATCGCAACAAGAATTACAGACGAGAAAAATCTCTCGTTTAATCATGTCTATTTCAGAGACGATAATTGTTATTTATATATTGATGAAGAATTAAAACTATATTCCTCCGAAACAGGGGAATATGTTTGCTTATTATCTGAATATGACGAAGATAAGGAATACGAACAGAACGTGTCGCAAAAGATGGAAACATTCTATTCTCATTTCCTTGATTTAGATAAGTGTTGCAAATGCAGTGCTTTTCGAATCTGTTCAGGAATGATGAACGGACTGCTTACGAATTGCGAAGAGACAATGTCCGCATGTCTTGAAGATTGTTTGGTATTCCACAATATGCAAAAACAAAACACTAACGAGCCATGCCTACATTAATTTTCAAAGAAACAGAAGCTTGCAATTCAAATTGCATTTATTGCGATGTGATTGCCCGTAAAAAGCCTCGCACAATCAAGAAAGATTTGTTAAGGCGAGTTTTCGAATGTATCAATGAATATTTGGAACAGTACCCTAAGGAGTGTTTCTCTATCGTTTGGCATGGTGGTGAGCCTTGTATTGTTGGAGCGGAGTTTTATGAACACGTGCTTGATTTGGAAGACGAAATATGTTCAAGTACAAAGAATAGAATAGAGCATGACATTCAATCTAACCTCACTCTCATAAATCAGCATATGATAGATGTCTTTAAAAGAATGGGAATAACTCGTGTCGGTACAAGCTATGAGCCTTATAAGGGTATCAGAGGATTCGGTGAGAATAGAGATTCCGATGCTTACAATAAGAAATTCTTCAAAGGAATTGAACTTATTGAAAAGAATGGTTTCTCTTGGGGATTCATTTATGTCGTGACTCAAAGAGTAATTGATAAACCATTGGAAATTTTCAACATTCTAACCAATTTTAAGGTACGTGGTGGTTTTCAATTGCATCCAGTCTATTCGTATAAGAATGAAGACCCGAATGGAGTTGGCATTACAGCCAAGGAGTTTGCTGTTTTCTTAGGAGAGATATTTAAAGTTTGGTGGGAGAAAAAAGAATTGTATCCTTATGTCGAGCCTTTTTTCTCTTATCTAAACCATTATGGGAAAGGCGGTCCTGTTTGTTGTAGTGACAGTGGAAATTGTGCTTATACTCATATTTATATAGGACCTGAAGGGGAATTGTCGCATTGTGGGCGTGCTTCAGACTGGGATGTCTTTGAAGTCGGCAATATTCAAGATATGAGTATTGTTGATGCATTCAAAAGTTCATACAGACAGCAGCTTGCAATGCGTTCAGAACATTTACAGCAGACTGACTGTAAAGGATGTGAATATTTTAAGATTTGTCATGGTGGGTGTCCGCTTGACGGTTGGAACTCAACAAACTCCATAATGTCAAAGACGGAATGGTGTTTAAGCCGAAAATATTTTTTAAAAAACTACTTTGAGCCAATTACTGGCTTGAAATTTGATGGGATGAAATATGAATAAGTGGATATACATAAAAAGTGATCGCATCATTGATGCATATGTAGTTGCATCTGTCTTGAACGATGTTTCTGACACTGAGTTTTGCTTGGTGAGGAAAATGCGGTTTGCAAAATTGTTTAATAAACATCCGCACATTTTAAAGAGTGGATTTTACGAAAACAATAATGATTCCCAGTTAATTACGATTAATCCAACAGATACAGAAGATTTCAAGGAATTGTCTTGTTTGGTGGCAGAGAAACTTGCGGTAGAGAACTTAGATTCATATTCTATGTACAAACCTATCATGCCAAAAGTGTTGGATTTTGGGGAGGTTGACATAATTCTTATGTTTTCAGAAGAATTACAAGAACCATTGAATTTAAATTTCATAGATGTGGCTGTGAACGCTTTTAAAACTCGACAGATTGCTATAATCTCGGCAGGTACAATGACCATTCCTTGTATTAGAGGTTGTAAAGATTACAGAGGATTAGTGACTTGGGAATATCTACCTTTGATAGTAACCCAGAACAAATCAGTGTTAATTATCACAAACGACCCAGATTATGCAACTTTTTGTAAGATTGTCGGGTTAAATCACATTTTTGTGCAGAATGAGGATGAAACAATGTACGCCAACAATCGAACACTCAATCATCCAAACGAATTAATAAACTTAATAAACCAGCAAATATCATAAGTATGGAAGCGAACAAACCAATGAACAGAAGAGACGCTTTGAAGCGAATGGCCAAATTTGCGGCTAGTGTAGCAGGTCTTTCCGTATTGTCTCCATTAATGGCTGATGCCCAGTACTATTATAAGTATTATAATTACTATAACTCAGGTTATGGTATGGGCAACTATACCAAGTATTATAACTATTATCGCAACTATTATAATTACTATTCTAATTACTATAATTATAGCAATTATAGTAACTACTATAACTACTCTAATTATAGCAATTACCACAACTACAGTAATTACTATAATACGGCATTGTATTACACAAATTACAGTAACTACTATCGTAATTACTATAATCGCTATTATAACTATCTCAATTACGGTTTCTAACTATGGGGCTTAATGTTGCTGTTTTTGTTCCAGAAGGCATAGTTTTGTCTTCGGACTCATTGGCATTCCTACGGCAGGATGATGAAGGCTTTGAGGCTTCATCTAAAAGGACTTTTGCCGTATGGAACAAGTTTATTGTATCATTCGTCGGTGGAGGTTTTATAACTGGAAAACCATATGGATGCTATATGCAGGAGATAGAAAGTAAGCGAATGTCTATCCAGATAGATTGCGTAAAAGATTTTGTTGGCTATTTATCTAACTTTTTTAAGCATATCCGTAATGAAGATGAAGAACCGCTTACTATATATGTTGCAGGAAGTTCTGTTGAAGATTCGGGGGTACACCACGAACTTTATTTAATAGATCGTGATAGCATAATAAGACTCAATAAATCCAATGGGATAGACGATGTTTATAATTATCACATAATTGGTAGAGGATTGTGGATTAATAAACTAGTTTTGCCAACAACTTTTGAAGACAATCAATCAAAATTAAAAGAATCATTGGAAGCGGCAAAGATTGACTTTTCTAAATATTCTCTTGATGACGCAGCAAAGTTTGCTCATTTCTTGATTCGTACTACAGCTGAGATGGATAAAATCATCCAAACACGAGCAATTGTAAATCTGAATGTAACAACTGGTACAGTTACAGCACAAGGAACTACAATAAAAGACTACGATTTATAACACAATATACGATAATAGGTATAACAGAGTTGAACTATGAAAAATACAGGTAATCATTGTTGACATATAATTGATTATGTAACCAAACTTTAACAATATATATCTATTTGACTAAATTGCTATAGAATATTTTGCGTAAATGGTAAAATACGGGATATAGAATTCCGTATTTTACCCAATTTCTTGATTAGTATTTTATCCCCTGACTCTGTCTTGTCTTCGGCATTCCGATAGCTTCTCTAAATTCATCCCTCTTGTGTCTGAACCAATTAACGTGTTACACTCCGTCAATCGTGAAATCGAACTTTCCGTTCTCATCTTCCTTGATAGAGCAGACAGAACGCTTGGCTTCAAAGCCTTGGTTGAACTCCGAAGAATAGAGTTTGCCTGTTATGGAAACATCCTTGAATGCGCATAACCGTTGTAATACCATCGTTGAAGCCCAAGCGTTCACGCAGGAAATTTATTGTCGGCATCAGCTTCTCCACATAAGGAAAGTAGCGCTTCACAAAGTCCGTGAACTCGGATAGCTTACGGTGCCACAGCCCCGTTGATTGTCACCCGTCCCATGATGGGGACAATGCCGTCTTTCTCCTTACTCCCGTTCATGTAGAACAGCACTTTGAATGTACTTCTTGCCATACTCGTTTTTTTGTTTGCAAAGTTATATATCAACGAGTTAGACCTTGATACGCAAATCGGTGACAAACGGTGCAAAAGCGTCCTATATGTGTTAAATCTCACCTTTCATCGGGTAATGATTTGTAAACCATCCTCCAGCTTAGCTCTGCTTTTCTTTGCTTATTCGGCATTTTCGGCTTGGCATCATCTGACACCCTAACGACACTGATATTAAGTCGTTTAGTGTCATTTCTCCCGATTTTAGAGGTTATTCCAGAGATTTTCTATAACTTTGTATGATAAAAACATTTAAAGCATATTTATGAAAATAGGAATTATTGTTGCAATGGGTAAAGAATTGGCTTTACTCAAACCTTTACTGAAGTCGCCCACCACAGAAACTGTGAAAGGGCTCAATTTTATTAAAGGCGAAGTGGCAAACAACACCGTTGTGGCTCTGCAATGTGGCATTGGCAAAGTGAACGCAGCCATTGGCACAATGACTATGATATTTCAATATTCACCAGATATGATTATCAACACCGGCGTGGCTGGTGGCGCCGACAAGTCCATTAATGTGATGGATATTGTGGTTGGCGAAAGAGTGTCGTATCACGATGTGTGGTGCGGCCCGGAATGCAAGATGGGTGTGGTGCAAGGTTTGCCCAACTATTTTGAGGGAGGCAAAAGCATCATCTCTAAATTGCCACAATCTCCACTGCTCAAATATGGTCTGATTGTGTCAGGTGACCAATTTGTAGAATCCATTGAAAAGGTGAATAAGATAAAAGAGAATTATCCTGAAGCTTTGGCTGTGGATATGGAATCGGGGGCTATTGCACATGTGTGTGAAGTGATGAATGTGCTTTTCCTCTCGCTTCGTGTGATTAGCGATTCACCAGGAGCAAGCCGCAACAGCACTTGTCAATACAATGATTTCTGGGAAGATGCTCCCAAGCACACTTTTGAAATTGTAGAAACTTTATTAAATAATCTTTGATTTTATGGAGAAAATTGCAAGTTTTACAATCAACCATTTGAAACTCCTTCGTGGTATTTACGTTTCAAGAGTTGATACTTTGCCCAATGGCGACGTGGTCACCACTTTCGACATTAGAATGAAGCAACCAAACCGTGAGCCAGCTGTAAGCCAGTCGGCATTGCACACCATCGAGCATTTGGCAGCTACATATCTTCGCAATCAGCCTGAATGGAAGGACAAGGTGATTTATTGGGGACCTATGGGCTGCTGCACAGGCAATTACTTGCTGATGTCGGGCAAACTCACCTCAAAAGACATTCTGCCACTAATGCAAGACACTTTCCGTTTTATTGCAGAATACGAGGGCTCAATTCCAGGTGCCACTGCGCGCGATTGTGGCAACTATACGCTCAATAATCTGCCAATGGCTAAATGGGAAGCACGCAAATATTTAATCGAAGTTCTCGAAAACATTAAAGACGAGAACCTCGAATATCCACAAGATTAAGAATAGAAATGGACCAAAATTATAACAAGTTTAATTACTTAAAACTACTATCTCGCAACTTCCCTAATGCGGCAACGGCCAGCACGGAAATCATCAACCTTGAGGCAATTCTCAACTTGCCAAAAGGCACCGAACACTTCCTTGCCGACCTGCATGGTGAATATGAGGCGTTCCAGCACGTGCTACGCAATGCTTCTGGTACGATTAAGCGTAAAGTGAAGGAAATCTTTAACGAAACATTGAGTAATCATGAGCAGAAAGAAATTTGCACACTTATTTATTATCCAGGCAAAAAACTTCATTTGGTTAAATCAGAATATACCGACCCTTCTGTACTGGAAGACTGGTATTTTATCACTATCAATCGCTTGGTGAAAGTGTGCCGAAGCGTTTCGTCGAAATACACTCGCTCGAAAGTACACAAGGCACTGCCAGCGGATTTCTCATACATTATTCAGGAACTTTTGCACGAGAGCTCAAACGACCTGAACAAACAGGCGTATGTGGATGTGATTGTGCGCACTATCATTTCAACGAAGCAAGCCGACGATTTCATCGTGGCGATGTGCAACCTGATTCAGCAGCTTACTATCGATGTGCTTCACATTCTCGGTGATGTGTTCGACCGTGGACCTTTCCCACATAAGATAATGGATATTTTGTGCAACTATCACAACTTTGATATTCAGTGGGGCAACCACGATATTTTGTGGATGGGTGCTGCTGCCGGCAACGATTGCTGTATAGCGAATGTGGTGCGTGGTCAACTCCGATATGGCAACCAAAGTGTGCTTGAAGACGGCTATGGCATTAATATGCTGCCTCTCGCTACCTTTGCACTTGATGTGTATGGCGACGACGAATGTGTGCCGTTTATGCCAAAAGTTGACACTTCATCAGAGGCGAAGCGTCGTGCCAATCTGCTGATTGCGAAAATGCACAAGGCTATCAGTATCATTCAATTCAAACTTGAGGCTGCCACTATCATGCGTCGCAAGGAATTTGAAATGGAAAGCCGCCTTTTGCTCGACAAGATAGATTTTGAAAAGAATGTAATCAAGATTGATGGCGTTGATTACAAACTCACAGACTCTAACTTCCCGACTGTTGATCCTGCAAATCCTTACCAACTTACAGAAGATGAACAGATTGTGGTTGATAAATTGCACAAGTCATTTAAGGGTAGTGAAAAACTCAAGAAGCACATGAAATGCTTGTTTGCCAACGGTTGCGTATATGCAGTGGCAAATGGTAACTTGCTTTACCATGCTTCAATGCCTCTTAATGCCGACGGCACTTTGAAAGACATCAATATTCAAGGAGAATTGTACCACGGAAAAGCGTTGTTGAAAAAAGTGGGCGCGCTCATTCGCTCTGCATACTTTGGCGATGCCGATCCTGAAGTTTACAACTTCGCCTTAGACTATATTTGGTATTTGTGGTGCGGAAAAGATTCGCCTGTGTTTGATAAAGACAAGATGGCAACTTTTGAACGCTATTTTATTGAGGACAAATGCACGCACAAGGAGATTAAAGGTCACTACTACACCTTGCGCGACAAGCCTGAGATTTGCGACATGATTTTAGATGAATTTGGTATTGAAGGCAACTTCCGCCACATTATCAATGGCCATGTGCCGGTTCTAACCATTGAAGGCGAAAATCCTGTGAAAGCAGGAGGCAAACTGATGGTGATTGATGGTGGTTTCTCTAAAGCGTATCAGCCAAAGACCGGCATTGCGGGCTACACATTAGTATATCACAGCCGTGGTTTCCAGCTCGTGCAGCATGAACCTTTCACTTCAATCACAAAAGCAGTGGAAGAAGGTCAAGACATCAAATCCACAGTGGAAATGGTGGAAATGGCAAACCACAGAATGATGGTAAAGGACACCGACAAGGGTGCGGAACTCCAAGCACAAATCAACGATTTGAAGGAACTGCTTCTTGCCTATCGCAATGGCGACATTAAAGAGCGCGACTGGCACCCCATCACCAATAAAATGTAAAAATCTACACTCTAATATTTTAAGAGAGGAACGAAATTCTGATTCGTTCCTCTCTTTTTACTATTTCTTGAATTTGCCAATTAACAGCCACCAGAAAAATTTCACCAGATGAATTTGGCGCTTGATTCTCGACGGCTCTTTAAACAGACGGTATGCAAATTCTATATTGTGATCTACCCACCATTTGGGAGCACGTTGCACATGACCTGTATATACATCAAAACTTCCGCCTAAACCTTGATAAATGGCAGGATGAACTCGTAACATATCGCCCATCAACAATTCCTGTTTAGGTGACCCCATTGCCACAAACACCACATCGGGCCTTAATCGCGCAATGTCGCTGATTAGACTTGTGCGCTCTTCGTCAGTTTTGATATATCCGTTACGGTAGCCAACGATATTGATGCTTTCAAACTCTTTTTGAAGTTTAGTTACGGTTTCATCAATCACTTCTTGCTTTCCACCCACAAGATAAAATGACTTGGTTGTGTAATATTTAGCGATGATTTTAAGCCACAGTTCGCAACCTGCAATTTTCTTAACTTCTTTAAACCCTTTTTGGTGCATTGCTTTCACTGCACCTACACCATCGCAGTATCCAATATTGCCGTTGATGATGCTTTCTGTTTCGGGAGTAGAGTGGAGAATCTTTTCAGCATTCACAGCCACTAAAATTCCCTTATGCTTATCCACATACTCCATCAAATCATCAGCCGATGTGAATGGAAAAGCCTCTACCCTATTTAGTTTTATTCTCTTCATTTTCAATTTCACTTAATAAATAATACGAGAGCGCGCAAAACATAAACGCATTACTCCATCGCATGTAAGAAATCTTTGAACTAATGCCCTTTTTGAGTTGATAATAGAAATACCCTTTGTTATCCTGCATGTGTTCAACAGTCCATCGCAGCACATCAGAAGCTAATTTCTTATGCTCCGAAAACTTATGCAGACGCGACAGTGTGACAAATAATTGTCCTGGACAATGAATATCTATTGGATATTTCTTTGTGTCGTAATATTTTGGCTCGTTATTCTCATCGAAATGGTGATGAATATAGTAATCAAAACCTTTTTTTATGTAATGATTGAACGACTTGTCACCAGTATTCTCTTGATAAGCAATCAGAGCGTCTAAGTTGTAGCCCGTGTGGAAACTATCCACCCAATTTTGGAAAGGCATTAAGCCGTAAACCCATGCGCCGCTCTCTTGTTGACCTTTGCAGCAAGCGATAATTGACTCTTTCGCTAGGCGTTTGTATTCCTCATCGGCAGTGTATTTGTAGCAAAAACTCAATAATCGTGATCCAAGCAGCGAAGCGTTATACACGGTGTCGTTGCCCGGAAGTGGACTGTATGAAAACAGGAAACCTTCTTGCTGCTTCGAGCGATGCAAATCCTCAATTACAAAACGAGCAGAAGAGAGAGCAATATCCAAATATTTCTGCTCTTTGGTGATTTCGTATGCCTCCATCAATGCCGTTGCACAAAAGTTGGTGGCTACTACTGTGGGCGTGTTTTTGGGAAACAGAAAATACAATCTCGCTTGCCAATCAAAATTATACCCCCAGCAAGCACCATGGTAATCGCCAGCAGAGCGCATTTCGATAAGCAAATCAGCCAACTCGCGCATTTGTATGACTATATCCTGTGCCGAGCCAAAAAGTTCTACAAGTTTATGGTCTTTTTGCACTGCTTTATAAAGATTGCAGTAACCTTGCAAAAATAATCCAATGCCCTTAGCGTTGTGTTGTTTTGGGATAAGCGCAAGCCTTCGCAAATTGAATGGATTCCTTTTAAAAGCCTGAATCATCACCAATCTGCAAAACGGAATCTTATCCAAAAATGGAATGGCATGAAACAATTTAGAGTTTAACCCATCATAAGGGTCCCACCCCATAAATTGCTCCTTCTCGCAATATTTTTTAAGCCGATATAACGAATCGTATATAATCATTAATTTCGTTTATTCAATTTGTTTATCACCATAGATTTGAGCTCTTTTGGGGCAATGCAGATTGATATAATTACCAGAATTGCAAAAACTATAAAATGTGCCATATTTGCAACATCCAATGAGTATAAGGCTGTGCCTAATACCAGCATAAGCATCATGGCGAAAGTGTTTGCCGATATAGAGATTTTGAAATATCGTTTAGTGTCGATAAATCTATATATACCAAGAACCAAATATGAGATAAAATTAGAAATAATCACGCCATGCACGCCGAGTAGAGGTGTAATAACAAGGTTTGATGCCACATTGATGATAGCCACTAATATGATGGCAGGAATAGCCCTTTTTGTATCTTTTGCACACTGATAACCCAAATCAAAGAATGACGATGACATTGCGCCAAGCAAGAACACAAAGCCCATCATAAACAAATAGTTCGCACCTTCTTGATAATTTGGTCCTACCAACCATGTGTAACAAAATTTAAGGGTGTAGGAATATATGATAAGCAATACTCCTAAGCCATAGAAATAGAAGTTAAAAACCTTACTGAAAAACTGGTTTTTATCGGGAGTGTTGTATTGGCGAATTGCTGTTTCTTGCCAAGTTTGATAAAACACAAGTGCCAATGAGTGGAGAATCATTGTGTAGCGAATGGCTGCCGCATATATGCCATTCATTTCATCTGACACGAAAATCCTGATGAAAAAACGATCAGATACTGTTGTAACCAACCAGCACATCGAAGTCGGGATTAACGGTAAAGAGTATTTGATAATCTCCTTGCCAATTTCTCTACAATTAACGCTGATTTTCACATATCGAGATAGAATATGAAGTCGGAACTGGAGATACACGCATATACATAAACGAGAAATGATGTTTGCCAAAAATATGCCCTCTACATCCATCTTTAGCAATGCCACAAACAGAACGCTCAGCAATGCCACAAGAAAAGCATTCAGAATGTTGCATGACACATATATATCATTCCTCTTTAAGCCTCGCGAAACCTGACACATCACATCGTGAAACGATGATGAGAAAAGCAGCAGGAAGGTCAGCCACAGATATTTGAAATTCCAAACAATAGATAAAGCGGCTACTGATAACGCAATTATCACCAAGTTTGAAATTAAAGTTCTAAATATGAAAGATATGATTTTTGTTTTTTGAGCATTCTCGTCCTCGTCGTACAAAAAACGGAATGCAGCCTCACGCATTTGCAGAGTGGAAAGAGGGAGTAAAAAAATAGTGGCTTGCAGGCACAAATCCCACACGCCATAATTGCATGGATTCTCCACAAAATAAGTGTAGAGAGGAATCATGAGGAACGTGATAACTCTCGTTCCAAACACGCCAATCGTGTAAATTCCGAAGTCTTTCAGGAATTTCGATTTTCTACTCTTATTTGTGTCGGATTGCTGCATCTATATATAAACTAAGAATTATATATATCGGTATAAATTTGCTTGTAGTTTGGAACAGTGATTGTGGATTTGCCTTGAGTATTGCCCTTGAGGGTTTTCGAAATAGCTTCCACCAACGAATCAAGATTACGCGTTTTAAAAACAATCGTTCCTTCAGGTCGAGAAACCACATCGCTTGCGATAACAGGTTTGTTAAAAAACAAACTTTCGCGAATTGTTAAGGCATCACCATCAGTGTTTGTGGTTCTCAACACGACATCTGATTGCTGTATAAGGCGTATAAAAGAAAGCCCACCTTCCCAAATCAAAATGTGGTTTTGCAAATTCCTTGCTACAATCTCTTTTTTATACTTTTGAAGTAAAGGAGCATTCTTTAAAGTGTCAGCCACCACAAAAATCAAAAATATTTGAGCATTGCCTTTATCAATAAGCTTTTCAACTGCGTCGATACACATGTCGAGTCCATAGAGGTCTTGCCCATTGTTGATAGCGAGGTAGCTGGCATTGGCAGACAATAAAAAACCGTGTTGGCTTCTACAATTTCCAATCCACATCTTCACTTCTGAAGGTAATTCTGGCTCGTTTTCCAAAATTGGTGGCAGAAATGCTGGTATAAGAAAGCAATTAGATTTCTTATAGTTCTCAGTAACAAAATCATAAGAAACCTGATTCACCAAAATGATTTTTGAGCAGCGACGTAAAAAGAAACGAGTTAACTTCTTCCGCTTCTCGATATTGATGTCGCGATGCACTGTTACGATTGTTTTCTTAAACAGCAGCAAACATACAATAATATGAAACAGCCTTAAAATGCTAATTCCGGAATGAACATGAACAATGTCGGCTGAAATCAATTT
>ENA-ORNT01000460-ORNT01000460.1-human-gut-metagenome-genome-assembly--contig:-NODE-460-length-29973-cov-9.453707_pt1 | contig 29973 bp, 22 predicted proteins | sample MGYA00242120_ERZ509032 | MGnify/ENA primary metagenome ERZ509032 (study PRJEB26280, sample SAMEA2338729) | human gut metagenome | biome: human gut; feature: human-associated habitat; material: faeces...
TGACCGGCGTCCAGCGCCCGGGCGATCACCTTGGGGCTTTCAGCGATAAAGATGCCCTTTTCCGGCTCCAGCCGGTTGCGCAGCTGCGCCTGTGTGAGCCGGGCGTAGATGTCCAGCTCCGGGGCGGTAAGGTCGGTGATCTCATGAATGACAGGCATGGAAAGGCTCCTTTGAAATGAAGTTTTTTCTATTGTAGCACAAGCCGGGCCGGAATGCAAAATCCCTGCTGCACACAGAGCACAGCAGGGATTTGAATGCGGAATGTGTTACTCAGAGCGCAGCGCTTTGACAGGGTTGCTCTTTGCGGCGCTGCGGGCGGGGATCACGCCGCCCAGCATGGTAAGCAGAGTGGCCAGAACGATCAGGATCAGCGCGGCCTGCGGCGGCAGCGAGGCTACCACGTTCACATCGCCCGCGATGTGGTGGATGAGCATATTGCCGGGGATGAGCAGCAGCAGGCAGAGCACCACGCCCATCACGCCGGAACACAGGCCGATGATGAAGGTCTCGGCGTTGAACACCTGCGAGACGTTGTGCTTGGAGGCACCGATGGCGCGCAGAATGCCGATCTCCTTGCGGCGCTCCAGCACGCTGATATAGGTGATGACGCCGATCATGATGGAGGACACCACCAGCGAGATCGCCACAAAGGCCACCAGCACATTGCTGACCATGCCCACGATTTCGGTGACCGAGTTCATCAGGGTGCCCACCATATCGGTATAGTGGATCACCTTACCCTCTTCGTCCTGCTGCCGCATGGAGGCGTTGTAGGCGTCCAGCTCGTTCACCACCTGCGCCTTGGTGTCAAAGCTGTTGGGGTAGATATAGATGGCATCGGGCTTTGCGTAGTCCACATAGCCGAGGTCGTCCAAAATCTTTTCGTAGCTGGAAGCGGAGGAGAGCAGGGTGCTTTTGATCATCTCGGTCAGGTCAGAGCCGGTCATGTTGATCTGAATAGCCTGCTGGAACACAGCGGGGTCGATCTTGAGTGCGCTTTCCACCTGCGTGCTCAGCTGCGCAATGTTGCTCTGGATGGCCTGCGCGATCTTCTGCTCCAGCTGCCCGGCCAGCTTCTGGATGGCGGGACCCATCTGCTCCTGCAAAGCGGCGGTGAGCTGGGTCTGCAGCGCCTCGCCCAGCTGGACGGAGTAGGTCTCCATCACGGTCTGCAGATTTTGCTGGAGGGTACCGGCAAACTGCTCCTCCAGCCCGGAGGTGTCCAGCAGATCACCCATGGATTCGGCCAGCAGCGTCTGGAAGGCCTCGGTCTGCATATAGGAGGAAAAACCGATCTTATCCAGATTCAGCAGGCCGTTGCTGATGAGATAGCGCTTGTAGCCGTTCATGATCTTTTTCATCAGCGTCTGTAAGCCGTCCTGAGAGATATTCAGCTCTACGCCGTCGAACAGCTCACTCATGTCCATCTCCATGTCCGGCAGCGGCAGCCCGCTGAGGTCCAGCTTGAAGCTGGAGGGGTCGATGAGGGTGGAAAGGTCAAAGGAGCCATCTGTCAGGTCAAATGCGCCGCTCAGGTCAAAATGCAGGGCACTGGTATCGAACTGAAAAGCATCCTTGAGGGCATCCGTGTCCACCGAGAACAGGGAGGCGATGTCCAGCACAGTGCCGCCGGCAGCGCCAAAGGGCTCGCCGGTCAGCACGTTCGTGTCCGGGTCGGCCAGCTGCTGGCGCACGATGGTGCTGTCGGCAGCCTGATCGATCACGTGATAGGTCAGCTCATGCAGATAGTCCAGCCCGGTGTACAGGATGGCAGAGGTGGCATCGGCCTTGGGCTGCACAACGCCCACAACGGTCAGCTCCTCGCTGTCGGCCACGACCTGCTGCATATAATCGGCATCGGCTTGCTTGTTCAGCCAGAGCTTGTGTTCGGCATCATAGGTGTAGCAGTCGGCTTTGTTGACCAGCCGGAAGGTCTTGCCGAGAAACTCTTCGTAGGTGTAGGTGCCATAATCATCGGGCAGATCGACCAGCTGGTTGCTGGCGTACTGCTGCAGGATCTTATCCAGCTCTGCCTGATCCCGCATTCCCATGGCGTATAGGGCATAGTCCGAAATGCTGCCGTTGGCGCTCAGCACCAGCACCAGCTCATTGTACTTTTCCGGCCAGCGGCCGGCTTTTACGTCGTACTGATCCTCATATAGGGCAGGGGTCTCGGCCATTTCGCCGAACACATGGGGACTGGATACCGAGGTGAGCAGACTGGATACCGAGGTGTTCTGACCGGCAAGGTCGGTAAAGGTGGTGTCCGGGTTCAGCTTCTGCACGGTGCCGTCCGGGTTCTGGCGGTAGATCAGCGGATCAGGGGTGTAGGTGTATTCCACCGTGGCGTTGTCCCGGATGGTACAGGCGTCACTGTCCAGATATGCCTTCAGCGAGCGCAGATCGTTGCTGGCAGCGCCGATGTTCAGTTGAGACAGCAGCTGTCTCACCGTGACCATGCCCTCCGGCGCGGAGGAGGAGCCGGACGAGACGCTGGTGTAGGTGTCCGGGTCCATCACGCTGGCCAGATCTACGCCGGTGCTGCTGATCTGCAGCGGGTAGGCGGCCAGCGTGGATTTTTCCATGTTGCTGATATAGCGGCTCACACCGTTGGAAAGGGAAAGGATCAGCGCAATGCCGATGATACCGATGGAACCGGCAAAGGCGGTGAGCAGGGTGCGTGCCTTTTTGGTGAGCAGATTGTTGAAGCTGAGGGAAAGGGAGGTGAGCAGGGACATGGAGGAGTGCCCCATGTTCCGGTGCACGGGGGCAACGGCAGCAGCCTCGTCCTCGGGTTCGTAGGGCATGGTGTCGGAGCGGATCACGCCGTCCTTCAGCTTTACGATGCGGGTGGCATAGCGCTCGGCAAGCTCCGGGTTGTGGGTGACCATGACCACCAGCCGGTCCCGCGCCACTTCCTTGAGCAGTTCCATGACCTGAATGCTGGTCTCGCTGTCCAGTGCGCCGGTGGGCTCATCGGCCAGCAGGATGTCGGGGTTGTTCACCAGTGCGCGGGCAATGGCCACGCGCTGCATCTGCCCGCCGGACATCTCGCCGGGGTGCTTGTGCAGCTGGTTGCCCAGCCCCACCTGCTCCAGCGCAGCGGCGGCACGGCGGCGGCGCTCGGCCTTGGAAACGCCCGAGATGGTCAGTGCCAGCTCTACGTTGCCCAGCACGGTCTGGTGGGGGATCAGGTTATAACTCTGGAACACAAAGCCGATGGTGTGGTTCCGGTAGGAGTCCCAGTCGCGGTCGGTGTATTTTTTTGTGGAGATGCCGTTGATGACCAGATCGCCGCTGTCGTAGCGATCCAGACCGCCGATGATGTTCAGCAGGGTGGTCTTGCCGGAGCCGCTGGGGCCAAGAATGGCCACAAATTCGTTGTCCCGCAGGTTCAGACTGACGTTGTTCAGTGCGTGCTGCACCAGCTCGCCGGTCTTGTATTCTTTGTTGATCTGTTTGAGCTTGAGCATAAATGTGCCTTTCCGGTACTGCGCCGCCGGGCGCTGCTGCCTGTGGTTTGAAATTCGGAAATGTTTGCAGACAATATCCCATTGAGTTTAGCAAAAAAATGTGAAAAAACCGTGAAATTATTCCGTAGGAATGCTGAAGCTGCGGCACTTTTGCGCCCGGGCAGCGGTTTTGCCGGAAGGACGGGGCAAAAAAGAAAAGCGGAAAAAGATACCGGTTGAATTTACAAGCTGAACGTGATATTCTAAAGCTGACAGACAGGCTGCGCCGGAAAAAACGGCGTTATATTACCTGAAAGGCTGTCGGAACAACACTTCTTTAGGATTGTAACAGTTTCTCCTGCTTTATACAATTATACAATAATAAAAGGATAAACAAGGCAGAAAAAATTTGGCCCTTGTAGTAAGGAGGAACTGAAATGGAACGTACATTTTCACCTATGATCCGGCAGTATTCTGCCATTGATGGTTTGCAGCAGGCGTATACGCTGGTGTATGCCATGGAGGTAGAGGGCACACAAGGCTGTCGGCTGACCCTGTGCCAGATCGGCAGCCGACAGCAGATCGTCAGTCAGCATGTTGCGGCAGCGCCGGAGTTCTGTTACCGGCTCCTGCGCTACTTGTGTGAAAATGGAGTGCAGCCGGAGCTCTGGCGGGATGCGGTCACAGACCTGACAGCTGCCGGGCTGGTAGGCGAGAAAGGCGGCGCATGGCGTGAACAGTGAGCGAACAGCCCAACTGCAAGTCGCCCTTGCAAGCTATGATCTGAAAGAACTGCGTGTCCAGAAGCGTTATTTGCAGGAGCAGGGAACCGCCATTGACTGCACCTGCTTTTGCAGCGGCGAAAAGCTGCTGGCACAGCTGCGGCAGGGTGTCCGTTATGATGCCGTGGTGCTTTGCAGCGAGCTGACGGATCTGCCTGCGGAGCAATTTGTCCGGCAGTTTTATCAGCTGAAGGAGCGGCCGATGCTTCTGATACAGAGCCATGGCCGCAGCAGCGGCACGGCGTTGCAAAAGCTCCGCGAGGGGTGCTACTGCGTAGAGGGCACTGAGCTGAAAAGGCTGCTGTGGCAGCTTTACCGGATGCCCGGGCGGCAGAACCGGCAGCTGGAGCAGCGGTGCAGCCAGCTGTATGCGGCGTGGGGCATCCCGCAGGGGGATGTCAACGCCGGATATCTATCCTGCGCGGTCGGCATCGCATGCAGCACCAGCCAGAAGCTGGCGATCCGCAAGGAAATCTTGCAGGCGGTGAGCGAGCAGTTTGATACATCGGTCGCTGCTGTGGAAAGCGGCATCCGCCGGATGGTGGATCAGCTGGAGGAAAAGCCGCCTCTTGCGTGGCTGGCGTTTAAGGCCGATACAAGGCTGGGCAGCGGCAAACCTACCACTGGCAAGCTGATCTACGCGGTCAGGGACGTTGTGTTGCGGCAAAAAGTGCCATCCACCCGCCTGTAAGGCTTGCATACGGCTTTGGAACACGGCGGCGTTCCTTTAGAAAAATGGCATCGCCCGGGGAGGCAGAGCAATGGAGCAGCAAAAGACAGAAACGCGGTCTATCACCGCAGAGCAGCGCAAGCGGGTCGAGGAGGTCTGCTTCCGTTCGCTGGCGCTGATCGGACGCAACTGTGAATATCTGGAGCAGCATTTTGACCGCACCGGTGCAGATGAGTCTACCCGGCAGGCGGTGGCAGATATCGACACCGCTGCCATGCAGCTGGACCGCACCCTCACCGAGGCAATCACCCTGCTGGAGTTTCTGCACGAGGACACAAAGCCGCAGCTGTACCCCATTGACCTGTGTGAGCTTTTGCAGCAGGTGGCGGCGCAGTCTGATATGATCCGGGCGCAGCTTGGGGTGGATATCCGGCTGGACTACGGCGGGTGCACCACCTGCTGCGTAATGGCAGACCGCAGAGATGCGGAGCTGCTGTGCCTGCATCTGCTCTCCAATGCATTGCGCGCCAGCCGGGAGGGCGGCAGCGTCTGTATCGCGCTGCGCCGCACCGAGAGCGACTGGCAGCTGACCGTCACCGACGATGGCTGCGGTCTGCCCGGTGAGGATGCGCAGGCAGCGCTGGAAAACCGCCGCAGCTTTTTGGGCGGGGCGCAGCTGGGACTGCTGCTCTGCCGGGAGTGCTGCCGCCGGATGGACTGGAGCTTACAGCTGGAGCCTGCGCCCGAAAAAGGCACACAGGCTGTGGTGCGCATTCCGCTGTACACGGGCGAAAGCCGCCCCGATGGCACAGTGGAGCTGCGCACCAGCTCGGAGACCGAGCAGGAGCAGCGCAAGTATCATCTGCGTGCCATGCTGGTGCGGGAGATGCGCACCATGCCGGAGCGCGGCGACCCGGAAGATGAATTTTGATAAGGTGGCAAGGCCGCTGCACAGCGTTTTGTGCGGCGGCCTTGTTATTTTGCGCCCGGTGCTTTCCTGCAAGCGCAAAGCATGGTATACTGAAGGATGAAAACAAAAGCTTGGAGGAGCAACAATGACAAACAAGAAGCTGAACTACCCTGCAATTGCCAAGGAGATGGCCATCCTGACCGGAGCCGTTGCCATTATTGCAGCGGCGGTCTATTTTTTTCTGGTGCCCAGTCATACATCCGTCAGCAGTATTTCCGGCCTTGGTATCGTGCTTTCTAATTTTGTGCCGCTGCCGCTTTCGGCTATTACTATGGTGCTGAATATCGTGCTGCTCATCATCGGGTTTTTTACCTGCGGCAGGGAGTTTGGCGCAAAAACCGTGTATACCAGCGTGATGCTGCCGGTGTTTCTGGGGCTTTTCGAGCGGCTGTTCCCGGATTTTGGCTCCATGACCGATAGTCAGGAACTGGATGTGCTGTGCTATATTCTGGTGGTCAGCGTGGGTCTGAGCATCTTGTTCAACCGCAACGCATCCTCCGGCGGGCTGGATATCGTGGCAAAGATCATGAACAAGTACCTGCACATGGAGCTGGGCAAGGCCATGTCCCTTTCGGGCATGTGTGTGGCGCTTTCTGCTGCCCTTGTCTACGATAAAAAGACCGTTGTTCTGAGCATTCTTGGCACCTATTTCAACGGCATCGTGCTGGACCATTTCATCTTCGATAACAGCATCAAGCGCCGGGTGTGCATCATTACCGAGAAGGAGGAGGCGCTGCGGCAGTTCATCATCAATGACCTGCACAGCGGTGCCACCATGTACGAGGCCATCGGTGCATATAACTTTGAAAAGCACAACGAGATCATTACCATCGTGGACAAAAACGAGTATCAGAAGTTGATGAACTTTATCAACCGCGAGGACCCAAAGGCCTTTGTTACGATTTATAATGTGTCCAGTATGCACTACCAGCCCAAGCGCTGAGCGCGGTACAGGGGAAGGACACAAAAGCCGTGCCGGGGCTTTTCCGCAGCGGAAAACCGTGGTAAAATAAGAAAAAACGGAAAGGGAATAACAGCCATGGACATCAGACTGGTTTGCAGCGATATTGACGGTACGCTGCTGCAATACGGCAAAAAGGAGCTGGAGGGCGAAATATTCAAACAGATCCGGGCGCTGCATCAGCGGGGCATCTGGTTCTGCCCGGCCTCCGGGCGGCAGTATACCAGCCTGCGCAAGCTTTTTGCACCGGTGGCGGACTGCTGCGTATTTATCTGCGAAAACGGCGGCACCATCTTTAAAGAAGAACAGTGCATCGCCAAAAATCCCATGCCGCGGGCACTGGCAGAGGAAATTGCCAACGATATGTGGACCCGCAGCGAGGGGCAGGGCGAGGTGATGCTCTCCGGCCAGAACACCGCCTACCTGATGGAGCGCGGTCTTGGCATGCTGCAGCGGGTGCAGTTCGTGGGCAACCACTACCAGATCATCCACAGCCCCGCCGAGGTGCCGGAGGACATCACCAAGGTGTCGGTGTACCTGCACGAGGGCGTGGAAAACTATGTAGAGCGCTTTGTGCCCCGCTGGAAACAGGCCAACTGCGCCGTGGCGGGCCCGTTCTGGATCGATACCACCTTTGCCAACAAGGGCATTGGGGTACAGTGCGTGTGCCGCACCCTTGGCATCGACCCTGCACAGGTCATGGCTTTTGGCGATAACTACAACGACGAGACCATGCTGGACGTGGTGGGCGTGCCCTACATCATGGACAACGCCGCCGCTCCGCTGCGGGCAAAATACCAAAACCACACCCCCCGCCCGGAGGATGTGCTGGCGCAGCTGCTGGCACAGCAGCCGTAAAGGGGGCGAGCCCATGGACCGCAAGGGCTTGGAACAGCTCATTTTTGATACTTACAGCGTAGAGCCGGACTATCCGTGGATGGACACCCCGGAGTCGGCGGTGTTCCGCCATGCAGCAAACCGCAAGTGGTTTGCACTGGTCACCACCGTGCCCAAAAGCAAGCTGGGGCTGTCAGGACAGCAGCCGGTGGATATCGTGAACCTGAAATGTGACCCCATCCTTATCGGTTCTCTGCGGGCAGAACCGGGCTTTTACCCTGCCTACCACATGAACAAGGAAAACTGGATCACCGCCGCGCTGGACGGCAGCGCCCCGGAGGATAAACTCCGGCTGGTGCTGGATATGAGCTACACCGCCACCGCACCCAAGCTGCGCAAAAAGAAAGCTTGACCGCAGCAAAATAAAGGCGGGCGCTGCAATTGCTGCCCGCTCTCATTCGTATTCAGAGTAAAGGGACTGTATTTTGCAAAAGGAGGAAGCTATGGCTATTTTTGAAAAGACCATCCGCAACCAGAACTTCGATACCCTGCTCCGCAAGCTGGAACACGCCATCCCGGACAGCAGCTGGTCGGCAGAGCTGGAAGCCGGCAGCGACTTCAAGGAGGGCAGCGCCCGGTGCAGCGTGCGGGTGTTTGAGCGGTACAGCATGGTGGGCGGCAACCGCCTTAGCCTGACGCTGACCCTGTTCCAGAACGGGGACGAGCCCATCCGACTGTCGGCCATTGCAGCGGGCGGCAGTCAGGCGGTGTTCTTTAAAATGAACACCCTCGGCGAGGACGCTTTTCTGGAGGACGTAAAGCAGCTGCTGGAGGAAATTTTGGAGGGCTAAAATGTTTTATAGTGGGTTTGACGCGCTGTTCAGCATCCTGTTCCCGCTGGTGTTTCTGTTTGTGCTGGGCATGATCTTATTTACCGTGGTGGGCAACCTGCGCACATGGAGCAAGAATAATGCGTCCCCGCGCCTTACCGTCCCGGCTACTGTGGTGGCCAAGCGGACGAACGTTTCCCGCCATCATACGGACAATACGATGTCGCATACGTTCACTACCTATTATGCCACCTTTCAGGTAGAAAGCGGTGACCGCATGGAGCTGCGGCTGAGCGGCACGGAATACGGCCAGCTGGCAGAAGGCGACACCGGAAAGCTGAGCTTTCAGGGTACGCGCTATCTGGGGTTTGAACGGAATTAAACACGCTTCTGCGCAGCATTTTTGAAGAAATCGCAGAAGCTGTGACAAAAGTGTTATTCTTTTATGAATTTTAGCACTCTACGCTTGACAGTGCTAAATAATTGTGCTATAACAGTGGCGTGCTCAGGAGGAAGGGCAAAAGGAGAGCCGCAAGGTTCCCCGGAAAGTCTTTCCGAATGGACGCTTCAAAGTTTTTGCCCCGACCCGAACGCCGGGATTGGAGGTATGTTTTATGTTTATGCCGACTGTTTTTCATGAGAACCTGTTCGATGATCTCTTTGATCCGTTCTGGAACGAGGGTGCACTGGAGCGTGCGATGAACCGCGAAGCCCGCGACACCTTTGGTAAGCGCGGTGCAAACATGATGAAGACCGATGTCAAGCAGACGGACAACGGCTACGAAGTGGACGTTGATCTGCCGGGCTGCAAGAAGGAAGACGTTCAGATGGATCTGAGCGACGGCTATCTGACCATTCAGGCAGTGCGCAGCCACAGCAATGACGAAAAGGACAACAAGGGCCGCTACGTGCGGCGCGAGACCTTCTCCGGCAGCTGCGCCCGCAGCTTCTATGTGGGCGAGGTGAAGAAGGAGGACATCCATGCAAAGTTTGAGGATGGTGTCCTGCACATCCAGCTGCCCGCTCCTCAGCAGACAAAGGCTCTGCCTGAGAACCCGAATCTGATCGAGATTGAGTAAATGCCGACCGTGTGCGCCAAGGCATAACGTATATAGGATGCCCCCGGAGAGCTGCAACAAGCCCTCCGGGGGCATTTTTTGTGTTCAGGCTTTCGACGACGGAGAGGGGAGAACTGAACCCTCTCCGTCATCGCTGCGCGATGCCACCTCCCCCGATGGGGGGAGGTTTTTGCTCTGCTTACCGGTAGATGCCGAAATGCTCCCCCTTCGGGGGAGCTGGACGCGACCAACGGGAGCGGACTGAGAGGGTTTTCTTCCTAGAGATGCCAACGCCGTAGGCAATGACGGAAAAGAGCATCCTTGTGCACACGCTTGTTTTACCCGAAAAACTTTATTTTTCTACCATTTCGTGGTATCCTTATAAGGCGCACGCAATACAGGCCTGTGGCTGCACTGGCAGCGGCTGCGGACTGCGCGCGGCAAAAAAAGAACGTATAGAAGAGAAAAGGGGGATAAAAGTCATGGGCGAATTTGCCTTTCAGACTTTACGGGAAAGTATCACCTCTGCCATCAGGAGCAAGATCCTTACCGGGGAGCTGCAGCCGGGCGTAAAGCTGGCCGAGCAGAAACTGGCCGAGGAGTTCGGCTCCAGCCGGGCACCTATCCGGGAGGCGCTGCGGCAGCTGGAACAGGAGGGCATGGTTGAATATTCGCGCAATGTAGGCTGCTCGGTGCGCCGGGTAAAGCCGGAGGACGCCTACGAGATCTACCTGCTGCGGGCAAATCTGGAAATGACGGCACTGCGCTATTTTGACTGCAAATTCCCGGAGGAGGATCTGCGCACCCTGCGCGGCATCTTAGAGGAGATGCGCAATGTCCGGCCGGGGGATCTTTCGCAGATCGTGGAGAACGACAACCGCTTTCATGCGGTCATCGTGCAGCGGGCAGGGCTGCCCAGACTGCTGAAATTCTGGGACGACCTGAACTACGGCAACCTGCTTGTTGGGGCGAACAGCGGCTCTAACCACGAGACACTGGCGCAGCGGCAGAACGGCATTCACACCAAGCTGTACGAGGTGCTGGCAAGCGGCGACACCGAGGTTGCCTGCCGCGCTGTCTACGCCCACTACATGGAGCCTATGGAGCGGATGCGCAGCGCAAACAGCGCCGTACAGGCAGCGGACGAAGCAGCAAAATAAGGGGAATTTGGCTGACCGTCTAAATTTTGACCAATCATTTTATGGAAATTGCAGATTGTCTACAATCTGCAATTATGCTATACTATCAAAGTGATCGGTCGAGTACTGCTGTATTTTTGGTAAAAATTGCGAAACGTATGCGGAACCTCGGCCTTCTTACAGGAACTTCCGCCCTGTGTGGAAAAGAAAGAGAGGAATTGTCCGCATGTCTAACAAAGAAAAAGCCACAAAGATCTCGTGGCTTACCCTTGCCTTCATGGCCTTTTCTACGGTCTGGGGCTTCGGCAACATTACCAACGGCTTTGTGTACTTTAACGGTCCGCAGGTCATCTTCAGCTGGATCTTTATGTTTGTCCTGTACTTCATCCCCTATGCGCTGATGGTGGGTGAGCTGGGCGCTGCCTTTAAAAACGAGGGCGGCGGCGTCAGCTCCTGGCTGCACCAGACCACCAACGCCAAGCTGGCCTACTACGCCGGTTAGACCTACTGGGCCTGCCACATCACCTACATCGCCAGCAAGGGCAGCGGCTTTTTGAAGGCGCTGAGCTGGGCCGTTTTCCGCAACGCGGAGACCTACGATTCCTTCCCCACCCGCTACATCCAGCTGGCTACCTTCTGCATTCTGCTGCTGGGCTGCTACATTGCAAGTCTGGGTCTGAACCCCCTGAAAAAGCTGCTAACTGCCGCAGGCACCTGCACCTTCGTCATGTCCCTGCTGTACATCGTGATGATGTTTGCTGCCCCGGCCATCAACCCCACGGCAGAGTACGTCCACGCCAACCTGAGTTTCAGCAGCCTCATCCCCAACTTCAACGTCACCTACTTTACGTCTCTGTCCATTCTGGTGTTCGCTGTGGGTGGCTGCGAGAAGATCTCTCCCTACGTCAATAAGGTCGAGAACCCCAGCAAGGGCTTCCCCCGCGGCATGATCGCGCTGGCCGTCATGGTGGTCACCTGCGCCATTCTGGGCACGCTGGCCATGAGCCGTATGTTCGACCCCGCCGTCATCAACGCCAGCGCAGAGAGCTTCAACGCCTATGTCGCCAACAGTTCCTACTGGGCTTTCCAGAAGCTGGGTCAGTACTACCATGTGGGCGATCTGTTCATGATCATCTACGCCCTGTGCAACGTCATCAGCCAGCTCGCCGTGCTGATCTTGAGCATCGACGCACCGCTGCGTATGCTGCTGGATAACGAGCACACCAAGCAGTTCATCCCGCAGGCTCTGCACAAGGTCAACGCCCACGGCGTGCACAGCAACGGCATCAAGATGGTGGCGGTGCTGTCCGGCTCCATCATTCTGGCACAGTCCTTCGTGCCCGGTGCTGCTGCCGTTCTGCGCCAGCTGACCAAGCTGAACTCTGTGTGTATGCCCATGCGCTATCTGTGGGTGTTTGCCGCCTACATCGCCCTGCGCAACGCCTACGATACCATCCCCGCCGAGTACCGCTTTGTCAAAAATCAGGCCGTGGCCAAGTTCTTCGGCGGCTGGTGCTTTGCCGTTACCGCCGTGTGCTGCGTGCTGGGTATGTATGATAAGGACCCCTTCACCTTTGCACTGAACGTCATCACCCCCGTGGTGCTGACCGTGCTGGGATTCATTCTGCCCGCCCTAGCAAAGCGCGAGCAGACCGCTGCCAAAAAGTAACCTGAATATGCTTAAAAAGGGCCGGTCAGCACTGACCGGCTCTTTTCTCAGGAAATTAGGAGGTTTATTTTTATGATCGCATCCGAAGTCCGTGAAATGCTGTCCTTCATCGACGGCAACCCCACCGCATACCACACCACCGCCGCTGTGCGGGATATCCTGCTGAAAGCAGGTTTTGCAGAGCTGCTGGAAAGCCGCAAGTGGGCGCTGGAACCCGGCAAGGACTACTTTGTCTGCCGCAACGGCTCCAGCATCATCGCCTTCCGCATGGGCGACCAGCTGGAAAATTACAGCTTCAACGTTGCCGCCGCCCATACGGATTCTCCCTGCTTCCGCATCAAGGAGAACGCCGAGATCCACATGGGGCAGAACTACACCAAGCTGAACACCGAGGGCTACGGCGGCATGATCTGCGCCACATGGATGGACCGTCCGCTGTCTGTGGCGGGTCGTGTGCTGGTGCAGGAGAACGGCGCTATCGTATCCCGTCTGGTGGCACTGGACCGCGACCTGCTGATGATCCCCAGCGTGGCCATCCACATGAACCGCGAGGTCAACGATAAGGCTTCCTTCAACAAGCAGGTGGATATGCTGCCCGTGCTGGGCGGTGCCTGCGAGGAGGGCGCGCTGAAAAAGCTGATCGCAGAGGAGCTGAAGGTGTCCGAGGAGCAGATCCTTGGCAGCGATTTGTTCCTCTATGTGCGGGAAAAGGCCACCGTCTGGGGCTGCAACGAGGAGTTCATCTCCTGCGGCCGTCTGGACGACCAGCAGTGCGTTTACGGCATCCTGAAAGGTCTGCTGACCGCCAAGAACGCCCGCTCCATCGGCGTGGCAGCCTTCTTTGATAACGAGGAAGTCGGCTCCGGCACCAAGCAGGGCGCAGCTTCCACCTTCCTGTACGATGTGCTGCACCGCATTGCCCAGAGCCTTGGCGGCAACGATGAGGACTTCCACCGCGCGGTGGCTTCCAGCTTTATGGTCAGCGCCGACAACGCCCACGCCGTGCACCCCAACCACCCGGAGCACACCGATGTGAACAACTGCACCTACATGAACAAGGGTGTGGTCATCAAGACCCACGCAGGTCAGAAGTACACCAGCGATGGCATGAGCGTTGCCGCCGCCCGGGAACTGGCTGCCCGCGCCGGTGTGCCGCTGCAATACTTTGCAAACCGCTCCGATAAGGTGGGCGGCAGCACGCTGGGCAATCTGGCCATGGCACAGGTGTCCATGAACTGCGTGGACATCGGCCTGCCGCAGCTGGCGATGCACTCCTGCTACGAGACCGCCGGTGCAGAGGACACCCTCTCGCTCATCAAACTGATGCAGGAGCTGTACAGCAGCCACTTTGAAGAGACTGCATTCGGCACCCTTTCCATCAGCAAGTAAACGGATAAAAGCATAAAAAGGACTGCTGTGCGCTGCTATGCACGGCAGTCCTTTTTGTGTAAAAGTTGATTTTCCGTGGCCGGTTAAGCCCGGATATAGAAATCCGACGGTAGTTATGGTAAAATAAGGCATCCGGGAGCGCCGGGCGCTCCGCTGCAACATGAAAAATGGAGGTTTTCTATGAAAAAGACCTATCGCTCGCTCTTTTGTCTGCTTGCGGTGCTGCTGCTCAGCGTCAGCGTGCTGCCCTCTGCTTCGGCGCTGTTTTCCAAGAAGCTCTACTATTATGGTGTAGTAGAGGGTGTCAGCCGCACCGTGGAAGGCAAGGTGGAGTCTATTCTGGTGACTGCGGAAGAGCAGGAAACCTATCAGATGATCGTTACCGACAGCACCGTCTGGCAGGACCATGACGAAAAGACCACCTCCGACCCCGCTACCCTTGCGGTAGGCGAGCAGATCTGCGTGGTGCACGACCCGGCTGTGATGATGTCGCTGCCGCCGCAGTCGGTGGCGTATACCGTCATCCGCAACTTCCCCGCAGGCACGGATCTGGAACAGGAAGCCCGGGATGCCGCCTGCCCGGTGAAAAAGTTCTTCGCCGACACCCGCAAGGCCATTTCGGACTGGTTCTACCAGACCATGCCCATCTGAGGGGAAAGCTCCTTCTATAACGCAAAAAACTGCTGCCCCGTACCGGATGCCAAAGCGTCCGGGCAAAGGGGCAGCAGTTTTTTATGCAAGGTTATGCGGCGCTTTGCGGCAAAAGCGCTGTATACCGCTATTTATTTTCGGGGGGGTAACGCGGAAGCGCTTTACCACCTGTTCCAGTGCGCTGATGTCCACAGGCTTGGACAGGTGTTCGTCCATGCCGGCTTCCTTGCTCTTTTGCATATCCTCAAGGAAGGCGTTGGCGGTCATGGCAAGGATGGGGATGGTGCGTCCCAGCGGGTTTTCGCCGCTGCGGATGCGGCGGGTGGCTTCCAGGCCGTCCATCACCGGCATCTGCACGTCCATCAGGATCATGTCATAGTCGCCGGGCTTCACGCTGGCAAAGGCATCCACGATCTCCTGACCGTTGGGGCAGATGGTGCAGCTTGCGCCTTTTGTTTCCAGCAGCATTTGCAGAATCTCGGCGTTGATGGCGTTATCCTCGGCACAGAGGAACTTCATGCCGGACAGGGGAGAAGTGGTCTCTTCTTCCTCCGGGAGCGCCTGCGCCTTTTGCACCGTGTCCGCTTCGGTGTCAATGGGAAATTCCAGCACCACCTCAAAGCGGGTGCCCTTGCCGGTGGCACTCTCTACGCTGATGGAGCCGCCCATCAGGTCTATGACGCTTTTGGTAATAGCCATACCCAGACCCGTGCCCTGCACCTTGTTGGTGCCGGAGCGCTCCTCACGGGTAAAGGGGTCGAAAAGGGTCTTTTGGTAGTCCACGCTCATGCCGATGCCGTCATCCTGCACCACAAAGCGGTACCGGGCGTAGTGCTCGTTCCGGGGCAGCTCTTTCACCTCCAAACGGATGTGCCCGCCGGTGGGCGTATACTTGACCGCGTTGGAGAGGATGTTCATTAGCACCTGATTCAAACGGTTGGGGTCGGCCAGCACGTTTTCGTGCTGCAGATTGGTGCTTACCGTAAAGGTCTGACTGCGCTGACCTGCCTGCTGCCGGATGATGCTGTCCAGCTGACTGATCTGCTGGGGCAGATTCATTTTTTCCACATTCAGGGTGGTCTTGCCGCTCTCGATGCGGCTCATATCCAGAATATTGTTGATGATGCCCAGCAGCAGCTGACCGGAGCTTTCCAGCTTGCCCAGATGCTCGGCAAGCTTTTCCGGCTCGTGCAGCTCGTTTTTCATCAGAGTGGTGATGCCGATGATGGCGTTCATGGGGGTGCGGATATCGTGGCTCATGTTGGAGAGGAAGTCCGTCTTGGCTTTGCTGGCACGCTCGGCGGACTGTAATGCCTCGGCGGCAGCATCCTGCGCCCGCCGCATCTCGTCGTTGGCCTGCGTCAGCTGGATGTTATACTGCTCCAGACGGAGGTTCGTCTCTTTTTCGGCCCGCAGCTCCCGCTGCTGCTTTTCCCGCAAAAGGAACCAGCCAGCAATGACTGCCATGATCGAAAACACCGTTGCAAAGCCTACAATAACGACCATGACGATATTGACCAGCTTCTGCGTATTCACGGCCACATATTTTGCCGGAACAAGGAACGCCAGCGTCCACTGGGCGTTTTCCATCTGCTTCAGGGCGTAGTAATACTCAGTCCCGTCCAGCACGGCGTTGGAATAACAGGAGCCTGTGCGGGCAAGCCGCTCCTTTGCTGCTGCAAAGGAAGAACCGTGCAGATAGGACATCTGGGAGAGCACGGTGTATACGTTATGCCCCTTCAGCAGCTCAGTGTCATTGGCGTTGAACAGCTTGAAGCCGTTATTATCCAGCACATAGACGCTGTTGTTATTTTCGTAGGCGTCGCAGCGGAAATAATCGTTCAGCTGGGTCATACTCTGCGAAATACCAAAGTAGCGCAGGGTGATCTCTTTCTCTCCGCTTTGCAGTGTGATGGGGGTGGAGAGCTGTTCCAGAAACACCATCCGGGAGTCGTCCACGGTCAGCGAATTGGAAACATAGCTGACCCGCTGCGGCGCGTTTTCCAGATAGTTCATTTCCCGCAGCAGACCCGTGCGGCCATGCGTAGTATAATAATGTCCGACAGAGTCCACGGCGATCAGGTCGATCTGTTTTTCATGGTAATTGGAAAGCTCCGACAGCTTTTTCAGATAGCGGTAGAGATCGGTATCGGTCTCCAGCGGGGTGTAGTATAAATAATTACACTGCACATCCACCTCGTCCCAGTGGTTGTCGATCACATCCTCCAGACTGTGGAACATCTGGTGGGTGACCTCTTCCATCTGGCTCAGCCGCTCGTGGTAGACAAGGTTTTGGATGTAGGTCTGGCTCATGACAAAAAGGGTCAGGATCAACACGATGCTGACAAAGCCGAAGCCCACAAACAGCTTTTTATAGATTTTGTTGTTCACATCCAGTATCTCCTGTCCGTTTTATTCAACTCCATGCGGTGTCTGCCCGGCTGATGGTGGTGTAAGCACCAAAGAAGGTTTTTGCGGCATCCATGCCCACCACGCCGCTGTCTGTCACCGTTGCTTCGGCAGCCAGCTGGTCGCTCACACCGCAGATGGCAACCTGATAGGTCTTGCCCGCCTCCGGCTGCACCGGGCTTACCAGCACATAGGGGTAGCCCTTGCCGTTGCCGTAGGCATCGTAGCCCGTGGCCAGCAGGTCGCTGATCTGCTGCCCGGTCAGGGTGACGGTCTGGATGGTGCGGTTCCAGCCGGTGGGCAGGATGACCGAAAGGTCGTAATCCGTAATGCCCTTGGCGTACAGCTTGGCGGCTACGCCGTGGTGGTTCTGCTCGGTGGGGTTGCCGGGGATCCATGTGCTCAGCGAGACCAGCGCAAGGTCGCTGCCGGTAGCCTGTGCAAAGCAGCGGCCTACCAGCATGGCGCAGTCCTGCTGCGAAAGCTCCTCCGTAACGGTAGTGATGACATCCGGGGTGTTGTTCACCACACTGTCCTGATCCTCGTCCAGCTGACGGATGACATCCTCCATGGTGGCGTTGCCCTTCATGAAGTCCAGCATTTTAAGGCCGGTGGTCACGAAGGTGTTTTCCCAGCCGGAATAGATAAAGGGCGCGGTGTTGCCTGCGTTCAGGGTATCGGCGATGTCGGCATAGTAGGTGCCGTCTGCCTTTGCACCCTTGAAGGGCAACAGGCTGCTTTTCAGCGCCGTTGCGGGCTGCAGAGCGCTGGTGCCTGCAACGGTGGAAAGCACACGCATCACCTTGAGCGCATCTTCCAGCTTCTGGGGGTTCTGTTTCAGCTTTTTATTCAGACCGTAGAAGCGGTTCACATTCAGCACAAAAACGTTCTGGGTGCCGTCCTCCGAGAGAAACGGCATCAGCCCAAATTTATCGGCGTTGCCGCCTGCCTCCACAATGCCGTTGGTGTTTCCAATCAAAAACAGGGTGTTTCCCTCGGCCATCCTCTGCAGGGTCACATTGTCGTCAAGAGCATCGCCGGAGTCGTTCAGCATTCCGATGTCCTTCCACTTTTTGACATACGCCATTGCCTGCATCATGCCGGGGGTGTTGCTGACGTTTGCCTTGCCGGAAAGATAATCCTTCTGCCACAGTCTGCCGTCCAGTGTGCCAAGGAAATCGGCATCTGCAATATTGCACAGATACTGGAAACCATAGGCCGGATACTGGATCTGCGGCAGGCAGAAATCGACCCCGGCTTCCTTGGCTTTTGCAGCCAGCACTTCCAGCTCAGCGAAAGAATTGGGCAGTTCCCAGCCGTGTTCCCGCAGCAGGGTCTTGTTGTAGGTGATGCCGTAGCAGTTGTAAACCGAGGGCAGCAGATAGATGGCGCCGTTATCGAACACATCCTGCAGACGGGACTCCACATAGTTATCGGTAAAATCGTAGCCGGAAAGGTCCAGCAGTTTGTCGGAGACCAGATCGATCTGGGGGTCGTAGTAGGTCAAGGTGCAGACGTCCGGCAGGTCGCCCGCCGCAAACATATTCTGCAAGCAGGTGGTGGTGTTATCGCCGCTGTACGGCACGATCTCAACATTTACTTCCGGGTAAACGCTGTGCACCTGCTCAATAAAGGCTTCTATCTCCTTATAAGGTGCCATAAAGGTGACGGCTTCGTGCGCATCTGCTGTTTTGCTTTCAGCCTTGCCGCCGCCGCAGGCGGTCAGCGCTGCCGTGGCAGCTGCAACGCTGCAAGCCTGCAAAAAGGAGCGGCGGGAGATCTTTTTTATCATATAAATATACTTTCCTCACATTTTCGGAAGGCAGTACTGCGCAAGTGCAGGAGCGCAGTGCTGCCTTAGCGATTCTTACACACCCCACAGGAACCCCTACGCTCGCGGCCTGTCCGCACGGGGCATACGCCGATTTTCCCATAAAATAACAATCATATTGTATCATTGTAACAAAAGTGTTTCAAGCTGTTTTTTTGAAGGATTTTGCATGGAAAAGGGCGAATAACCGCGTGCTTTGCAGCTGTACGGCATAAAAATACCCCTGACACCGGGGAAGGATATCAGGGGGTATGGTATTCCGGGCACGCTGTTTTATTGCAGGGGCTCTTTTGCGCGCAGACGCCGAAAGGTGTCCTCTTTTACAAGCTCGATGACCACCGCTGTCAGGGGGATAAAGAAGATAATGCCGATGATGCCAAAAAGCTTTCCGCCGATCATGGCGGCAATAAGGGTGTACAGCGGCGAAAGCCCCACGGATTTTCCCACCACACGGGGATAAATGAACTGGTTTTCAACAAACTGCACGGCAAGGTACACGATCAGGCAGCGCACCGCCAGCACAGGGTCTACCAACAGCACAAGGAACACACTGACCACGCAGGAGATCAGCGCACCCACATAGGGGATGATGGCGCAGATGGCGGTGAGCACGCCCACCAGACTGCCGTAGGGGATCTTGAAAACGGAAAATGCAAGAGCCATCAGAACGCCAAGGATCACTGCCTCGCTGCATTGTCCCGTTAAAAAGTTTGCAAAGGACTGCCGGAACAGCCGGCAGAACTTCAGCACCCCGGCGGCGTGGGCAGGCTTCAGGTAGGCGCACACCAGCGTGCGGGCTTGGTGGCCGAGGCTCTCCGTACTAAGGGACATATAGACGGAGATGATCAGCGCAAACGAGGCGGTGATCGCGATATTCACCGTGGCAGAGACAGCCCCTAACGCATTGACCAGCACCGTGTCGATGCTTGCGGTGACCTTGTGCAGCAGCTGCTCCCAGTTGATGCCCTCCAGCCAGTTCATCAGCCAGCCCATGTCAGCATCCTGTGCGTTGAGATAGGCAGTCCAGCGGGGAATATTGGCCTCGATCTGCACATACAGGCTGTGGAAGGACTGCACCAGCTCCGGGATCAGCAAAGTCAGCGCCAATACCAGCACCAGCACAACGCCCAGCAGGGTGATGAAAAAGCTGAGAAGGTGGATGGCTTTCGCCGAGGGCTGCTTTTTGGCCTTGCCGAACAGGCGGTTCAGCCGCTTTTCCAGACCGGTCATGGGCACGTTGATAAAAAGCGCCAGAATGCCGCCCGCCAGAATGGGCAGTACCAGATCTATCAGCTTTGCGGCAAAGGCCAGAACGTCAGAAAGCCGCAGCAGCGCTACAAAAAGCGTTACCCCTACCACGGTAACGAGCAGAGATTGTTTTGTTTTTGGTTCCATGAAAAAGTTCCTTTCCCGGAAGATTGTGGCAGCAGGCAGCAAAAAGACCGCCCGCCGGCTCTTTTTGGTATTGTAATCGGAAGAAAAGGGCTTGTCAAGACGAGAGAAAGGGAAACGGGACGTTATAAAAGCAGTTTGCGAGAATGCAAGCGGGAGCTTTTCAGTAGGGAAAAAGCGTGGTATACTTGGCCAGAGCAATTTAAAAAAATTGAGAGAAACACAGCTTGAAAGGAAATAGATCATGTCGAAAGATGAATATTTGATCACAGATGCGCCGCTGAAAGCGCTGATGGTTTTTGCAATGCCAATGATCCTTGGCAGCTTTTTTCAGCAGGTCTATAACATGGCAGATTCCATCATAGTCGGTCAGTTTGTCGGCTCCTCGGCACTGGCGGCTGTCGGTGCCTGTGCTGCGCTGACCAATGTTTTTATTTGCGTGGCGCTGGGTGCCGGTGTGGGTGCCGGTGTGCTGGTAAGCCGCTATTTTGGCGCTAAAAACTATGGCAAAATGAAAACCATCGTGTCAACGTCCCTGCTCAGCTTTCTGGTTTTGAGCGTTGTCCTTGGCGTTTTTGGCTTTAGCTTTTCCCGTGCTATGATGAGCGGCTTGCAGACCCCCGCCGACATTCTGGAGGATGCGGTGCTGTATCTGCGGGTCTATTTTGTGGGCTTCCCGTTTTTGTTCATGTACAACATTCTTTCCACCATGTTTACCTCCATTGGGGAGTCCAGGATCCCGCTGGGTCTGCTGATCTTTTCCTCCATCCTGAATATTTTTATGGATCTCTGGATGGTGGCGGGGCTTGGTTTGGGCGTGTTTGGCGCAGCCCTTGCCACGCTGATCGCACAGGGCATTTCTGCGGTGTTTTCGTTTTTGATCTTCCTGCACCGGATGCGGCAATATAAAAGCCCCTTTAAAAGGTTCGACCGGCAGGAGCTGGCTTCCATGCTCCGCATTGCGGTGCCGTCGGTCTTGCAGCAGTCCACCGTGTCCATCGGCATGATGATCGTGCAGGCGGTGGTAAACCCCTTTGGCACACAGGCGCTTGCCGGATATGCAGCAACGATGCGGGTAGAAAATGTTTTCTCGCTGATCTTTGTCTCCATCGGCAATGCGGTCTCGCCCTATATCTCCCAGAATTTTGGTGCAAAGAAGATCGACCGCCTCAAAAAAGGCTACCACGCTGCACTGGTGCTGGACCTGTGCTTTGCGGTCATTGCCTTTGCGGTCATTGAAACCCTGCACACCCAGATCTCCTCGCTGTTTCTGGGCAAGGACGGAACGGCGCTGGCCTATCAGGTGTCCGGTGATTATATGCGGTGGCTGGGTTACTTCTTCATCTTCATGGGCATCAAGATGGCGACCGATGGCGTGCTGCGCGGGCTTGGTATCATGCGCCCGTTCCTCATTGCCAACATGGTAAACCTTGCCATCCGCCTGTCCGTTGCCCTGATCTGTGCACCGCGCTTTGGTATTGCCTTTGTCTGGCTTGCCGTCCCGGCAGGGTGGCTGGCAAACTTTCTGGTCTCCTATGCGGCGCTCAGAAGATCGTGGCCGACGGAAAATGCAGCGGCACCTCAATGATTTTGTGCAGCGCGAACGGGTGGTGGCCTGCTGGGAAAAGGTCAAGGGACTTTTCCGTCTGGTGGAGCATTCCTAAGGGACACTGCACTGCGGCGTAAAAAATAGCAAAGGGCTGCTGCACAGGGAGATAGCTGTGCGGCAGCCTCTTTTTCAGCGCCCGCCCCGGCTTGTTACAGCGGTTTACTTTTGGCAGCGGAAATGCTATGATACACCTTAGAAAAAAGCAAGGAGGAGCTACGATGGGCATTGCAGGGAACGAATGGGGTTTTCAGGTGGGCACGCTGCCCAAAGGTGCGCGGGATAAGATCAGCGATGTGCCGGGGGTGACGGTAGGGCACTGCACCTTGGCAGACGGCGTAGTGCAGACGGGCGTAACGGCGCTGCTGCCGCACCAAGGGGACGTGTTCCACGAAAAAGTGCTGGCAGCCAGCTATGTCATCAACGGCTTTGGTAAGACCACCGGCCTTGTGCAGATCGACGAGCTGGGCACGCTGGAAACGCCTATCCTGTTTACCAACACCCTCAGCGTGGGCACGGCACAGACCGCGCTGGTAAAGTATATGCTGGAGAAAAACCCCGACATCTGCGAGACCACCGGCAGCGTGAACCCGGTGGTCTGCGAGTGCAACGACTGCGGCCTGAACGATATCCGGGGGCTTCATGTGACCGAGCAGCACGTTTTTGCCGCGCTGGCGGACTGCAAGCCAGACTTTGCCGAGGGTGCCGTAGGCGCCGGGCGGGGAATGCGCTGCCACGGGCTGAAAGGCGGCATCGGCTCCGCCTCCCGGGTGGTGGAACTGGACGGCAAACCCTACACCGTGGGCGCACTGGTGCTCTCCAACCATGCGCTGTTCGATGACCTCATCGTGGCGGGCACGCCTATCCACACCCTGCTGAATAACAGCATCCCGCCCCACGAGGATAAAGGCTCCATCATCACGGTGCTGGCTACGGATATCCCCCTGAGCGAGCGGCAGCTGCGGCGGCTGTGCCGCCGGGCGCTGGTGGGGCTTTCCCGCACAGGTTCCTACTGCGGCAACGGCAGCGGCGAGATCGTCATCGCCTTCACCACCGCCAACCGGGTGCCGCATTACTCGGAGAAAGCCCTGCTGCCCATGACCCTGCTCCACGATGATGCCATCAACCCTTTGTTCCGGGCGGTGGCAGAGTGCGTGGAGGAAAGCGTTCTCAGCAGCCTGCTCCACGCCGAGACGGTTACCGGCAACCACGGCCAAACCTTCCACAGCCTGACAGAACTTCTGAAAAACCGCGCCTGAGGCGCTGCAATACAGAAAAAAGCCCCGCATCGGACAGGCGCTTTGTGTCTTTGACCAGAACGGTCAGAGCACGGCGGTGTCCGGTGCAGGGCTTTTGCTTTACTTAATAGCGGCGGTGGATCTTTTTGGTGGGCTTGCGGCGGTTCCAGTTGGAGCACAGCAGCCACAGCCCGTAGATCAGGGCGGCAATCAGGCTGAGCACCAGCACCACCTTCAGGTACAGGCTGGTCAGGAACTCCTTCACCTTGTCCACCCCGAACAGCAGCGGGTTGCGGGCTACGTCCTGCCCGGCGATCAGATCCACCACGCCGATGGTCTCGCCCGCCAGCTTCAGCTCTACTGTGCCCACCACGTCGCCCTGCTGGATGGGGGCGCAGACGTAGTCCGGCAGGTGGAAGTATTTCTGGGTCACGGTGCCGTCGCTGGTGGAGGGCAGCAGGGTCATCATGCTGTCGTTGGGGTACAGCTGCAAGGTGTCGGTGTCGGAGGAATATCGGACCGGGATCTCCGCAATGGTCAGGTCGGTGTCCAGCGCAGCCTGAATGGAAAAGCTGTCGAATACCCAGTCCATCAGTTTGACCGTCTCGAACAGGGCGGGGCGGCGGTTGGCGTAGCCGAAGGTATCGCAGCTGTCGGGGCTGTCCATCACGCAGAAGATATAGGTGGCACCGTCCTTGTTACCCCACGAAACATAGCTCTGGGTGCCGGTATCATTTTTAAAGGCGGTCACGCTGCACATACCGCCCTGCATGGCGCTGCGGTAGTAGCTGCCGCCGCTGGCTTTGCTCAGCGCGGCATTCTGGCTGACCAGCACCGAGGAAGAGCGGTGCTTCTCCTTGGCGGGCATGGTAAAGCTGGGCGCACCGGACACTTCCACAAAGGCGTCAAAGCTCATCAGGTAGCGCAGGATCAGGTACATATCCACCGCGCAGGTGGTGTTGCCGCTGTCGATGCCGCAGGCGTCCGTCCAGCTGCTGGCGGTGGTGCCGATGCGCTGGGACAGGGTGTTCATCTGCGCCACCCAGCCGTCCAGATCGCCGCCGGAAAGGGTGTACGCCACACCCATGGCTGCCTCGTTGGCATTGCGGGTAAGCATGGCGTACATGGCTTCCCGGTAGGTGAAAGTTTCGTTGGAGCGCATATCTGCGTTATTGGTGTTATAAACATAGTCCGAGATGGCAAAGGGCATCTGGAAGGTGTTGTCCAGCTGGTCGGCGTAGTTGGTCAGCAACACGGCAAGGGTCATATATTTGGTCAGACCGCCGGCAGATACCTGCTTTGTGCTGTCCTTATCATAGACGATGATGTTGGTATCCGTGTTCACGATATAGGCGCTTGCAGCCTGCACCTGATACACCGGGCTGGGGTCGAACATGGCCCCGGCGGGCAGCACAAGGCAGCTGAGCAGAAATACAAATGAAAGAACCAGTGCAAAAATACGTTTCATGTGGACAATTCCTTTAAAAAGCGATAAAATATACAAGATACGGCTGCGCTGTGCGGCGCGCCGGAAGATCAATTTTGCAGCAAGCGTGCTGTGTTCTATAATAATAACAGGTTTGCCGGGGTGTTACAAGAGCCTTGCGGTGTTTTACACCGTTCTTTCGCTCCGGCAGGGAGGGCAGGAATGGTATATCTTACAGGGGATACCCACGGCGATATCCAGCGCTTCAAGCAGGGCAAGCTGCGCTGGCTGGGCAAAAAGGACACCGTGGTGGTGCTGGGGGATTTCGGCTTTGTGTGGGACGGCAGCAAGGCGGAACAGAAAAAGCTGGACTGGCTGCGCAAGCGCCCCTACACCCTGCTGTTTCTGGACGGCTCCCACGAAAACTATGACCTGCTGGCCCAGTACCCCACGGTGGAACTGTTTGGCGGCAAAGTGCAGGCACTGGGCGGCAATGTGTACCATGTCTGCCGGGGCAGCGTGCTGGAGCTGGAGGGCAAGACTTATCTCTGCTTCGGCGGCGCGGAAAGTCAGGATAAGGACGACCGGGAGCCGGGCGTGAACTGGTGGAAGCAGGAGATGCCCAGTGACGAGGAGTACGACACCTGCCGCCGCAACTTAGAGGCAGTAGACTACAAGGTAGATTATGTGCTGACCCACGATGCACCAAGCAGATTTTTGGATTTTACCGCCCTTGCCCTTGGCGAAAGCAACCGTCTGCACCTGTTTCTGGACGAAATCTTGCTCAAGCTGACCTACGAAAAATGGTTTTTTGGCTGCTACCACAAGGATGTGCAGCTTTCCACCAAGAGCCGGTGTGTGTTCTGTGACGTCATCCCCATGGGTGAGCGGCGCACCGGGCTGTTCCACCGATAGGAGGCAAAATGCAGGTCACGGTAAAACTTTCTGCCCGGGAGGGGGCGGCGCACGTCAGCGGCATTCTGGCGGGCTTTACCCTGCTGGCAAAGCGCGGGGAGCTGACCCTGCGGGTGCAGGACGAGCGGCAGGGCAGTCCCCTTGCCCGGGAAGCGCTGCTGGAAACCGAGATCGACGGCCGCACGGTGGTGTTCGATTTGATGGACGGCTACTTCTACAACGACCCGGCGGCGGTGCTGGCGCTGTTCCAACGGGCAGATGTGGTGTTCAAACGTTCTTTTTCAGCCGAAAAGAACCGGCAGTTCCCGGGCGATATCTCCGCAAAGCTGCGGCCATTGGGGCTGAACTATTACGTTACCTGTCCGGGCTCGCCGCTGGAAGCGGAGCGCAGCGCAAAGAGCCGCCTGAAGCAGTGGGCGCTTTCCACCCGCTGCTACCCGCAGGACTTTGAAGCCCGGCTGACCCGGGTGCGCAAAAAGCCGCGCATCCTCTTCCTGACCCGTCTGTGGGACCCGGAGGAGCCGGCGGTGCAGCAATACCCGGAGTTACAGGCAGAGTGGCGGCAGGTGAACGCAGACCGCATCGAGCTGCTGCACCGGCTGCAAGCTGCTTTTCCAGAACAGTTCACCGGCGGCGTATCGGACAACGCCTGCGCCCGGCGGCAGTGCCCGGAACTGATTTTGCCGGACAAGCTGACCGGCAAGCGCGCCTATCTGCACCGGATGCAGCACACGGAAATTTGTGTGGCTTCTACCGGACTGCACGGCTCTACCGGCTGGAAACTGGCCGAGTATGTGGCGGCGGGACGTGCCATTGTTACCGAGCCGCTGCGGTACACCCTGCCGGGCGGCTTTGAAGAGGGCAAAAACTATAAAACATATACGTCCCCGGCAGAGTGTGAGGAGCAGCTGCGGCAGCTGCTGGCAGACCCGGCGGCGATACTGGCTATGGCGCAGCACAATGCAGCGTATTATCAAACATGGCTGCGGCCGGAGCAGCAGGTGCGGCAGGCTTTGCGGCAGCTGGAAACAGGGGAAATGTAATGTAAGGGGGAAAATGGGGTATGGAAGAGCAGAAACGGCATAGCGGCTTTGAGACGATGCGCATTCTCAGTATGGTGATGATCGTTCTGATGCACGGCATTGGGCACGGAGGGCTGGGCAGTGCGGCACCGCAGGGGTCGGCGGCATTCTGGATCTACTGGCTGCTGTTTATTCTGGCGCGTGTGTCCACCAACTGCTTTGTAATGCTTTCCGGCTATTATCTGTCGGAGCGCAAGGGGGCTGTCCGCGCCGGGCGGCTGTTCCGCATCGGGGCACAGGTGTGGTTTTACTCCATGCTCACTTTCTGCGTTGCAGTCAAGGCGGGTGCGGTGCCGCTTTCAGCCATTTCGCTGCTCCGGGCACTTTTACCACTTACCTCCAACGGCTACTGGTTTGCCTCGGCCTATTTTCTGATGTACCTCTCGGTGCCGGTGCTGAACGCGGTGGTGCAGAGCCTCGACCGGCGGCAGTACAAAACGCTGCTGCTGGTGGCGCTGCTGCTGCAAAGCGTGTGGGGCACGCTGTTCTACTGGGCAACGGATGAAACCTTTGTGAATAACGGGTACAGCTTTATCTGGTTCTACACTCTGTATTTTATTGCGGCTTATTTCCGCAAATACCGGGTGACCGTGCCCAGCGGGCTGTGTTTGCTGGCATATCTGGCAGCTTCGGCGGCGGGGCTGTTCAACCGGATGCTGGCGCTGCGGGTGGAAAACGCCCTGCACCTGAACGGCTTTGTGAATACCGTCAACGGTTATCAGGCACTGGCTACGGTCATCGCCTCGGCAGCAATGTTTTTGCTGTTCCAGAATATCCATATCCGCTCGGACTACTGGCGGCGCTGGGTATTCCGGCTGGCACCGCTGTCCTTTGGGGTGTATCTGCTGCACGACAGCGATTTTACCCGGGCGCTGCTGTGGCAGCTGGTGGATCTGCCCCGGTTTGGCGGGGCGCTGCTGCCCTCGCTGGCTTACCTGACCGGTGCAGTGCTGCTGATCGCCGCTGCGGGCTACGCGGTGGATGCCGTGTATCAGCGGCTCTACCGCCTGCTGCACCTGCCCGCACTGGAAACAAAGCTGGACGCCCTGACCGCCCGCATCCTGCAAAACATTGTTGGGAGCAAGGAAACGTAAAGAAAAGCGCTGTCGCACGAGTTTTTTGTGCGACAGCGCTTTTTTAGTTCATCGGCCCGGCCTTGTCGAACATCTGCTGCACCTGCGCGGCCAGCAAAGCGTGTGCAGGGCTTTCCAGCAGCGGGTCGGCGGCAAGCAATGCGGCGGCCTCGCTCTGGGCGGCGTGCAGGGTACGGGTGTCATTCATCAGGTCGGCGATCTGCAAGGTGGGCAGACCGTGCTGGCGGCTGCCGAAAAAGTCGCCGGGGCCGCGGGTCTCCAGATCGTACTGCGCCACGGCAAAGCCGTCGGTGGTGGAGCAGAGGAATTTCAGCCGCTTCTGCACGGCCTCGCTGGTGTTGTCGCTGACAAGGAAGCACCAGCTCTCGGCAGCGCCGCGTCCCACCCGCCCGCGCAGCTGGTGCAGGGCGCTCAGGCCGTAGCGCTCGGCGTTTTCAATCACCATCACGCTGGCGTTGGGCACGTCCACGCCCACCTCGATGACGGTGGTGGACACCAGTGCGTCCAACCGCCCGGCCTTGAAATCCTCCATGACGGCGGCTTTTTCCTTGGGTTTCAGCTTGCCGTGCATCAGCCCCACCCGGCGGTCGGGCAGCAGCGTCTTGGCAATGTCCTCGTAGTAGGTCTTGACGGCGTTCAGCCCGCCGTCCGGCACATCCTCGATGGCGGGGCAGACCAGATACACCTGCCGCCCTTTGTCGATCTCGCTGTCCAGAAAGCGGTACAGGTCCTGCCGCCGCTTGCCGGTGATGCACCGGGTCTTAACCGGGGTGCGCCCGGGGGGCAGCTCGTCCAGAACGGAGATGTCCAAGTCGCCATAGATCAAAAGCCCCAGCGTGCGGGGGATGGGGGTGGCGCTCATGACCAGCAGGTGCGGGTTCGCGGCCTTTTCGGCCAGTGCGCCGCGCTGGCGCACCCCAAAGCGGTGCTGCTCGTCAATGACTGCCAGACCCAGCCGGGCAAACTCCACTCCTTCGCTCATCAGGGCATGGGTGCCCACCACAAGGTCGGCTTCGTCCTTGCGGATGGCAGCCAGCGTGGTGCGGCGGGCAGCGGCCTTCATGCCGCCGGTCAGCAGGGCCACCCGCATCCCAAAGGGGGAGAGCAGGCGGTTGAGGTTCTCCGCGTGCTGGGAGGCCAGAATTTCCGTCGGAGCCAGCAGAGCGGCTTGATACCCGCTGCGGATACAGGCCCAGATGGCGGCGGCGGCCACCAGTGTTTTACCGCTGCCAACGTCTCCCTGCAGCAGGCGGTTCATGGAAGTCTCGCCCGCCATGTCGGTTAAAATTTCCTCCACGGCCCGGCGCTGGGCACCGGTGGGGGAGAATGGCAGCAAGGCCCAGAACGGTTCCGGGTCTATCTTTTGCATGGGGGCACCGGTGCGGGCGGCACCCCGGTTCTTCATCCGGCCAATGCCAAGCTGCAAAATCAACAGCTCTTCGTAAATGAGCCGCCGCCGGGCCGCAAAGGCCTCTTCCTCGCTGGCGGGGCAGTGGATGGCCCGGACGGCCTCCGCCTTGGAGAGCAGGCGGTACTTTTGCAGCATTTCCGGCGGGAGAGGGTCGGGCAGGAGCTCCGCGTGGGGGAGGAGCTGGCGGACGCACTTGGCGATGGCGCTGCTGGTCAGCCCCTCGGTCTGGGGGTAGACGGCCTCGAAAGGCGACGACTTCACCTGCGCGTCGGTGCGCACCTGCGGGTTGACCATCTGACGGCGGAGCATCCCGCCCGTCACGATGCCCTGAAAATAGTATTCCTGCCCCAGCTCCAGCTTCTGGGCGGCGGATGGATTATTGAACCACGTGATCTCGAGGCTGGATACATCGTCTCCGGCGGTGATGCGCTCCATCCGCCGCCCGCCCGGCAGGATGCGCCCGCCGGGCTTTGCAAACACTTCGGCCTTCACGACGCACTCGGTGTCGGCGGGGGCCTCGGCGATGGAGTAGGGCTTTGAAAAATCCAGATACCGGCGGGGATAGTGGCAGAGCAGGTCGCTGAGGGTCAGGATGCCCAGCTTCTCGAACCGCTCGGCAGTCTTGGGGCCGACGCCCTTGAGATAGCGTACCGGGGTGTCCGGCGTGAGGGTGGTGTGAAGTTCGGCAGGCATGGCGCGGCCTCCTTTCCGGAAAGTGATGATATGTCCATTGTATCACGGCGGAGGGCAAAAGAAAAGCGCCCCGCCGGAGCGGGGCGCGGAAAAGCATTCAGACTTTACTGTCTTTCTTGAACGAGCCTTTGAACCCTTCCCAGAGGGAAACGACCCGGGGCCGGGGCAGAAAGTAGTTGACCAGCAGCGCTGCGATGACGCCAATGGCGGTGTCGAAGATGCGGTTGAGAGCGTAGCTCATATAGGTCTCAATGGGGGTGCTGAACAAAACGATGCAGAGCACCACTAGACTCTTAGCCGTTTCTTTGCTGACTCTTTTAGCATAGCACAGAGCGAAGAGGGGAGACAAGCTTTTCTGCATAAGTAGATTATTTAACGAGCAAAACAACAAAAAATCCCGGATGCCTCAGCACCCGGGAATCTTTTGGAGGTGACGACCAGATTTGAACTGGTGGATGAGGGTTTTGC
>ENA-ORNT01000477-ORNT01000477.1-human-gut-metagenome-genome-assembly--contig:-NODE-477-length-29429-cov-4.519030_pt1 | contig 29429 bp, 27 predicted proteins | sample MGYA00242120_ERZ509032 | MGnify/ENA primary metagenome ERZ509032 (study PRJEB26280, sample SAMEA2338729) | human gut metagenome | biome: human gut; feature: human-associated habitat; material: faeces...
CCCTTTCTTGCCGTTACTCAACTTGTTACAATTAATTGTACATTTAAATGTAACAGTTTTTTTCCTCGGAAAAGCGCTATTTTTGGTATTGCATTTTGTTACATTTAAATGTACGTTTAAATGTAACAAAAAACGCCGCAAAAACCTTTGTTTTTACGGCGTTTTTCTTAATTAATATTTATTAACATCACAATTTTAATTTTTTATCCAAACGTTCAAGTTCATCTATATAATGACTTATCAAACTCAGACCTTTGTTCCAAAAATTAGAATTTTCCGGATTCAAACCAAAGGGCGACAACAATTTTTTATAATCGGTAATTGCTGTTTTGGAGAGCATTTCCATATATTTATCAGGAAAACCTTTAACTGTGTCCTCTTGCGATACCTGATACAAAGAATTAACCAGACAATCAGCAAAAGAATAAGCATAAACATAAAACGGCAAAAAGAAGAAGTGCCCTACTTGCGACCAAATATAGGCGCTGTCTTCTCCAACCTCTACATAATCGCCAAGACTTGCACGCATTTCTTCCTGCCAAATCTGATTGAGCCTTTCCGTGCTTAGTTCCCCGCTGCGGCGTTCATTATGAGCACGGGTTTCAAAAAAGTGAAAGGCAATCTGGCGAATAGCTGTATTAATCATATCACTGACTTTTGAGGCTATAAGCGCCAATTTTTCTTCATTATCCGGCAATTTTGAAACCATACTCTGAAATGTTATCATCTCGCCGAAAACCGAAGCCACTTCTTCAGTCGTCATACGAGAATATTCATTCAATTCACCGTTTTTAACTCTGGTTTGATGGTGGCAGCCATGTCCCAACTCGTGAGCTAAGGTTAATACATCATTGCGCTTGCCAACAAAATTTAACATCAAGTATGGGTGAGCATCAGCGCTGACCGGCGCACAAAAAGCGCCGCTGCGCTTGCCATCGCGAGGAGGAACATCAATCCAGTTATGAGAGAAAAAGTCTTTGGCTATATTATAAAGTTTCGGTGAAAAACCATTATAGGCATCAAGAACGGTTTTTACAGCCTCTTCCCAACTAAAATTGCAGTCTTGACTGAACGGCAGCGGCGCATTTCTATCCCAATACGAAATTTTATCCATTTTCAGCCATTTGGCTTTTAATTTATAAAAACGGTGGGCAATAGCAGCATAATTTGAGCGCACGCTTTCCGCCAAAGCATTAACAATTTCATCACTGACATTTTCAGACAAATTGCGCGAAGAAACAGGAGTTTTAAAACCTCTCTTTTCATCTTCTATCGCTTTGTCTTTTATCACCATATTGTATATAAACGTAAACAATTCGGCATTTTCGCATGCAACACGATTAATTTCTTTTCCGGCGGCATGCCGTAAAGAAGCATCACTATCCAACAACAATTTTGAAATTTCCGCATCATTATATTGTTTGCCGTTAACCGTATAAATCAAACGGGAAGATGTTTCTTCATACAAACGCACCCATGCGCTTGATGAAGTCAGCGACTTTTCAAGCAACACCTCTTCAACAGGTTCAGACAGCTCATATTTTTTAAAGCGGCGAACTCTTTCCAACCATGGGCGATAAAAAGAAGAATCTTTATCTTTCAACCAAACATTTATTTTTTCTTGCGGCAACGAATTGATTTCTAAGCTCAAAAACACCAAAGGCTTGCTGTAATCAGTCAATTTTTCATTAACGCTCTGATAAAAAGCGACAGCCGGCTGGTTTTTCATCTGCGTTACCATATTCAAATAAGCAAAACCGCCTACTCGGCTGGCAAGAGAAGAATTTTTTTCATACTTTTTCAGCATTTTTGCAAATTCGGTTCCGCTCAGCTCTTCCAAATGTCCTTTATATTTGCGGGCAAAAGCTTTGCAAAATTTGCGGTATTTTTCCAAATCGGCTTCAATTTTAGGATCATCAATGCTCTGATATAAATCTGTTAAATCCCATGCCGGCAGTTGTTCAGTTTTCATTTTTCATATTCTCCAATTCTTCGTTTTTATTTTTCAATTCAAGCATTTGTTTTGCAATATCGGGATTGCTTTCATAATATTCGTCAAGACCTTCGTCCGGTTCATCCTGCGGATATTCGGGAATATACAAATAATTGCTCCAAGGGCGGTCTTGTTCGCCTGACACCCAATTTTTAAGACCTTGCCCTATAACTGCAGTATCGCAAAAAGTATTCGCGGTTACAGCTTTTAATACGCAAAAATTATCTCCGGCACAATCCGAAACCTGTTTTGACATTGTTTCCGTGCAAGGAGCAAATCCCCTGTTTAGTAAATCATGGTGAGGAGCTATCAAAACAATGAAAAACTGCACTAAAAACAAACAAAATACCGCAGAAATCAAAAGTCCAAACCAATGCTGTCTGATAAAATTTAGCATTTATTTATGTTCCAGTCTTTTCTTCAAAAAGCTCTCCAACAAAGCCAATTCTTCACGAGTGTTTGCACCGGCAACTTCTTCTGCCGAACATTCTTCAACCGCGCACTTCAATCCCATTGAGCGGGCAATGGCAATAGCATCTGTAAGATAATATTCTCCTGCCGCATTTTCATTGCCGATTTTTGATAAAATTTCAAACATAACTCTACCATCGAAACACATAATACCAGAGTTGCACAGCTTGATTGCTTTTTCTTCGTCTGTTGCGTCCTTAAACTCAACAATTTTCACCAACTCGCCGTTTTCGATTTTCAAACGCCCATAACGAGCCGCGTCATCTGGTGTAAATCCGAGAACCACAATGGAATAACCTTCGTGACGCTTTGCAATCATGGATTTATACGTTTCAATAGTTGTAATCGGATTATCTCCGAAAATAACCAAAACATCACCATCAAAGTCTTTTAGTTCATCGCGGGCAGACAAAACGGCGTTTCCGGTTCCCAATTGATGCTGCTGAACACAGGTTTTGTGAGGAGCAACTTCTTTTTTTACCAAATCGCCGTCAGGAGAAATCACTGTAATGATTTTATCGGCTTTCATCTCTTCCATTGTGTCAATAATATGGCGAATCATCGGCTTTCCGCATAAAGGCATCATAACTTTAGGCAAATCAGACTGCATGCGGGTTCCTTTTCCAGCGCCGAGCACAACTGCTGCCACTTTAGAATTAATCATCAAAATATCCTTTCTAACATTTTTTTAATAACTAGATTGTATATTAGCAAATATATCTTATTTGTTAACAAAGGCGGTATTTTATGAAAAAACTTTTTTTTGCAATATATTTCATCGGTATTTTTGCCTATATAATGCCGGTTTTGGCAGGAACCAGAGAAGTTGGCAACCCCATTGAATTTGAAAAAATAAAGTCTAATTCAAACCGTCCGACAAAACGTGTGATAAACGATGAAATTCCGACCACCGCCGATGAATTTGCCGATTATATCCGCGAACGAGCTGAAAAAGCTGTCAAAATGCCTCAGAGCGTTATCGAACAAAACTCAGGCATGAGCATTATTCACAGCGGCGACTATTTATCACAACAAGCTCAGGAAAATAAATCGACCTTTCAAAAAATTTATGAAGAAGCCTTAAATAAAGTAAGCTTGGACGATAACCGTCAACCTGCAGATATTTTGCCTTCAAACCCTATGCCTTCCGATGCCAAACTAAGATCTGAACTTGCTTTGCAGCAAGCGCAGCCGCAACCCGATACTTTTGATTTTGATATTATCAATGTCGAATTGCCTAACGGCGAAACCATAACCGCACCGGCAAAAGAGCACATTCCCTATTTGTCAAGCCGAATTGATATTTTGCCCAATGGTTTGGTCAGAGTGCGTGAAACGGTTACTGTTATTGCAAACGGAGAAAAACTACGCTACGGTCTATCAAAAGCCTTGCCTAAATTTTCAATTTCGCGCGAAGGCGTAAAAAACAGCACTATTCCCTATTTGAACAATGTTAAAATAAACGGCGTGGATATTGATTATACTTTAAAAGATCAATTTGACCGTTTTCTTATAACCCCCAAAAAACAATTTCCGCTGCAGCCCGGAATCTACACTTATGTATTTGACTACATGCTGGATAGAAAACTTTGGTATTATGATGAATTCAATGAATTTTACTGGGATGTTACCGGCAGTTTTTGGAATTTGGCAATTACAAAAGCCATCGCCACTGTAAGACTGCCTGTTAATGTGAAATCACTCGGACAAACTCTGATGTTGGGATATTTACCAGATGGAATCAGCGAAGAAAATACTGTTATGACAATTAACAAACAAACAAATTCTCTCGGCTTTACCGCTTTGCGTCCATTGTTTGCCGGCGAAGGCATGCATATGTTGGTACGCATTCCTAAAACTGGATTTATTGATCCTGATTTTAATGTAAAATTCAAATGGTTTATGGAAGACTACGGTGATATTTTATTTGCCGCACTTGGTTTGCTGGTTATTTTAGCCGCTTATTTTATTTCGTGGAAAAACATCGACCATTCTGCTGCCGACAATGCAAAAATAAAATTTCAGCGCACCCCCGCTTTGTATCGTATGTTAGCCAAAGGAGTCTTTGACAAAACTTCGTTCGGCGCCTTTTTGTTAGATATGTACAAACGAGGAATTATCGATATTCAAAAAGAAGATAAAAACATCAAACTTATAAAGAAAACCGATAGTTTAAGCCATTTATCATCGCTTAACCGCAAAGCCGTTCATCAAATTTTTAACGGCAAAAGCTCTGAGTTGGTTCTTAATGCAGGAAATGCTTTAAAACTGAAAAGAGCATATAAACTAATAGAAAAAGACACTTATAAATCATTAAAATGGCTTTTGCTAAAACTAAATTCAGGTTATGTTTTATTCAGCTGTTTAATGGTATTAATCAGTGAATTGGCAATGGTTTATATGAATGTTGATATGTGGTCTTCTTTTGGAGTTTTAGTTGCCGCAACTATCACTATTGCTTTCTATTGGGCTATTTTTCATTTGAAAGCCAAAAATAAAATTTTGCGAATTACTTTACGTGTTTTTGCATTGATTTTAATCGGCATTGCCGTTTTATTAATGACAATCCATATCCACTTTGTTTCAGCAATACTTATTGTTGCGATGATATGCACTATTTTTACATACAGCAAGCTGTTTGCCAAACGTGAGGGGTTAATCCGTCACAATATCAACGAAGCAAAAAATCTGGGAGAAACGCTGGTTAACGATGCGGAAAAAATCATACTCGGACACCGTTTTGCTCAAAATCAGGCAACAATTTATGCGCTGGATGCGGCACGCTTTTACCCTAAATCAGCGCAAACGGCAACAGTTTATAAACTTGACATAATTCCCGAAGTTATAAGTTTTCTTTAGAATATAAAAAAGAGCTTACTTCCGTCAAAAAAACTGTTTGACTGCAAACATCAAAAAAGAAAATTGCAATACCTGCAAGCAAAAGAGCTGTCATTTCGAATATATTATGTTCGGAAGACATAAAAATTGTTGTTAAAAGAGAGGTAAAGATAAGCAAAATCAAAATCAAAGCACTGCTGCCGGCAAAAATTTTCCAGCGGCATCCAGCCCCTATTTTCCATATTTTGCCAACAGTTACATTTTGCTGTAAAACAGAAGAAGGCAGCCATGGTAAAAAATTTATGAGCACAAAAAATGTCGCACAGAAAACGAGTGCAATCATTGTCAACATAATCATTGCAATTTCCAAACGAGGCATTTTCTGAAAAATCATAACAACTCCGGCAGCGGAAAAAAACAGTGATGTCCCGAAAAACAACCAAAAAAACAAAAGCCGTAAAGCATATTTTATTTCAGTTATTTTAAAAGCGAGTTTCACATCTTTAAAATTTTTTTGAAAACATCCGCGGCATATAAAAACAGCCACCATCGCATAAATAGTCAGCAAAATAAGTATATAAAGCAACAGCAATACAAAACTTAAATTGACAGGTAATATTGTCGAAAGGCATAAAAACAACGCACTACTGACAAAAATTGCCACAGCAACACCCCACAATCTTTTGCCTAAAGCGCAAAAATTTTTTGGCAAAAAAAGCAAACTTTTTATAAAAAAGCGGAAAAATAGCAGATTAGCTGTTTTCTGAACCATTATCACTACCAAACAACTCTTTTTGTTGAGCTATTGAATAATTCATAAATATAACCATAACGGCAAGCAAAACAACATCATAGATAACTTCTCCAATAATTCCTAACCAAAACAGATTATATGGAACAATTTTGTTGGCAAAAATTGTGAAATAAAGCATAAACAAAGCATTGAAAAGTATAACAATGGTAAATGAAATCAACAATTTCAAGCCATTATCTTCCGTTAAGTTATACATTTTTTTAAATGATGGAATTTTCTGTCCTTCGGCAACAAAAGCAGGAACACAATAAAAACGGATCATCACAAACGGCAGCCAAAATCCGCAAGACACAATCGCAAAGTATAAACTTTCGATTATCCAATCAGGATTAGGCTCACGATAAATTAAAGCCACAAAGGAAATCAAAGGCAAAATATTAATTATGCCGATGACCAGAAAAACAGCGAATAATTTCCAATCTTGAGCATTGATAATTAACATATCTTTGACGGAAACAAGCTCTTTTTTAACTGCCGCCCTGTACCATGATTTGAGGAAGACAACAATTAAAAGCAAACGCAACAAGGCAAATGCGAAATAAAGAGCTTGGTTGGGCTGGGTGCATTTAAAAACTTCATTGTCAATCATTCCGGTCAGTCCGCAAATCAAACTGTTGTGAGTTGAAAAGGACAAGACAGCCATAATCGGAGCAAAAACAGCAGCCATTGTAAAAAAAGGTTTCCAATTACGAATAAGGATACTGAAAGGCAAACTGGATAAGTTGTTCAATGACATCTTATTTTTTTGAGTTTTTTCCATTGAAACCTCAGTTTTGGCATTTTCTATTTTTTCAACCCAACGGAATAACTTTTCTTTCATCATTTAAATTTCCTTTACTGTCGATACGCCGTGCACTGCTTTTATTTTGCTTAGAAAATCATCATCAGCAAAAGCAAAGCCGCCCGGCAGCTCAATTCTGATGTCCCATTCATTAATTTCCGGTTTTATATAAACCTTATTTGGACCGTTGCGATCATGTTGCAAAATATCACGCAGCGGTTTAACGGCCATCTGATTGTTGATATATATTATAATACCATTTGAAACATCTGCAATAGCTTTATCCAAAGTTTCAACATTGCTGATCATAACCCGAGGATTTGCATCTTCAGCTTGTTTTTCTATTGTAACGCTGACCAAAAGCGGCAATCCGGAATTTATTTTTTCCTCACTGCGATTTAAGGTTTCCGAAAACAGCAGACCTTCAAAAGCTCCCGAACTATCAGACAGTCCCAAAAATGCAAAACGATTTCCTTTTTGTGAAACGCGCTTTTGAAAAGAATTTACACAGCCTGCCAATTTTGCTCGCAAGGTATCTCCAACCTGTAATCCGCGGAAAATTTCGCTGCAGCTTTTCACACCCAATTTTTCCATACCTTCACGATAGCTGTCTAAAGGGTGAGCTGACAAATAAAAACCTATCGCTTCAGCTTCTAATTTCAAACGTTCCAATTCCGGCCAATCAGGTGCGTCTTTTAATTTAACTTGCGCCGTAATTTCTTCAGTGCCGAACAGCGATGCCTGACTGCTGGTTTTCAACTCGCAACTCGAGTTAATATGCTGTATTATATTGTCTATATTCACAAACAGCTTGCCGCGATTTTTATCCAGACCGTCAAAAGCTCCGGCTTTTACCAATTGTTCAAGTTGTTTTCGGTTGATTTGCTTGATGTCCATACGATGAATAAAATCGGAAATATCTTTAAATTTTCCATGTGCTTCCCTTTCGGAAACCAACGCGCGCATATTGGCTTCGCCGACACCTTTCACCGCTGCCAGAGCATAAAGAATTTTGTTGTCTTTAACACTGAATTCATAACTCGAATTATTAACATCAGGAGGCAAAACCTTTATCCCCATGCGCTTGCACTCGTCTTTAAAAAACAGCAGCTTGTCCGTATTGATAATATCCATGGTCATCGTAGCGCTCATAAATTCGACCGGATAATGCGCTTTGAGATATGCCGTTTGGTATGAAATCAAAGAATAAGCCGCGGCATGGGATTTATTAAAACCATAAGAAGCAAATTTTTCCATTTGGTCAAAAATACTGGTGGCGGTGTCGCGTTCTATACCGTTGGCAACAGCTCCGTCTGTAAAAATAACACGGTGCTTGACCATTTCTTCTTTAATTTTTTTGCCCATTGCCTTACGTAATTTATCAGCGCCGCCCAACGTATAGCCGGCAAGTTCTTGGGCAATCTTCATAACCTGTTCCTGATAAATCATAATTCCGTATGTATTTTTCAGAATCGGTTCCAATTTAGGATGGAGATATGTAATTTCTTCTTCACCGTGCTTGCGCCGAATATAGCTCGGAATATTATCCATAGGTCCGGGGCGATAAAGGGATACAATAGCGATTAAATCTTCAAAGCGGTCGGGTTTTATTTGCTTGTGAACATCTTTCATACCGGCAGATTCAAATTGGAATACTCCGGCGGTATCTCCGCGCTGCAGCAATTCATAAGTTTCTTTATCGTCAAGCGGAATTTGTCCTATATCAAGATCTACGCCATGATTGAGTTTGATAAGATCTACCGCCTTTTTAATGGTGGTCAATGTTTTCAACCCCAAAAAGTCAAACTTAATCAAGCCGGTCTCCTCAATATATTTCATATCATATTGCGTAACCGGCATATCGGCTTTAGGATCTTTATAAAGAGGAACCAGCAAATCGAGCGGACGGTCACCGATAACAACACCGGCGGCGTGCATACCCGTGTTTCGATATAGTCCCTCTAATTTCATTGCTATTTCAAACAATTTATTAATTTGAGGATCGCTTTTTCGCATTTCTTCAAGTTCAGGAACCTGCTCAAGCGCTTCCTGCAAACTCGGCTGTTTTCCCTGAACAGGCGGCGGTATCATTTTACTGATACGGTCAGCCTGCGAATAAGGCATTTGCAAAACACGTGCAACATCGCGGATTACCGCTTTTGATTGCAGTTTACCATATGTAATAATCTGCGCAACATGGTCTATTCCATATTTTTGTTGCACATATTCAATAGTTTTATAACGATTTTCCTGACAAAAATCGACGTCGAAATCCGGCATATTGATACGTTCAGGATTCAAAAAACGCTCAAAGAGTAAATCAAGTTTTAAAGGATCAAGTTCAGTAATATATAAAGACCAAGCAACAATTGAACCGGCACCCGAACCACGCCCCGGTCCCACCGGAACACCATGTCCTTTTGACCAGCGAATAAAATCGGACACGATTAAAAAGTATCCGGCAAAGCCCATTTTTTCAATAACGCTCAGTTCATATTCCAATCTTGCGTAATAGCGTTTATCTATGTCTTCCTTTTGCTCAGCCGTCATTCCCTCAAAATATACTTTGGCTTGCATACGCTGCGCCAATCCGCTATAAGCTTGCTCGCGTATATATTCATTTTGGGTTTTGCCTTCGGGACATTCAAAAATAGGCAGCAGCGGCGCCACAAATTCCAATAAAAAATTGCACCGTTTAGCAATCTGCACCGTATTTGCCAATGCTTCAGGCAAATCCGCAAACAGCTCAACCATTTCGGCTTCAGTCTTCAAACGTTGGTTCGGAGAATAATGCGGCCGGTTTTCATTAGAAACATATTCTCCCGAAGCTATGCAAACCAATGCGTCATGCGCTTCATACATCTCAGCATCAAAGAAAAAAGCCTCATTGGTCGCAACCAGCGGAATATTATATTTATATGCCCAATCCAAAAAATAAGGTTCGGTTTTTGCTTCTTTTTCAAGGCCGATACGAGAAATTTCCATATAAAGCCTGTTGCCGAAAACTTCCTGCATTTTCAGCAAAAATTCTTCAGCTTCAGACAAGCGGTTCTCTAAGATTAACCGTCCAATCTGCCCGTCGGCTCCGCCTGTTAAAACAATCAAACCTTCATTGTGTTCTTTAAGATCTTCAAATGTTGTCTGCACTTTTTCGGCTGTGGTCGTTAAGCCTCCAAGATACGACTTATTCATCAATTTGATAATATTCATATAACCGGTTTTGTTTTGAATTAACAAAACAATCTTATCCGGTTCTACTATTTTTCCTTTTGATTTCAGAACATCATCGGCATCAGGATTGCGCAAATACATCTGGGTGCCTAAAATGGGCTTTATTCCATTTTGCGGAGCCATTTTGGAAAATGCTTTAGCTCCAAACATCGTTGCCGTATCCGTAACCGCTACGGCAGGAAAACCCATATCGGCAATTTTTTTGGTTAACGCCGGCATTTTCATTGCTCCTTCAAGCAACGAATAAGCAGAATGAACGCGAAGATGTATGAACTTTGGTTCAATCATCGGGATATATCCGATTTATTACCAGGAAACGCCATTAATACAGCGTTCCGGCATTTTGGCGCAAATTTCTTTATCTGAATTCATCTCATAAAGTCGGTTGCGTTCTTCTCCAAAATCTCCGGCAACACAACCGGACAAAAGCAACAACGAAATAAATATTATTAGTTTATTCATTATTTTTCCTAAAATCTGAAAGTAAATTTTAATGCTGCAAACAGCATCAGCACCACAAAAATACGAGCCAAATGACGAAACCATAAGCTGCGGTCATATTCGGCAGAACTGCGCCATGTTCCAAGCAACAGAGAAACCGCGTAAAAGAGAATAAAACTTACCGCCGACAAATACATTACCGTCAAAATAGTGGTCGAAAATTCAATATGACTTTTAGGTGAAATATAATAAGCCAAAATAGAATAATTATTCAATTTTTTGGCAAGCATTTTTCCTAAAATTTTAACCAAAACAGTAATGGCCGGCAACCCGAGAACACCGAACTTCCAGAATGTGTCTTTCAGGCTCAGTTCCCCATCCATCAGTTTCTTAAACATCGTCTTACAAAACCCTCTGTTATTCAATAACGAACATAATGCTATAAATAGCCAATCAGTGCAAGCAAATTTTGTTAGTTTTGCATTGAATGAAAATGGCGGACTATTTTTTTATAGGGTTTTAATCCCAATTCCCGATGAACACCGGCTATATATTCAGAAATATCCGTCCATTGTGTATATTTTTCAACAAAAGCGTCTGCTTTTTCCGGCGAACGAGATAATTGAACAGCTATTGTTTCATCTAAAAGCTGTGCCAACACTCCTTCCAAACGCGAAAAATCAATATGCAGCAGATGATGCTCATCAAAGCGGATTGCTCCGTGCTGCAACAAATAATTGAACTGGATAAGTTCTCCCATGCGGTGAGGAAGCATACGATGAGGACGAGCTGTCAAAAACATTCTTCCAACAATATAGCTGACATAAATTTTCTTTAGAGTTTCAGCATCAATTACACCATTTTTAACATACTGCGGCATAAAAGTTAACGATATTGTATCGGCTTTATGTTCTTCAATAATATGCTTGCAGCTTCCGATAGCGTTTTGGTATTCGCTTCCGGGGCCTAACGAGTGACCGTTTTCGTGTCCGATAACAAATAAATGATCTGCCTCTCTATCAAAATATTTATGCAATTCAGGAGAAACCAAACGCATTAAAATAGCTTTTTGTTTGGCATCATCACCGCTCATTCTTACTTGACGATGATAAACATTGCGCCGACCGCCGCCGCGTTTAATTGATGGTTTATCATTATTAGGCAAATTCTGAGCCGTTGTAATTCCGCCGCGGCATTGCGCATAGTCGCCTTCCAAATCGATAATGTCGACATCAACCATTGTTTGTTTTAATTCACCGCCTGAAAGAACAGATTGAATATATTTATCGGCATAAGGCATTTTTGCAGCCAATACCGGCAAATAATTTTTGAATTTCAAAATCAAATCCGTACCTTTTGCATTGACTATACCGACCCGCGCTCCCAACATATCTTTGGAAACTGCCTCAATATTATATTCTTTCAACATTTGGGATAATTCTGAATTTTCATAAACAGAAGGAGTAATTTCATCATCATAGTTCTCGCGGCTCAAAGTAAATTCAAGCGGACAATTTTGCAAAACGGCCCAGTGTTTGTCTGCCAACACGTCCATTTCTTCATTGTTTTGCAAAAGCGCCTGAGCCTGCCACCCCAGATAATCTTTGAATGATTCATCATCGCTGTAATGAGCGGCAACTTCCAATTCATTGGCAACAGCAGAAAAATCATCTGCAAAATATTCTGTGTAATCAATCGCTTTCAATTCATCATTTTCACGACGAACCATTGTTCTGGCACTTAAAATAGATTTCACTTTATCAGTTTTGCCATTTTTAAGCATATTAAGCAAAATATTATGAAATTCATCTATGGTTAAGTCTTGCGGATAAAAATTATGGCCTTTCAGCAAATGCACTCCCTCAAACAATTCTATCGGCTGTTTGTCAACACCGTTAAAACCGGCAACCCCATTTAATGAATTAAATAATTCAAGCGCCCGTTTAGCATACGAACTTTCTTTTGCGGCTGTTTCCAAGGCCTGTTTAAGAACCAAATTTTGAGGATGATCTTGTTCCAAAGCAACATTATTTATAATTTCAGCAGCAGCAACCAAATGTTCCAAAGCCTTTTTATTTCCTTCGCTCAAGGTCTGATATCCTGATAAATCTTTTCCAGCCAAATTTATAGCGATTGACTTATTATCCATCATATCAGCCAATTCCTGTTCGCTGTATTTTATTTTAAGGCCGTTAATATCCATTTTCTTTTACCTCCACTGTTCTAAAACGATAAACCTGAATGTCATTAGACCAAAAACTTGGGCTCATTCCCGCTTTTAGTTTTAAATTATTCAAAAAATCGCGCCTGTCTGAAATCTGCTCCCATACCGACGGCAAAAACAATCCTTGTCTGTTTCCGTCTCTGATAACAACTCCATCTATATTCGGCCGCAATTGCAGCAACAAATCATCTTCGTCACGATAATCTATTTTTTCATATCCGGTCAATAATGAAATTGAAACTTTTACCGACGAAAGTTCTTCAGGCAGCAGCGGTGAAAAACGAGCATCATCGAGAGCCGCTGCTTTTGCATTTTCCGCTATATTGGCAACTACCGCCTGACGAGGATATAAAGACCCGATACAACCTTGCAATTCTCCGTTTTTATGTAAAGTCACAAAAACAGCTCCCCTATCAAATAAATGTTCGTCATAATCGCGGCGGCTCGGACGGTATGTTTTTTTTTGCACGGCAGCAGTCAATGAATGACGGGCGGCTTCAAGCATTTGTTGTTTATACTCATCTGCAAATTTTTTTAATCCATTATATTCTCGCTCAATTGCTGAAATTTCGCCATTTTCGCTAAAAGACCATGCTCCGTAGCCGACAACGCTGTTTTTATCAGCTCCGGTATCTCCCGAATTTATTAATGCCAAAATTTCAGGTTTCAGGTTCAGCGATTTTGCTACTAACAACGCTGTATTAATTCCTGAAGCGCCGCAAGAATGATGATCGTCAACATCAGCTTTTCCCGATTTAATTTTAGCAGCTGTTTCAGTATCCATTTGTACGGCATTGCTATAATTATAATAATGAGATAAATCTGCCGAAACCACCAGCAACACATCAGAACGCCGCACATAATCAGTCAGAATCTCTGCCAACTGCAAAGGATCGACATTTCCATAAACAATAGGAACAATCGTAAAATTTTTCAAAATTTTTTGCAAAAAAGGCAATTGCACTTCTAAAGAATGCTCGAATTTATGCGCTTTTGAATTTATCGAAAATATTTTATTTTTTTGCATATTCTTTAGAACATCATGATTTACGGCAACTAATCCTAAAGGAGTTTTAAAGGTTTCCGCCGACGGCAAAGCTGCACCATTAACGGCAATATGATGAGACGGTCCCAATAAAATAACCGTTTTTATTTTATCGGCATAATCTTTGAGAGGCAAATAAGCCTGTGCAGCCGCTTTGGCCGAATATTGATATCCGGCATGCGGAACTATAATTATTTTAGGACAGGAATCATGACGGCGGTACTCTGCGTCCAAATAATATAAAACGGTTTTATTCAATTCATCCGTATCTGCCGGATAAAAAAGTCCGGCAACGGCAGGATTGCGATATTTTTCCATAGGATCTCCCTTAACTGTGTAATGAGAAGCCAAGGCATGATTTGATGAAACTTTATGATAAAAATATATTCCGTTGATGATGAGTAAAAAAATGGCAGCTAAACTTAGCAATATCCTTTTGCGAATTTTCTGCAAATTTTCTTTTTCGGTATTCTGTTTCATTTTCCGCCCTCTAAATTAACGCCTCATATAAAGCATTATAATCAGAAAAGTATAACATATTATTACACTCGCAAAATTCAGATGACGAAGGCTCGTGATTAATTCGAATCGGCAAAGCATTAACAGCAGCCGCGCACCGATTATCCAACTGACTGTCTCCGATAATCCATACTGTTTGAGGAGAAATATCTTTAATGTCAATCAGCCCCTTTAAAGTATATAGCGCATGGTCGCCGCAGGGCTTATCATGAAGAGCTTCATGGCCGCAAACTATGCGGTCAAAGTAGTTTTCAGGATAAAGCAAGGGCAATTCCGCCTCTAATAATTTTCGATCTTTATTAGTCATAATTGCCGTTTTTACACCACGGGAGCGTAAAAATTTTATAACATCTGCAGCCTTATTATATCCGTTCAGACCTTTTTTTATAGTTTGAAGATAAATTTCACAATATTCCACATAAGCTTCCCTAGCATTTTTTCCGAAAATTTTAGGAAAGTTATCCATAAAAGACAAATTATTATCACGCAAATCTTTAACCTTTTCCCAATCCGGCAATCCGTATTTATTTAATACTTGATTAACAGCTGAAATTTTCGGCGGATTGCTTTCGGCTAAAGTTCCATCCCAATCAAAAAGAACCGCACGTAATTTTTCGCAATTCAACTTCATCTACTTTTTCTCCTTACATTATATAAATATAGCAATCTGCCCAAAAAACAAGAAAAAGAAAAGGCTCTCAATGAGAGCCTTTCAGAATTATTTTTTACCGCCGATAAATTTTTTGCCCATCATATAAGGCTGCAGCTTTTCCGGTATACGGATTGAACCGTCTGCTTGCTGATGGTTTTCCAAAAACGGAACAAGCGCACGCGGCGTGGCAATTCCTGTATTATTCAATGTATGAACAAATTTGACCTTGCCATCAGCATTATCACGATAACGCAAGTTTGTGCGGCGAGCCTGCCAATCAGTAATATTTGAACAGCTATGAGTTTCGCGGTAGCAATTTTGTGTTGGAACCCATGCTTCCAAATCATATTGGCGATATTTTGGAGCCCCCATATCTCCTGTACAAACTTCCAAAACCTGATAAGGCAATTCCAAATCCTGCAAAACTTCTTCTGAAATCTGCAATAATTTTTGGTGCCATTTTTCGCTTTCGGCAATATCATTTTTACAAATAACAAATTGTTCTGTTTTCATAAACTGGTGCACTCTTGTCAAACCGCGCGTATCTTTACCGGCAGCACCGGCTTCGCGGCGGAAACATGGAGAAAATCCGGCATATAAAACCGGCAATTCGTTTTCATTTAAAATTTCATCGGCACGCAGAGAATTTAAAATAAGCTCGGCTGTTCCAGACAAATAAATATCATCCTGCGGCAAATAATAAACTTCATCTTTGGCAAAAGGCAAATACCCCTGACCATACAAAGGCTTTTCTTTTGAAATTGAAGGCACGTTAATAACTTTGAAACCATAACCGGCAAGTTTATCCATAACCAGCAAATGAATAGCCAGTTCCAGACGAGCCAACTCGCCTGTAATAGCATAAGTACGAGAACCGCTGACTTTTGCAATGCGTTCCAGCTCACTCCAGCCGTTTAATTCCATTAATTCGACGTGGTCGCGCGGTTTAAAATCGAAATGAGGAATTTCGCCCACTTTACGGCGAACAACATTTTGCGTGTCATCAACGCCTACAGGACTTTCGGAACTTGGCAAATTTGGAACACGCCACATAATGTTGTCAAATTTTTCCTGTTCGACGGCCAATTTTTCGAGTTCTGATTTTAATTCTTCGCCAATAGCTTTACTTTTAGCAATAATTGACGGACGCTCTTCGGCAGAAGCTGATTTTATAGAATTGCTCAAACGGTTTTTTTCTTCAGCCAAAGCCTGAGACGAAGTTTTAAGTTTGTTCACATCAAGGTAAAGATTAATCAAAGCATCAACATCAACGGTGCAGCCTTTTTTAGCAAAACCGTCTTTAACTTTTTCAGGGTTTTCGACAATAAACTTAATATCCAACATTTTATAAGCGTCCTTAGTTTTTTAATTGATTTATAAACGTAAATAGAGTAACAATTTTATAAATAATTACAATCAAAAAATAACATAAAGGTAACAAAAAATGTTTGAAGATAAAATTGTATTGACCGGAGTAAAGCCGACCGGACACCCTCATTTGGCCAATTATTTGGGTGCAATCAAACCGGCCATCGCCATGGGAAAAGAAGCAAAACAACACATTATGTTTATTGCCGACTATCATGCAATCAATGCCATCAAAGATCCTGCCGTTCTCAGACAGGGCATTAAAGAAATCGCTTCTATTTATTTGGCATGCGGTCTTGATACCGATAAATCAATTTTTTACCGTCAATCGGACATTCCAGAAATTCCTGAAATTACAACAATTTTGTATGCCTACACCCCTAAAGGATTTATGAACAAAGCCCATGCTTATAAAGCCAGCGTTGATAAAAACCGCGCTGCCGGCAAGCCCGACGATGACGGCATTAACATGGGACTGTATACCTATCCGACTTTAATGGCCGCCGACATTCTGTCTTTTGACACGGATATTGTTCCTGTCGGCAAAGATCAAGTGCAACATGTTGAAATTGCCCGCGATATCGCCGGAGCAATCAATGCACATTATAACAAGCCTTTACTTCATTTGCCGGAAGCTTCTTTCCAAGAAAGCATAGCGGTTATCCCCGGTCTGGACGGCAGAAAAATGAGCAAAAGCTATGGAAATGTTATTCCGCTGTTTGCTGATGCCAAAGAATTAAAACGTTTGGTTTTTTCAATTCAGACAGATTCACGTCCGATGGACGAGCCCAAAAATCCTGATGAAATTTTGGTTTATCAAATTTTTAAAGCTGTCGCCTCTGAAGAAAAGCAACGCGAAATGGCCGAAGGTTTGCGCGAAGGAAAACTAGGGTACGGACATATCAAAAATATGCTGTTGGATGCGATTTTAGCCGAAACCAACGATGCACGCGAGAAATATAATTATTATATGACACATTTTGAAGAAGTGGAAGCCTTGTTGGAAGAAGGTGCCGCAAAGGCGCGTCCATTAGCTCACCGCACTCTTGAACGTTTGAAAGATGCTGTTTTCGGAAGATAATAATTAAGCCCCGTTCTTATAACAACGGGGCTTTTAATACAAAAAATACGCCTTATTCTAAAAAGGCGTATTTTTTGTTAGAAATTAAAGAAAATATTCACGCAAATATGCCGGCAAATCAGCAATATTCACTCTATGCTGCTCCATAGTATCACGATCGCGAATAGTTACAGATTCCGGCTGATTTTCGATAGTTTCAAAATCAACAGTAATACACAAAGGAGTTCCGATTTCATCATGACGGCGATAAGCTTTTCCGATGTTACCGGTATTTTCCAAAGCTACGCGACCGATACCGAGTTTCAATAAATTCTGTTTTATTTCGTGACATTTTGCCATAATTTGTTCATTATTCTTCTTCAAAGGAATAATTGCAACTTTAATCGGAGCAAGATGTTTTTTAAGTTTCAAAACAATACGGCTATTGCCGTTGCCCAAGTCTTCTTCCGTATAAGCTTCGGTCATAAGCGCCAAAACACCTCTGTCAACACCCATTGACGGTTCAATAACAAAAGGTACGACCCATTTATTATTATCATCCATAATGCACAGTTTTTGTGTAGAATCCGGATTTTTATGACAATGAGAAGTTAAATTCATTTCTTCTTGAGCTTTAGTATGATTTCCCAAATCATAGTCTGTACGATTAGCTATACCTTCCAATTCTTCCATTCCATGAGGAAAACGATATTCGATATCGTAACAAGCTTTAGCATAGTGAGCCAAATCGTCTTTCGGCGTGGTATAAATGTTGATATTTTCACGCTTTAAGCCTTGTTCTTCCCACCATTTAATGCGTTCTTCTTTCCAAATTTCATGCCATTTTTCATCTTCGCCAGGCTCAACAAAATACTCCAACTCTGCTTGTTCAAATTCGCGAACACGGAAAATAAAATTGCGCGGAGTAATTTCATTACGGAAAGATTTTCCAATTTGCGCAATACCAAACGGCAGCTTACGCGAAGTGGAATCGACCACATTTTTGAACTGCGTAAAAATAGCCTGCGCGGTTTCAGGACGCAAATAACCAAATGAAGAACCATCATCAACCGGACCGATAGCTGTTTTGAACATCAAATTAAACGGACGAGGCTCAGTCAATTCAGTAGATCCGCAATTTGGGCATTTGCCGTTAATGTGGTCAGCACGGAAACGACCTTTACATTTTTTGCAATCGACCATCGGATCAGAAAAAGTATCTTCATGTCCTGAATAATGCAATACTTTCTGATTGGTCAAAATCGCGGCATCCAAACCTTCAACATCATCACGTTCATAAACCATTGCACGCCACCAAGCGGCTTTCAGATTATTTTTAAGTTCGACACCGAGCGGACCGTAATCATACACACCTTGAAGACCACCGTAAATATCAGCATTTTGAAAAATAAAACCGCGGCGCTTACATAAAGACACCAGTTGATCCATTGTTGTTGCAGGCATTGTTTTTGTCCTTAAACTTATATTGTTGATTTCTTAACTTCTTTGTTTTATAAAATATCTGTAAAAAAATAGCAAGCGGAGATAAAAGAAAGATGGCAAAAAAAGTAAAAGTTGCCCTGATATATGATTTTGATGGAACCTTAAGCACAACAAATATGCAGGATTATTGCCTCATTCCTCGGTTTAAGATGAGTGCAAAAACTTTTTGGCAACAGGCGAACGACTGGTGGAAAGCGAATGATGCCGACCAGATTACCAGCTCAATGTACTATTTTGTTAAAATGTCACATGAAAAGAAAATTCCTTTAACTAAAGAAATTTTTGCAGATTGCGGCAAAGACATTGAATATTATTCCGGTGTAGAACAATGGTTTGAGCGCATTAATCATTACGGTGAAATGTTAGATCTTGATATAGAACACTACATAATTTCATCCGGCTATGAAGAAATTATCGAAGGCGCTTCCATTCGTAAATATTTTAAGGAAGTCTTCGGCTGTGCTTACGCTTATAATGACGAAGGTCATCCAATTTGGCCTGCCCGTGTGGTTAACTATTCAATGAAACCGCAATATTTATCAAAAATAAACAAAGGATTGGGGAAACTTGAAGACCGCGCTGTTAATGACTTTATGCCAGACGAGGATCGCCCTATTCCTTTTACAAGAATGATTTATTTTGGTGATGGCGACACCGATATTCCATCAATGCGCTTAGTTAAAAAAGGCGGCGGATATTCTATTGCTGTTTATAAGCCAAAGAGCCACCATAAAATGAAAGCCATCAAACTTCTGAGCGACGGACGGGTTAATTTTGCTCTTCCTGCCGATTACTCAGAAGATTCACAAATTGACACCGTGGTTAAAACAATTTTGGTCAAACTTGCAACTGAACGGGATTTGCAAATTTTGCAAGAAAAAGAGGACAAGAAAAAACTTCCGCGCAACTCAGGCAAATAGTATTATAGCTTAAAATTATACCGTTATAAGCTAATTCAAAACCCTTCGGCAAATGTCGGAGGGTTTGTTTATAATCAACTTTAACAGGCAATAACAAAACAGGGTACGGTTATTTTAATTTTATTTTCCTGTTTTTGTAAATGTTATGCCTAAAATACAAAAGTAATGAACTTTAATAATTATTACAACCTTTTTTGAACCACTTACGTAATGCAATTATCAACACAAGATAAAATACTGCCACAGACATCATTAGTGCTTATGTATAATTGAAATTTTAATAATTTGAATCAAAAAAAGTGTCGTTATAAAAAAATATGAAAAAAATCTAAAAAAAAACTTGCAATAATAAAATTTTTAGCATAGATATAGAACGTGCTTTAGATTGGGGTGTCGCCAAGTGGTAAGGCATCGGCTTTTGGTGCCGACATTCGTAGGTTCGAATCCTGCCACCCCAGCCACAGAATACAAACCGTCAGAAATGACGGTTTTTTCTTTTTAAATTAAGTATTTAAGCCAGTTCTAATATTTAGCGCAAAATATGCCTTACACTGGATAATCCTCGAACCAATTTCATCAAGAATTTGACATAATCAAGGTGTTAGGAAAATTCCAATTAATAAAAGAAGTGCTATAATTATATTTCCTCAGGAATATTCCAATCTCTTGTTTTTATTTTTCCTGTTTGATAAAATTCTGTAATTAAATTAACAAACTCTTTGAAATCTGGATTTTCTTTTGTAATCCTGTCAATCATGTCCCAATCCAACTCTTTTTTCTCTATTGCTGGTATTAATATTTGACTTTCAGAGGGATTTTCACAATTTAGTTGGATAAGCCCTATATTATGACCTGCACACAATATCTGTAATTCTGCCATTGCTTTTTCATCAATAGTTTGAGCGACAAGATATGAAAAGTTGCTCCAACTTGAATTTGAAACAGTTTGGAAAAAATACTCGCGTACATTTGATAAATTAATTTTTATCTTAACTTCAAATGACCAAAGAGAAGTTTTATTAAAAGAGAGCTTATTTGCACAAGAAATTACATCATTATCCCAACCATCTGATAAATTCTTAAGTCCGACAATATCGGGGTGCAACCATTTATTTCCATTACTTCCTTTTGAATTTGAGGATTTACGTTCATCTATTCTTTTAGGATATATATTTAATTCATTATATAAATACTCACATAAACGAGGATAAGAATCGTGCTCTGATTGTCCATTTGTTCCTGAACTTTTCTCTGCATCTTTTATTTCTTGAGCCTCTGTTTTTTCAGAATAATAATATTTTCTCGGACGTTCTGCTGTAGTTTTAATATATTCAGAAAAACCTCCCTTAGACCTACGCGCACCAATTTCCGCAACTAATTGACTTATTAAGGCTTCTTGATTATCTATGGGAGTAACAGATGCCCGACTTCTTTTCATTTTAGCATGACATTCTTCTGGTTTTGTTTCATATATTTTTTCTGCAATTTGTCGTGCTGTGAAATATTTTTCAGGATTACTCTTTAATATTTCTTCAACTGTTTTAACTAAATTTAGTGCCATAGGTATTCCCTTTCTAAGAATAAATTCGTCTCAACAGTAAAATAAAAAGCTGTTTTTTGTCAAATAAAAAAGGACTTGTTATTAAAACACATCCCTTTTTCTAAAAACCGCATTATTTTGCAGCATTTTCTTCAAATTCAGGTGTATAAACCGGTTTTTTATTCTTATAAACGAGTTTACGCACCTTATCGCCTTTATCGACCATTATCCAGGAATCATAATCTTCCATACCTCCGCCCATGCAGCTTTTGACGATTTTTATAACATGTCCGTCAGAAAGCTTTAGGAAAGTTAGAGGAAGATCATCTTTTTTGGAAACAACTGTTAAAATCACTTCTTTAACCAGACTGTTATCCTCTGCTTTTTCCTCTTGCATCGATGCTGATAAAATCTCTGCAGTAAAAAATACGCCGCAAACCATAATTACAATAGTAACGATTTTAACCAGCATATTTTTTCCTTTGCAATGTGAACAATCGCCGTCACAATGTCTGAGATCGTGAATTCCTTCGCTGAAATAACGCTCATACGCTTGTATAGCCTCTTGTTTTACGCGCTCCGTGGATTGACGCGCCATTTGGACTTTATATTCCTCAAGTTTTACTCCTTGTTTTGCCTAAGCTGTTTTTTCAATCAGCTTTTCAAATTCAGGTGAAGCTTGATAGCTTAAAAGTCTTAGACTTCTGACCGAAACCAAATTATCTGCCATCAACTGATCGTTGGCAATATATTTGACCGCGTCCATCGTCATTGTTTATTCACGCCCGACAAAAGACCAAATGTCCGTTAGAGATGACATAGCCAACATTATGCTGTTAACCATATCTTTAATCACCTTTTGTTCGTACACATCATAGCTCTGATATTTATCGTAGAGCTTGTGAACTTTTGAATCGTTCATTTTGCAAAGCACGGCGCATTTCAAAGATATTGATTGCAAATCTTTGGTGCGCACCTTAAAAGTATATTCGTAGCGATGAGGAACAATATCCATCAGAATTACTTCATTTCCCATATCGGCGCTATATGGAATATACTATACAAGCCCCAGAACATAGGAGAAATCAACAACCTGTCCCCACTGTCTTTTTATACCTCTTTGCCCAGAATAGATTTTAACAAAAGAGTGTCTGGCAACTCTCATACCGGCGGCTCCGATTATTATGCAAATAACCAGCAACCATGCAATTTTTTTACCCATAACTGATATAATTTAAGTTGTACAAAAATCTAAAAACTCAAATTCAGCCAGTTTTGTAAACTAATTTACATTTCCGACCAAATAATAAAAATTATAATTTTTAAACAAATTAAATTTGTTATAAATTATGTCAAAAAACAAGCTTTATGTCTAATTTTTTATTTTTTCGCAAAAAATATACAAAAATATTATCACAAACTATTGACTTTTTACGAAAGCTATTTAGATTATTGTCCAATAAATAATTTTTAATTTTATATTTATGGTTATAGATTTTTTAAATTGCCCTTTGCGGCAAGTGCTTACAAAAATCAGTAAAAAATGGAAGTCTGAAGGACCATGGCGTATTCCTTCTATTGCTTACACCCTTGAGCACAAAATGGCATTTTTAGAGTGTGAACACGAGTTTGTAGGAAACTATTCACTCAGAGGCTGGTTGCATGACTGTGATAAATTGTTCTTATATTTGCTTCCGTGGATGAACGAAAAACAAATACAATCATTTCATCGCAGACATCAATCTCATCACATTGATTATCCGCAGTACAAAGTGGAACAGTTGCTGCAAACCTACATCGACTGGGAATGCGCGGCACTGACAAAGCCTGACAAACCATTGGATGCATTTGCAACTTTGTTGCATTTTTACCGCGACAAACTGCCGTTAATGCTACCTGTATGTCTGGCAATCAACCCTGAAGCCGTTCGTCTGACAATTGCCGATTTGGATGATGAGCGTAAACAAAAATATGATGACTATCTGTTTGGTGTAAAATTCAATAAAAAACACGGTCAGACAGAGTATTCATCGTCAATTTTTGATGAGCTGGCGCGCAATGCTTCAAATGAAGAAACTTATAGCAAGACTCTTCGAATTATTACCAGCATTGTTCAGGGATTGGATGAAACCATTGTACTGATGAATGAACGCAACATTAAGTTTTCAAGAATTTTAGAAACCATACCGAATAACTTTTCTTTGATGAAACCGGTAGATTTGTTTTTGAAAACTCTTGATTTATTAGCAAAACGCCGCAAGCAAAAAATCAATTTGCAGAAATGTGTTGAGCTTTTACGCCGCAAAAATCAAATTTTTGCACAGCAACCCGCTCAAAAATTCAGCGTTACATCTTCCAAAACCGAATTTAATCACAATTATCGTCATATAATTAACAATCCGCTTTTGGAAAACTAGTCACAAAAAACACCGTCGATTTTATAAATCAGCGGTGTTTTTGTTTTAAATATTTCACACAATTTTGTTATTTTTTATTTGCTTTAAGTTCAGCCATTCTTGATGCAAAACGACGTAATTTAAAATCTTTATGTTTTTCAACCAAATCATGTATATTATAAATCATTTTCAATTGTGCCAATGTTATTTCAACGTCAGCCAACTCGTCGGCTATATTTTCAACATTGCCACGATCACGCAAATCTTTGCATAATTCTTTGGTCAATTCCGACATCTCTTCAATAACCATCACTTTTTGTGATAAATCGCCGAAAAATTCTATTGCTTCATTATATATTTTGTATTCTTGCTGTTTTTCCATAATTTTGCCTCTTTATTTTATTTTTTTAATTTGAATTGTCATAGCTATGGTGTGTGTTGATTTCGGAGCTAAATGAACAAAAAAATCTCCTTGATTTGCAGGTTCTACGCAAACAAAATTTTTATACTGATTAGGGCTCATCTCCGCCAAATCTTTATCCGGATTCCAAACAACCGTTGATTTAGAGCCGCTTTTTTCAATAGAAATAATTCGATTATATTTTTTATCTTCAATTTCAATTTTTTCACTGTGATTTAAAAATGCGGCATCAAATTCACCGTTGATTTTCAAATCAGCATTTTGGGTATAAATATTCCCGTCCAACGAACTTTTATATTGCCTGCCTGCTAAGCCTTTTATAACAATATTTTCTACTGAACTGATATTAAAATAGCAATGTAACGCTTCACTGAAATCAAAAGGTTTATCGCTGTTATTTGTTGTTGTGAGGCTGTACTCAAGTTTATCCGTTACTTTTACACGGAGCATTGCTGTCGCTGGAACATTATATTTAATATCCGGCACTAATAAAAATTCGGCTTCAGTTTTATCTTCAGAAATATCCAAACTTTGCAAAGTCCATTCAGAAATTCGGGCAAAACCGTGACGGGGCAAATTATCATTGAGTTTTTCAGCAGCAAACCTTGGCCAACAAACCGGTATTCCTCCTCTGATTGCTTGCGATTTATCAAATTTATTCAAATTTCCCACCCAAAAAACATCTTGTTCTTCACCTTTAGGTTTAAATGACAATAAATCGGCGCTCCAAAGCGATATTTTACATTGAGCTGAATTGTTGGATAAATCTATAATACCGTTATCATTCATTTTGCTTTTGCCTTTCTTACCAATAAAATTTACTTAAATTTATGAAAAACTTATTCAAAGCGCAAGATATAAAAAAGAGCCTTGCAAAAAGGCTCTTGTTTTCAATCACTTTATAAGTGTTTTGCGAACTTTGTCAAACGCCATCAATTCACTGATAATCCGTTTCATATCACGCAAATAAATGCTGTTTGGACCATCGGACAAAGCTTTTTCCGGATTTTCATGTGTTTCCATAAACACGGCGGCGACACCGACTGCAACCGCAGCTCTGGCTAAAACCGGAGCCATCTCTCTGTTTCCGCCTGAACATCCGCCCAAACCTCCCGGTTGTTGAACTGAATGTGTCGCATCAAAAATAATCGGGCACCCCGTATCGGCGGCCATTTGCGGAAAAGCCCGCATATCCGTAACCAGAGTGTTATAACCGAAAGAAGTTCCGCGTTCTGTTATGCAAACTTTGTCATTTCCTGATTCAACAGATTTCATAACCAAATGTTTCATATCCCACGGAGCTAAAAACTGCCCTTTTTTAATATTGATAATTTTACCGGTTTTTGCAGCAGCAACCACCAAATCCGTTTGACGGCACAAAAAAGCCGGTATTTGCAAAATATCCACATATTCGGCAGCAATGGCACACTGTTCGCGTTCATGAATATCCGTTAAAATCGGACAACCGTAAAGTTTTTTTATCTCGGCAAAAGTTTTCATACCCTCGTCTATTCCGACACCGCGCGGAGAATTAATAGACGTGCGGTTAGCTTTGTCAAAAGAAGCTTTAAAAATATAATTAACACCGAGTTCATTGGTTATTTCAATCATTTTTCCGGCAATATCAATTGCATGCTGCTTGCTTTCAATTTGACAAGGACCGGCGATAATTGCTATCGGCAACTCGTTACTAATTTCAAAATTGCCTATTTTAATTTTTTTCTGCTCCATACTTAAACTCCTTCACATCAGGTTAAAATGAAAATTTCAGCCAGGTAAACAATACATTTCCGTCATTTTTAATCCCCGGAACATAAGCAGCCTGCCATGAAACATTTTTATAAGTTAAACCGGCAACCGGCAAAGGCAGAGGCACAGGAATATAACTATACTCATGACGCTGAGTTATACCTATAGTGTAGCCTGCTCCAATTTTCCAATCACCGCTTTCGGATATATCCCAATTATATTGGTAAGCATAGCCAATCATTGTTTCCAAATAAAAATTTGAATCCTTAAATGCCATTGCATATAAGCCATGCCATTCATTTCCTTTCCACAAACCTTTGCCTAAACCAAAACCCCAGGCTTCTTCATTATATTTTTCAAGATGCTTTTTGTCATAAGCCAAACGGTTGTGCCATGCATAAAAAGGGGTATAAACATCAAGCCGACCGCAGCTCCATGTATCAGCCACGTCTATTTTCAAATCTTCATACCATTCCCCCCAACTCCAAGCTTTTGCTGATGTGGAAGGCAATACAGCCAGAGCGGCCAAAGGCAAAATCAAGTTTTTAAGTTTCATTTTTTATTTTCCTACTAAATTAAACGACTGTTTTCGATTGCTGCTTTTACAAACGCTACAAACAGCGGATGCGGAGCAAAAGGTTTTGATTTTAATTCCGGATGGAATTGAACACCGATAAACCATGGATGATCCGGTCTTTCAACGATTTCCGGCAACAACCCATCAGGAGATTTTCCGGTAATCAGCATTCCGGCTTTGCGCAAAACCGGTTCATATTTAATATTAACTTCGTAGCGGTGGCGGTGGCGCTCGCTAATTTCTTTTGCACCGTATATCTGAAAAGCCTTTGATTTTTCATCTAAAATTGTCGGATAAGCCCCCAAACGCATCGTGCCGCCCAAATCACCGTCTTTGTGTCTGATTTGTTTAGCGCCATCCTTGTCCCATTCTGTCATCAAACCGACAACAGCTTCACAATTATCGGAAAGTTCGCTACTGTTGGCATTTTTTATTCCGGCAACATTGCGCATTGTTTCAATAACAGCCATTTGCATACCGAAACAAATTCCGAGATAGGGAATATTATGCTCGCGGGCATAGCGGGCAGCGGCTATTTTGCCTTCGGTTCCCCGTGTACCAAAACCGCCGGGGACTAAAACAGCGCTGACATCATTCAAATATTCATCTGCACCGTTTTCTTCTATATCTCCGGCGTCAACCCATTTTATCTTAACCCGAAATCTATTGGCCAACCCGCCATGCGTCAAAGCTTCTGAAATTGATTTGTAAGCTTCTTGCAGTTGATATTTGCAAACCACTGCGACTTTGACTTCACCTTCGGGATTTAACATAGTTTCGGCAATATGCTGCCATTTGCTTAAATCTACTTTACTGTTTTCAAGTCCGAAATATTTGCAGACCTGAGAGTCAAGCCCCTCCGCCGAGTAAGACAAAGGAACGTGATAAATAGATTTTGCATCAAGAGCCGCGATAACACAATCTTCTTTAACATTGCAGAACAAAGCTATTTTGCGTTTTTCATTTTGCGGAATTTCTATCTGAGAACGACAAAGCAAAATGTCTGGCTGAATACCATACTCCTGCAATTGTTTCACTGAGTGCTGAGTAGGTTTTGTCTTCAACTCTCCGGCCGTCGGAATATAAGGCAAAAGCGTTAAATGTAAAAACATTGTCCGCTCACGTCCCAATTCATACGCTAATTGACGTATAGATTCCAAATACGGCTGCCCCTCTATATCGCCAACTGTACCGCCTATTTCACAAAGCACAAAATCTTCATCATTCAGATTGCCGAGAATAAAGTTTTTTATTTCATTGGTAACATGCGGAATCACCTGAATAGTTGCTCCCAAATAATCACCATGGCGCTCTTTGTCCAAAACGCGTTGATAAATTTTTCCGCTGGTTACACTATCGTATTTAGTCGCAGGAATTCCTGAAAAACGTTCATAATGTCCTAAATCCAAATCGGCTTCAGTTCCATCATCCGTTACAAAAACTTCACCATGCTGACAGGGATTCATTGTTCCGGGATCCACATTCAAATAAGGATCCAATTTTCTCAGTCTTACCTTAAAGCCTCTGGCCTGCAGCAATGCTGCCAACGATGCCGATGCCAAACCTTTGCCCAATGATGACACAACACCACCGGTAATAAAAATAAATTTTGTTTTACTATTTGTATTTTCAGACATTTTATAAAGACCAACTCTATATTTTAAAGTGATAAAGACACCTCAGAAAAACTAAGGTGCCTTATTTATTTTACAGAAAAGTCATTGACTATTTCTCGGCAGCCGGAGCTTCGGGAGCAGAAGGTGCTTCGGGAACAGATTGTTCAACCGGAGCCGCATCCAATATCGATTTAGCAGCAGCATGAGTAGAATGACCTTTATAATATAAAGATAAAGACATACTGGTAATAAAGAACAGAGTTGCCAAAATCGCCGTAGCTCTGGTTAAAAAATTTCCTGTTCCGCGTGCTGTCAAAAAGCTGGACGCGCCATTGCCGCCGCCCAAACCGTCCAATGCACCGCCGGATGAACGCTGCAACAAAATAAAGGCCACTAAGAAAATAGCAACCAACAAGTGCAAAACCAATAAAATTGTACTCATTTCAATTCCTTTACAAATTAACAAACAGCTTTGGCAATAGCCATAAAGTCTTCAGCTTTCAAACTTGCACCGCCAATCAAAGCACCATCTACATCAGGCAATGACAAAAATTCTTTGGCATTATTAGGTTTAACAGAACCGCCGTATAAAATACGCATTTTATTAGCAACAGCTTTTCCCAATTTTTTAGCCAGAACCTTACGAACAGCTGCATGAACTTCTTCCACGTCGGCCGCCGTAGGGGTTTTGCCCGTACCAATAGCCCAAACCGGCTCATACGCAATTACGGTATTTGAAGCATCAGCATTATCCGGAACAGATCCCATAATCTGCTGTGAACAAACATCAATTGTTTTACCTTCATCGCGCTGCGCTTCGGTTTCGCCTATACAAATAATGGTTTTCAAACCATTATCATAAGCAGCAGCAGCCTTTTTGGCAACCAGTTCATTGCTCTCAAAATGGTCGGCACGACGTTCTGAGTGTCCGAGAATAACATAAGTGCATCCCAAATCTTTCAGCATAGCCGGACTGATATCGCCGGTGTGTGCGCCTTTAACCGCAAAATGAGCATCTTGAGCGCCAAGAGCAACTTTTGCTCCGCGCAATGCTTTTTTAACAGAATATAACAATGTAAAAGGCGGACAAACCAAAAATTCACATGCGGGTTTGCCCAAGTTTTTGACTTCTGCCGCAACGGCTTTAGCCAGATTTACGCCGTCTTCCAACTGTCCATTCATTTTCCAGTTTCCGGCAATGATGGTTTTGCGATATCTGCGATTCATGGTGATCTCTTCTCCTTTATGTCTTCATCTATCCGCAATTGCG
>ENA-ORNT01000483-ORNT01000483.1-human-gut-metagenome-genome-assembly--contig:-NODE-483-length-29309-cov-3.736104_pt1 | contig 29309 bp, 24 predicted proteins | sample MGYA00242120_ERZ509032 | MGnify/ENA primary metagenome ERZ509032 (study PRJEB26280, sample SAMEA2338729) | human gut metagenome | biome: human gut; feature: human-associated habitat; material: faeces...
ATCTGCCATTCGACCTATTTATTTAAGCACTTATTTCGCTGAAAATCAAAGAAATACGTATCATGCAGGAGCATATCTGTCAATCATCGAATCGCCACATGAATTATGAACCGTGCGGGCAAAAAGTGCCTTCACCATCCAAGGAAAACTCGCTATAAAATAACAACATTTTTAAGTGAGCAACGAAATCTTAAATGAAAGAGCCGTGCCACAAGCCAAAAGGCTCAAAACTCCACATTTGCCATTATGAGGAAAAAGTGGTAATTTTGTAAGTTCAAAATGATGGCAGACACATTTTCACATAGCGCAAAGCAAAACCGCTCCTCAAAAATGATGAAGGACATGGGCATTTACGCGATAGGTAATCTTGGTTCCAAGATTATCACATTCCTCATGGTGCCTCTCTACACCTATTATGTGGAAAACACCGCCGACTTCGGCTATTACGACATCTGCCTCACCGCCGTGTTTTTGCTGATGCCTCTCGTCACGCTCCAACTTCGCGACGGTGCATTCCGATTCCTGCTCGACTCGCCCAACGAGGAAAACCGCAAAAAAGTGGTGACCATGACCTACAAAACGCTCGGTGCCACCATCTTGCTCTCCACCATCGTCACATTGGGCATCGTCTCGTTTTTCCAAGTGCGCTACCTTTGGTATGTGCTGGCGTTGCTCTTAGCCATGTCGGTTCAGGAGGTGGTGTCGCAGGTGTTCCGCGGACTGGGTAACAACAAGGCGTTTATCACTGTGGGCATACTCTCAGCATTCTTTATCGGGCTGTTCAGCCTTGTGTTTGTAGTGTGGCTGGGCATGGGCATCGAGGGCGTGTTTATCGCCAATATCCTTGCCCGATTTGCGGCTGTGGGCGCAGTGGAACTGAAGCTCCGCACCCTGAAGCGCTTCTTCTTCATGAAACTCAACGTGGGCAAAACGGCTCGCGAGATTCTAAAATACACCCTGCCACTGCTTCCTGGTTCCATCTGCTGGTGGCTCACTGGCAGTAGCGACCGATGGTTTATCCAGCATTATTTAGGACTTGAGGTCAACGGCGTGTATGCCGTGGCCATCCGCTTTGTGAGCATACTCCAAACCTTGGCGTACATCTTCTACCAGGCATGGCAGGAAACCGCCATTCTGCAATACCAGAGCCCCGACCGCAACCGCTTTTTCTCGCAGGTGCTCAACAACTACATCTTCATCCTGTGCGTGCTGCTGGTAGGCTTCTGCTTCTCGCTGAAGATGTGCTACAGTTGGATAGTTGACATCAACTACCAGAGCAGCCTGCCCTACATTTTCCCATTGGCGATTTCCACCTCCATTTTTGCGATTTCCGCCTACTTCGACATGGGCTACCAGTGCGCGAAAGACACCAAGCGCACCCTGCCTGCCATCATTCTCAGCGCAGTGGTGAACGTGGTGCTCAATTTCCTGCTCGTCAGCCCATTTGGCGTTTATGGCGTGGTTGCCACCCTTATCATCACCTACTTGGTGCTCGTCACCTACCGCTGGTTCGACACCAAGCGCTACTTCAAACTCACACTAAACCGAGGCATCGTTGTGCCCATCGTCATTGCATTAGCCACTGCAGTGCCCTTCTATCTCAGCACAGCCAATTGGCAAGACGCGCTCACCATGATAGTGGCAATAGGCTTGATGGTGTATTTCTGCCCAAAGCGAATCAGAAAAGACGTTTTTGGCAAAATCTACGCAAAATTACATGCATCGGCATAATAAACGGCCGAGCATATTCGTTAATAGAAAATAAATATGAAACAACTATACAGTAATTTATCGATATATGAAGATTAAAAACATTCTTATAAGTTTATTGGTGATTTTGGCTTTCGCTTCGTGCAGCAGCACAAAGGACGCAAGCACCCTTGCGTATTTCCAAAACCTAAAAGAGGCTGATGGCACACTTCCCGACAATGTGTCGGACTATAAAATCAAAATCCAGCCCGACGACGAGTTGATTATCACCATCACATCTTCTAACCCAGAAGCAACAGCAATCTACAATCTGCCGCTGGGCAACCCATCGGTAAAAGGCAACATCAGCGCCACACAGTCGCCACGCCTGCAAACCTACATCGTGGACCACAACGGCATGATTCAAATACCTGTGCTGGGCGAAATCAAAGCCACAGGCATCAGCACCGACGAACTGGCAGCTGTAATCAAAAACCGCGTGAGCGAACAGGTGAAAGACCCATTCGTGCGTGTGGAAATGATCAACTTCACCGTGAATGTGATGGGTGAAGTGAGAGCACCACAACGTATGGTGGTGGGAAAAGAGCGATTCACAGTGCTCGACGCACTCGCAGCCGCTGGCGACCTCACCGAATATGGCAAGCGCGACAATGTGCTCGTGATTCGCACCGAAAACGGCAAGAGCACCTACCACCGCCTCAACCTCACCGACGGCAGCATATACTCATCGCCATTCTTCTATCTCCAGCAAAACGATGTGGTGTATGTAGAGCCTAACAAAATCAAAGTTGACAACTCAAAATACAACCAATTCTCTGCGTTCAAACTCTCACAAGCGTCAACTATCGTGAGCGTGGCTTCGGTTATCGCATCACTCGTGATTGCACTTTGCGTAAAATAAGGTTCATCATACTCCCCTCTATACAACTCACAGACATGGCTACTTCTACAAGTAAAAATAATACATCAAAGAACGAACATCTCGATTCGCCTAAGTTCTTAAACATAGCCATACGACATTGGTGGCTTTTCATACTTTCTTTTGCACTTTGCTTTGGTGTGCTATATCTCTATCTGCGCAAAACGCCACCAACCTATATCGTATCATCTACAGTATTGATTGACGACAGCTCCCTGGCATCATTTACAGGAGTAAGCGGCAACAAAAGCAGTTCCATGTTGAAAAGCATGATTGGCGGAGGTGATGTGAATGTGAACAACGAAATAGAGATTTTTGCATCGGAAAGCCTATGCGCAAAAGCCATTCACGACCTCGGCATCAACTGCCGCTATTACGAGAAAACCAGTTTCATGAAGAAACAGGACCACTACGGCACATCGCCAATCATCGTCGACGCACCCAAAGAACTTTTCGACACGCTTTCTGTCATATTACCGTTTAAAATCAAGGTACATGCCGACGGTAAAGCCGACATCACAGTGAAGAAAGGCTTGTTCTCTAATTATGCAGATATAGAGGGGGCAGAGCTTCCCGCCACCGTCAAAACCCCATACGGACTATTTGTGGTGAAACCCACTAAATATTTCACGCCCAAACACGAATACAGTATCACTGCATCGGTGGCAGGATATATACCTGCCGCTCTCGAACTTCAAGAAGATATGACCGTGGACTTGAAGGCAAAAAAGACCGACATGGTGTATCTCGACATCATGGACAGCAACACCCAACGCGGACGCGACTTCCTCACCACACTCATCCGTCTCTATAACGAACGTTGCCTGAAGGAAAGCGACACACAAGGCATGACCACCGCACGCTTTATCGACGAACGCCTCTCGCTCATCTACAAGAATTTGATGGGCAGCGAAGCCGAAATCGAGGCATACAAGAAGGCGCACAACCTAATCGACCCTGTGGCTCAAGCCAAGACCACTATCATTAAAGGCGAAACCAGCGAAAGCGCCATCGTCGCACTCGAAACGCAGTATCGCATCACAAGCATGATTAAGGGCTTTATCACCGACCCTGCCAACAAGCACTCACTCATTCCATTCGAGTCCGACTCGCTCTCGTCTAAGATGGTAAGAGCATACAATGCGCTCATCACCCAACGCCAGCACCTCGAAACCTCTGCCAAGGCCGACAACCCTGCTTTGGTGCAGCTCGACCAACAGCTCAACGCTATGCGTGAGAATATGCTGGGTAGCGTGAACAATGCATTAGGTGCTATGCGCATCAAAATCGACAAAGCAAAAGATGTGCAAGGCGAAAGCAAGGGCGACATGAGCCAATTCGCCACCACCGAACGCGATACTCGCAACCTCTACCGCAACCAAGCCATTCAAAACGAGCTCTACCTCTTCTTGCTCCAAAAGCGCGAGGAAAATGCGCTGAAAATGGCGGCAGCACAACCAAAAGGCAAAACGGTGGATGCTGCTTATGCCGACCATGAGCCTGTGAAGCCAAAAAAAGTGGTGGTTTTTGCAATCGCATTCCTCTTTGCCCTTGCGTTGCCCACCTGCTGGATTTACATCAAAATCCTGCTTGACAATAAAGTACGAACCAAAAATGGATTGAAAGCACTTTCTGCAATCCCCGTTTTGGGTAGCATTCCACACAGTAAGCACTTCAATTACATAGAGGCTGATGAAGGCACCACCTCCGAGCAGTTCCGCCTTTTGCGCGACAACTTGCAATTTATGCTTCCTAACCAAACAAGCAATGTGGTGGCTTTGACATCAAACAATGCCGAAGAGGGCAAAACCTACATTGCCACCAATTTGGCACTCTCGTTTGCCATGCTGGGCAAGCGAGTGGCACTCGTGGATTTTAATATCCGAACACCAAAAATAGCCGAAATTTTTGACATTCCAGCGTCTTCTGCCCTCACCACATTCATTTCGCAAAGTGAAATGGGCTTAGCCGACATTGTGTACACCAGCGACAGTTTGTCAAATCTCGACATCTATCCCGCTGGCACAATTCCGCCAAACCCATCGGAATTGCTCCAAAACGAGCGCACAGTGCAACTCTTCAAGCAACTGCGCGACCAATATGATGTGGTGATTGCCGACACGGTAGGCATCGGCACCGTGAGCGACACGCTTTCGGTGGCGAAAAACGCCGATACTACTGTCGTGGTAGTCAGAGCCAATACCACCAAGAACAGCGAGCTCAATAACATTAATCAACTCACTGCCGACGGCAAACTGAAAAATGTGGGTCTTGTCCTAAACGACGAGACTTGCTCATGACTTCTGCACAAATGCGTAGCACTGCGCTGGCGTCTTTTGCCCACAGCACGCTTCGCTGCCTGCAAATCATTAAATAGTGAAATATGGATCGATTAGCCATCATAGCTGTCACATTAGTCGCATTTATCTTTCTTCATTTGCGCAACCTAAAAAACAAGACGCAAGAAGAAAGGTGCGAAGGAATTATAGCCATATACACTTTTACATGCTGTTTCTCTAAACTCTTTTTCCCCGTTTACACTTTCAATGAGGAGCAGCAGTTCGGATCATTTGGTCCAAGCATTATGATTTGGCCATTTTTCCTCTTTTGCATCTATTTACTTTGGCATATCAAGGTTAAGCAAAAAGGGTTTGTTTCCGCACCAAACAAGATAGTGGTGTTCACCTTCTTGACCTACACACTCTACACGCTACTGAACCCCAACAATGGCGTGTTGGGTTCATCGGTGATAGCACTTTTCTTCTTTGGAGCCGTACTCATATTCTACTACCTGCTTGCCAATGCTTTCTGCTGCAAAACACTGGTGAGAGGCATATATCAGGGGTTGGCGTTTTCCATCGCCCTTGAGGCTTTCCTGTGTGTGCTATTCCCCATCCTTAACATGGAATTTATCACAAAAGTGTTTGTGGCCGACGCCCAATTACGTGGCGAAGCCGGTGGACGCTTTGAAACGGTGGGCACATTCGCTCACCCAAACGCATTTGGCGTCTATTCGTCGTATGTATATATGTTTTTCCTTGGTTGCGTGATTGTTAATTTCAAGCGTAAGCAAAGCTATATATTTTTAGCATTGAGCCTGTTCGCAACAGGCTTGTCGGGTAGCCGTAGTGCTCTTGCCTCATCGCTTGTAGGCACAGTAGCATTAATCATATTCTATGTGTTTCGCCGCTATAGTCTAATCAACCCCAAGGTGCTGTTCAGGGGCGTGATACCCGTGTTGATAATTGGTGTAGTCTTAGTCCTCGGTCCTCTCAATCAACTTTTTGAAGATGCCGAGAACCTCGACTCAATGGCTGTATACCGAATGATGCACTACTACTGTGCAGGCGAGATTGTGCAAGACCACCCCTTTGTAGGTGTAGGCATCAATGCACACCTCAATTACCTACTCAACAACACTTCGATGGTGGATTTCGAAGCCATCTTCGACACTACCGACATGTGGGAACCCGAAGAGTTTATGCTGCACAACCCTGTACACAACATTTGGCTTATTCTCCTTTCCGAACTTGGAATTATAGGTTTTCTACCTGTCTTGGCGTTTGTAATCTACTATTTTGCAAGTTTCAAACGCCACATACGCATCTCCAAGAACAAGTATTTCCACATCATAGCTTGCACTGGATTAGGCATTATGTGCACGCTGCTTGTGCAAGGCAACTCCGACTGGAACCCCCTAACGCAGCAGCAACTCATCATTTCGCTGATGTTCTTCTCCCTTTCGCTCAACAGACGATTTATGGCAGAGAGCAATGACAATGACAATGACTACGACAACATGAATGTTTTACCACAACCGACGAATGACAATGAAACAGAAACCGCAACATAACATCTTATTTCTTGCTACAGAATACGAAGGCGGTATGCGACCTTACGCATGCACTATCATTCACAACACTTGGAATGAGTGTAGCCATGCCATAGTGGTGATTAAAGACGAAAAATACAAGCGCGACTTCGACGACCTCGACCCAGAGCGCGTGCACTTCGTCACCTATCCAAAATGCAAGTTGGGGAAGCTGTGGTTCAAAATTCAACCAACGGCACTGATAAAGGAAATAAAACGCACGCTGAAAAAAGTGCACATTGATGTGGTGTATTCGCTAACAGGCGAACTGGTTCTAAGCGATTTCATTAAGCCACTGCAAAAGCAAGTGCCCGTGCTCTACACCGTGCACGATGCCATTCCGCACGAAACAAAACTGCCTCTGATTGAAAAGTTGAAAGAGCGTTACATCGTTCTCAAACCTCAGCAGAAACTGTTTAAGAGAACGCTGCATAAAGTAACCAACAGCAAAGCACAGTTTGAATATGTGAGCAAGCACCATACCAATAGTAAAAACATATTCTATGCTCCTTTCCCCTCACTGATGAACGACGACATCAAAGACGGTAAAATTGAAGTGCCCGAAACCAAAGGCATCACCGACTATATCCTATTCTTTGGAAACATTCATCTTTACAAAGGAGTGGATTTGCTCTACCACTGCTACCTTGAGCACAGCGACCTGCACAAACACAAACTCGTACTCGCAGGCAACGGCATATACTATTTCCCACGCCCCACATCAAAAGAAGGGGTGATTGTGATTAACCGCTTCGTCGACGACAAGGAAGTTGCCGACCTGTTTCAAAAAGCCGCAGTGGTGGTGTATCCCTATATATCTGCCACACAGAGTGGTGTGATTTCTATTGCCTCTTTCTTCAAGAAGCCTATCGTGCTCTCTGATGTTGACTATTTCAAAGAAGTGGCAGAAAACCAACCGGGTGCCACCTTCTTCAAAAAAGGCGACATCGACGACATGGCTCGTGCCATCAAAGAAGCACTCGCCACACGAGTGTCGAGTGAAAAAATCTTCACTGATGTATATAGCCCCGACTCTCTCACAAAAAGCACTGCATCTATAATCCACCAACTATTACAAAACCCCAAATGAGAAGAACAGCCATTGTGATTTATACATTTGCCATCACACTCTTCGCCTATGGCGCATGGGCGAAAAATGTGACCATCAACCTCTCCCCTTACGAGGGAAAGGATGTGACACAGATGCTTCGAAACCACCTCAGTGGGCTCAACGCCTCCGACCAAGCCACCATCACCCTTGGCAAGAAAGGAACATACTACATCAGTGGCACCGTAGAGGCAAAATGCAACATCATAATGAAAGGTGTGGGCAAAAATAGCCAATTTGTGCTATGCAATGGTGCCGATACAAACGGCTACAAGGCTTTCCCCGACGACACTTTTTTCGCTTTTATCGGAACACTACAAAACCCCATCACTGTAGATATCAGCAACTTGAGTATCAACCTGCAAGAGCATAAGGGATTTTGGTGGATTAAAAAAAACGATGGTGCTCGCACCGAGAAATTCGCCGTAAAGATTTACCACGCCAAGAAAGTGGGTGTGACGAAAGTGAACAGCCTTATGAAAAATGCAGAATGCACTAATTTCAACCTGCGCATCTGCTCAAACATCACCTTTCGCGACTGCGTTCTGGAAAACTACAATAATTGCATTACTGGTGGAATACTATGGATTGAGGGTAGCACCAACAATGTGAATATTACCCACAATGTGTTTAACAAATACGGCAACGATGAGGCTCTCGGCTTTTACGGTGACAATGTAAGCATACTCAACGGTGTCATCAAGAAAGGTAGTGCACCAAAATGCAATATCCGTGTGACCAACAATGTGTTTAACTATGGTTACAGCGGTAAAGACAAGTCGGATGTGATGAACGATGTGCTTATTTCCATATTCTCAAATGGTTACGAGAATGGCAACGCTTGCACCATTGAAGATGTAATCTTTGCTGACAATGATTTGAACATATCCGACCCCATGCGCATAACGATGCAACTGAAGTTTGATGAAGGCGACTGCCACAAAAACATTGCAGTGTGTGGAAATAAATTCGTGAATGAGACCAACCACTCCAACAATCAACAGTTCTATAAAACCGACATCAAAATACTCGACAGCAGCAACCATCAAAACATGGCACCTATCGAAATCCACGACAACAAGTTCGTCAACAAAGAGTGTCTGCTCAACAACTGGGGAAGTACCGGACTCTCGCACATACAAATGGATGGTGGCAATGTGAACTTTAGCAACAACATCATCAACGACGAGCAAGCCGCACAAGACAAGAAAGGTGGCATGATTACCTATGTTACCCGCAACTCCACCATAAGCCTTAACGGAAATAGGGCTACGGGATTGGGCATGGTGGCATGCGTGAACACAAACAATGTTATAGGAGATGTGACTGTCAACGCTTCGGACAACACTTTTGAAGGTGTCACCACCATCTACAGTGATAAAGTAAAGCACCTAAATGTGTGCTTTGACGGCAACACCTTACGCAGCACCAATATGAATTTCTTCCTTCAAGAATTTGCCGATGAAGGCGATGTGGTGTTCAAGAACAACGATGTGGTTGTGACCGGAGGTAACGGTCAACTGATGACACACTGGGCAAACAGCGATGTAACGAAACTGAGATTTCACACTTTAGAGGTCACCGGCAATACATTCGTGGGTGTAAAAAATGCACACGACATGCTTTACAACATTCTGAATGTGGGCAAAAAAACTGTTAGTAACAACACTTTCTTCCCCTGATTCTCACATGAAACAACGACTTGAAGCATTCGACATTGCACGAGCCATCTGCATCATCCTCGTGGTAGTTGGCCATTTCAATCCCGACGATACCCCTGCCTGGTGGAAGGCTGCAAACACCTGTATCTACTCTTTCCACATGCCCGTTTTTCTATTCATAAGTGGTTTCATCTATGCTTTCTATTTTAAAAAAAGCAACTACATTCCCTTTATGTTGAAGAAGGTGAAACGTCTCTTTGTACCCTACCTTGTGGCATCGCTGATTGTGGTAAGTATCAAACTCGCCACACAAGGAGGAGCCTATGTGGAGCACCCCGTGACTGCAACCACCTATCTTGAGATTCTTTATTTGCCTGCAGCAGGCTACTACCTGTGGTTTGTATGGGCTCTATTCATCATGTTTGCTGTCGTTCATCTTTTCCAGAGCCGCTTGGGGCATACTATACTTTTCGCATTATCAATCACCTTATATTTTTTCCCATTCGAGCTGCCCGACGCTTTCTGTCTCAATGAGTTTCAGGTGAAATGGGTGTATTTCATGTGTGGTGTGATGATTGTTGACTACAAAATGTGGAAAATATTCGACTGTCGGTGGTTTTGGGCAGCGTCATTAGCCTGCTATGTAGCTTTCTATTGCTGCCTTAACACGCTTAACCACACGCAATACCTCATCGTGGCAATTGCTGGCACAGGTATGGTGATTAGCGCGTCGAAGATGCTGGAGTGCCTCATCTGGGTTAAGCAGCGTGTACTTCTTCCCGTGGCTACGTCAAGTTTCACAATCTACTTGTACCACACCACCTTCAGTGGTTTTGCAAAAGCGGGATTTGCTAAAATATCAATACCAACCGACCTTTTCATTGCCGAAGCGTGCGTGGTGGTAATGTGTGGCGTACTAATGCCAATGACGATACATGCTCTGATAAAAAAAACGCCAAAATTGAAATGGACGATAGGTATTTAACCCCAATCGGCGTTCACATACATAAGAAGTGCCCTCGCCTCACAATAAATGTGATGTTGGTGCGTTTGTTATACGAGTGACAAACTGAAATTATCAGCCTATGGCTTTGAAAATATTACTGGTAAATAAATTTTATTATCCACGAGGCGGCGACTGCGTGGTGATGATGAACACCGAGTCGCTGCTGCTCTCGGCTGGCTACGAGGTGGCGGTGTATGCTATGCAGTACCCCGACACTGTGAACTCGCCCTACAAGAAATACTTCGCCTCGGAGGTGACGTTTGCTGGCGGCTTGGGCGCAAAAGTGAACGGTCTGAAGCGCACCTTGGGCATGGGCGACATCACCGAATCGTTCACCAAACTGCTCGACGACTTCCAGCCCGATGTGGTGCACCTGCACAACATCCACTCCTACCTTTCGCCTGTGCTGGGGCAAATCGCCCATAGCCGTGGTATTCGTGTGGTGTGGACGCTGCACGACTACAAGTTGCTCTGTCCGGCCTACACCTGCACTCGCAACGCTCACCCTTGCGAACTCTGCTACACGCAGAAGTGCGGTGTGCTGAAGCACCGCTGCATGAAAGGATCGCTGGCGGCAAGCGCCATCGCTTGGCTGGAGGCAAAAAAGTGGAACCGCAGGGTGCTCGAATCGTTTACCGACGCATTTATCTGCCCCAGCGAGTTTATGGCTTCGAAAATGGAACTTGGCGGCTTCGACAAGCAGAAACTGAAAGTGCTGTGCAACTTCGTTGACCCTAAAAAACTCGAAATCCTGCGGGCCACCGACTGCACCTCGCGCGCCGACTACTATTGCTATGTGGGCCGTCTATCAGAGGAAAAGGGTGTGCGATCACTGCTTGAGGCTGCCTCAAAGGTGAAGCACGAACTTCGCATTGCAGGTGGCGGACCGCTCACCGACGAACTGAAGGCAAAATACGCCCACTGTCCGAATATCAAGTTCCTTGGTCACCTCGATGCCCACGGCGTGGCATCGCTTTTGAGCCAAGCCAAATGCTCGGTACTGCCTTCGGAATGGTATGAGAACAATCCGCTCGGCGTGATTGAATCACTCTGCTCAGGCACGCCTGTGGTGGGAGCGAACATTGGCGGTATTCCCGAACTCATCGGTGCCGACACCGGCATCATCTTCGAGTCGGGCAATGCCGAGGCCCTCGCCACCAGCATAGATATGGCTATGAGTCGCACTTGGCATCACCCCGACATCAAAACCGCATCTATCAGCCGATTCTCGCCAGAAAGCCACCTGAAAATATTAGCAAATATTTACAGTGGCGCAACAAGCGAATAATCAGTATTTTATACACCAATCATAGTGCACACTTTCACATTAAAGTATGCACTATGATTATTTTTTTGTACCTTTGCATAATATATTGGCACAATTAGTGTTATTTAATTAAATACGTACAATAAGTCATATATGAAAAATATTGTTCAAGGCAGTCTGATCACCACATTTCGCTGTAATGCGAAATGCAATATGTGTAACATCTGGAAGCACCAGACTAAGCCCACTGAAGAAATAGACCCATCATACTACGAGAAGCTCCCTGCCGGTTTGCGCATCAACATCACTGGCGGTGAGGCTACTATCCGTCAGGATATCGACCGCATTTTCGAGATTCTTTATCCCAAGTCATCACTGCTGGAATTGAGCACTAATGGCTACAACACGGAAAAAATCGTAGCATTAGCCAATAAGTACCCCAACATTCTCATTCGCGTGAGCGTGGAGGGACTCCCCAAAATCAACGACGAGAAGCGTGGTCTGCACAATGGTTTCGACCATGCGCTGCGCACAATGCTCGAATTAAAGAAAACCAAGTGCAAAAACATTGGTTTCTCAGTGGTTATCTCGCCCGACAACTACATGGACCTCGTGTCGCTCTATGAGCTTTGCGTGGCTCTGGATGTGGAGCTGGGCAACTCTGCCGTGCACAATAGCTGGTATTTCCACAAAGACGACAACCAAGTGGAAAGCGAAGAGGCGCTGAAGCAGCACGAACTGTTTGTGAAGGCTCTCCTCACCAGCAAGCGTCGCCGTCTGAAAGACAGACTGAAAGACTACGGCCGCGCCTACTTCAACCGTTCTATCCACCGCCGCCTCCGTGGCGACGAAGCCGGCTATCGCCCTGCGTGCGGTGCCCTCACCGACTTCTTCTTCATCGACCCATGGGGCAACGTGTCGCCATGCAACGGTAGCTGCGAAGAATGGGTGCTTGGCAACATCAAGGAGAACAGCTGGGAGGAAATTATGGACGTAAACAGCAAGAAATACCAAGAGGCTCTCGAAAAGGTGAGATCGTGCAAGCGCAACTGCACATTCATCGTCACCGAGCGTCACGACATGGTGCGCCGTCCATGGATTCCTATCAAATGGATTATCAAAAACATGTGGCGTGCCCGCAAGGGTAAAGACCTTTGCTGGGACTAATCAGCACGCCCACATCACCCATTTCTCGCAAAAGCACTGAGGCATGACAAAAATTGCAGTGATAGGCACTCGTGGCTTCCCCGGCATACAGGGAGGCGTGGAAATGCACTGCGAAAACATTTACCCCCGCATGAAAGATGTGGAGGTGGTGGTGTATCGCCGTAAGCCATACCTCACCGAGGCCTCAGCCCACACTTATCCAGGCATCAAATATGTGGATTTGCCCTCCACTCGCATCAAGGGATTCGAGGCGGTGTTCCACACATTCATCAGCGCATGCCACTGCATCACCCACCGTCCGTCGGTGGTGCACATTCACAACATTGGACCTGCCATGTTTGCGCCATTGCTCCGCATGTTTGGCTTAAAGGTGGTGCTCACTTATCATAGTCCAAACTACGAGCACAAAAAGTGGGGACTCTTTGCACGCACTCTGCTGAAAATGAGCGAATCGCTGGCACTCCGATTCAGCAACCACATTATTTTTGTCAACAAATTTCAACGTGAGAAATTCTCCGACAGCGTGCTTGCCAAATCCACTTATATCCCCAACGGCATTCCTGCCACCAGCCGCAGCACCGCCACCCACTTCCTGCAAAAACATGGCATCACACCTGGTGCCTACATCTTGGGCGTGGGCCGTCTGACTCCCGAAAAGGGATTCGAGCACCTCATCGAGGCGGCGCAACACATTCCCGAAGTGACCCAAGTAGTGATTGCAGGAGCAAGCGACCACGACACCTCGTATTTTAAGCACCTCAAACAGCTCGACACACACGGCAAAGTGGTGTTCACAGGCTTTACCTCTGGCGAAGATTTGCGCCAGCTCTATAGCAACGCACGCCTCTATGTGTTGTCGTCGGTGAACGAGGGATTCCCACTCGTGCTGCTCGAAGCCATGGCCTACGGTCTGCCATTGGCTGTGAGCGACATCCCTGCCACCCACCTCGTCAATCTTCCACCCTACACCTATTTCAAAAAAGCAGATGTAAAAGCCATGTGCCAATGCATCAGCCACCAACTCGCATCAGCCCAAGCCACCACATCTTACGACCTTTCCGACTTCAACTGGCAAACCATCACCGAACGCACCCAGTCAATCCTCACCCACCCCACCACCTCCACAAAATAATCCCCACACAAAAAACCCATCACCACCGTTAAGGTGATAATGGATTATATCGGTTGTTTCCCCGCTATAAGAATAGACATAGCGGTCAAATCTCTAACTTTGTCTGCCAATATAGTCCCAATAGGGGCGTAGTTTTTCCTGAAGATATTGAACCACCTCGGCAAAGGAGACTCCTTCAGTTTTGGTGATTTTACGCAGAAAAGCCTTCCATCTCACCTGCATAATTTCAAGTTCGGCAAAGTTTTCGCGGAAAAATTTCGTGTCGGTATCGTATAGGGTATGCCTGTTTTCAAATGTGCGAATTATCGCGTTTTGCAGAGTATCGGTTTCGTATTTTTCATTTCTAAGAATCTGATACAGGTCGTAATAATCCTTCATCCGGCTACTCTGGTCTGCCAAATCCACTACGGCATGAAGTTTTTCAGCAATTACAGTTTCAATAGAATACGCCTGGATGTTCACTCCAGGCAAATTGGAAAGCATAACAGGATAATCAATGCTTATTGACGATGGAGTTACCACGTCACCAAAACCAATATCCATAGTCATCACCTGGCTGATGGTGTCCATCTTTACAGGAATAGTCAAACGAATGCCGTGATAATCTTTAAACTCGGTGATTATTTGAGATGTGATTTGCTCCACATCAAATGTCACACCGTCCTCATCACACGGAAATGAGCATATCTCCTTGAAAGCAGAGATAATCGACGAACTCTCATTGCTAATATTACAACCCAAGAAATCCACATCAAAAGTGGGACGTGCGGCAAATCTGTCGTAGGCGAACATCAATGCGCCACCTTTCAAATAAAAATTCACACGATAGCGTGTTTGCGACAATCTATAAAGCAACCGTTCTTGAAAGTATCGAGTGAGTACCGTTTGATAGAATACTCCTTCTTCTTTTGCCACATTCAGCAGTTTGGCACGAATTGATTTGCCGTGGTTTTTAGTTTTCTTATCCATTTATAGTTATAGTTTCATTTGAAGGTAACTTTCAAGAATATTGCCTACACGGAGCGTGTGTGCATAATCCATCAACTTGCTGATATTGCGGTCTGGGCGATTGAGATATTGGCTTATGATTTCAGAGCACACATCTATCCCCACCTTATTTCGAAACTTGACAGCGTCACACACAGATCGCTCCACATCATAAATGCGAAACCTACACCCATCAATCTCCATGGTGCACACACCAAGTTCAAGAATAGAATCCGAACAACTATGTAGTTCAATTTTCGGGAAATCGGGCACCTTTAGTTTTCTGCCTCTTTTTATCGCCACATGATAAGCCTGCGAGATAGATGTGGTCAGATGATAAATGTTCCACGCCGACCACAAACACAGAATGCCATCAGGAACAATGGATTCTATGTCTATCATGTTGCCCGACAACTGCTCAACCGTGGCGTAAACCCCTCGGCGAACCTGCAAAAGTTCACCTTTACGCACATCATCAAGCATTTTATAATATGCAGCCCTACCCTGTTTTTTTATTTTTGCAGAAGATTTAAACATATATCCTTACCTTTCAACGCTAAACCTTAATTCGTACAAATATACTACAAATATTTATAATTGTAGTGCTTTTGTACATATTTTCGCAAATCCAATCAAAAAAAACACTGCCCCACACCCATAAAAAAAATCCATCACTACCGTTAAGGTGATAATGGATTGTATCGGTTGTTTGTTGTGATGCCGTCGGTGACCTGTCGGGGGCTTGTCGGACATTTGGGCTTACACGTTGAAGCGGAATACCACGATGTCGCCGTCTTGGAACACGTATTCCTTGCCCTCGATGTGCATTTTGCCTGCCTCTTTCACGGCTGCCTCACTACCGTAGGCTATATAGTCTTCGTATTTGATGATTTCGGCACGAATGAAACCGCGTTCAAAGTCGGAGTGAATCACGCCTGCACACTGTGGAGCCTTGCTACCCTTATGGAAAGTCCAGGCACGCACCTCCTTCGGTCCGGCGGTGAGGAATGTTTCAAGGTTGAGCAAAGCGTAGGCGCTCTTAATCAAGCGGTTCACGCCACTTTCCTCCAACCCGATTTCCTGAAGAAACATTTGTCGCTCCTCGTAGGTTTCAAGTTCTGCAATCTCGCTCTCGGTTTGTGCGGCAATCACAAGGATTTGCGCATTTTCGTCCTTCACAGCCTCGCGCACAGCCTCCACATAGGCGTTGCCATCGGCAGCAGCGGTGTCGTCAACGTTGCAAACGTAAAGCACAGGCTTGTTGGTGAGCAAGAACAAGTCGTGCGCCACCTTTTCCTCCTCCTTCGATTCGAGTTCCACCATACGCGCGTTTTTGCCTTGCGACAGCACCTCGCGATAGCGGTTCATCACCTCAAACTGGAGCTTAGCGTCGCGGTCGCCAGCGTTTGCCATCTTCTGAATGCGAGTGATGCGGCTCTCAATGGTTTCGAGGTCGCGCAACTGAAGTTCGGTGTCGATCACCTCTTTGTCGCGCACAGGGTCAACAGAGCCATCTACGTGCGTCACATTCTCATCGTCGAAGCAGCGGAGCACATGAATGATGGCATCTGTCTCGCGAATGTTGGCCAAAAACTTATTGCCCAAGCCCTCGCCCTTGCTTGCGCCCTTCACCAAGCCGGCAATGTCCACAATCTCAACGGTGGTGGGCACGATGCGCTCAGGGTGAACGAGTTCGGCAAGTTTATTGAGGCGTTCGTCAGGAACGGTGATTACGCCCACATTGGGTTCGATAGTACAGAATGGAAAGTTTGCCGATTGAGCCTTAGCGTTCGACAGACAGTTAAAAAGCGTGGACTTGCCCACATTAGGAAGCCCTACGATACCACATTGAAGTGCCATATTTTAATATTATCTCTTTTAGTGTTTAAATTTCGCCTGCAAAGTTACAAAAACTTTTAGAATAAGGCAATTGCCCCACCACCATCACACCACCCTCAACGAACAAAACCCTCACACAAATTCAACAAACCCACATATCCGTATAATCCGTGCAATCCGTGTTCTAAATAATCAGCCACGAATTAACACAAATTTCCACAAATAATCTTATTGTTGAATCTCGCGGAATCTGTGTGAGCCTTGATAACATGCGATGATTCATGCCAGCCACAATAAGCGAGGGCGCAAATCACATCACAACATAGGACATGCCTTCGGCATGTTTCGACGCAAGCACCAATGTATCAACGCATTGGGTACATACCGAAAGAACCGTCCCTTTGGTTTGCATTGAAAACATACCGAAAGAACCGTCCCTTTGGTTTGTTCTCGGTCGAGTTCCTTGGTAGTTAGAAGAGCATATACACCTTCCTTAATACATAAATCCTTGCCTCTTCCTGTATCGTTCCAATTCTTCGTAAACTTTTCGTTTCACAGTTTCATCAGTGTTCGCCTCATTCAGCAACGATGCAACTTTCTTGAGCAACTCTTCATCCACCCAATCAAAAATTTCATATTCATAGTTCCGAAACAGGACAAAATATGATGTTCCAGAACTGCTATCTCTTGCCGTAATCTTGTAAAGACCTCTTTTGTAATTAAAAGTCTTAATCTGTGCATAAGTTTTTCCCTCCAACAAATCATAAGTCCAGAATCTGGCGGAATCAGGCATACTATAAAAACTTTCTTTATTAACATCCTTTATGACTGACACTTTCTGCGAATCATAAATATCACTGACAATGTACTCAATGTTAAAGTATAGATTTGTTATACTGTCAAAAACCTCCTTAGTCATACCAGAAGTGGCAGACATTCTAAAAATCGACAGTGACATCAAAAAAGTTAAAATTAAATGTTTCATAATTTACTATTGTTTAGCTTTTCTCTTTTTACGTTCTTCCGCCGCTTTTTGTTCAACCTCTGTTGCAACTTTTTCAGCATCCGCTTCCGAAACAAAATTAGCTTGATTGAGCACCACGCGCACATTGCCCTGATAGTCCTTGATGTGAAAATACGGTTCCCCACCCTGTATGTAGCCACAGGAGCACGGCGTGTGCGCCCCAACGGTTTTAATTAGCCGTTTTTTGGTGTGGCGAGGTGGAGTACTGGTTGTCATGACACGAAGGTTTTTTTAAACGTATATAGGCAAAGGTATGTAAAATTATTGAGAAACAGACCATTTAGCCCACAAATAATTCGTGAAAATTTGTAACTTGGCTTTAAAGCCACGAATTAACACAAATTCCCACAAATAATCTTCTCGTTGAATCTCGCGGAATCCGTGTGAACCTTGATGATATGCGATGATTCATGCCTGCCACAATAAGCGAGGGCACAAATCACACCTTAACGTAGGGACATGCCTTCGGCATGTTTCATGCACAAACACCAATGTATCAACACATTGAAAACAAACCAAAAGAACCGTCCCTTTGGTATACCTTTGGTATACACTTGGTGGCGTGATTGTGACAACATTTGAATACGATGATTATGGTCGGCAGACCGCAATCAACGATCCTAGTGCAGGGCGTCGTGAGCGTGCCTACGATGCTTCGGGACGAATTGCGAGCGAAACCGACGCAAGGGGTAAAAGCGTGTCGTGCACCTACGATGACAAAGGCCGAATCATTCGCCGTGTGATTGATAATGGCACCATCTTTGAGTACACTTATGATAGTCACTCCAATCTTATAGAAATGAAAACCAATGGTGTTGTCACTCGTACATATACTTACGATGAACATAGTCGGCTCATATCAATGACGGAGAGCGACTATTCGAAAACGTGGGCTTATGATGGAAAAAATGTGGAAAGTGTTGCATATTTCCTGAATAATTCGCAAATTTGCAAAGAGCAGTATTCGCGCACGTTGGGCACGACCACGACCGTGACTATAAACAATGGCACACAAGTGTGGAGGCTTATTGGCGAGGACGAGAAGGGGCAGCCTACAAATATAGGCTTCGGGTCGCTTACGCAGCAGTTGAGCTTCGACCTTGCAGGGCGTGTAACGGGTCGGAAAGTGCGCTATGGCAATGATCCATACATTCAGAATGCTGCTTACGAATATGAAGTTGCAACTGGAAATATGATGATGCGCACCGATAGCATATATGGACACGAGGAGGCGTTTGCCTACGACTATCTGAACCGTCTTACCGACAACGGAACCGGTGGCTACGCCTACGACACGAAAGGCAACATTGTTCGGCGTGATGGTGTGGGTGGATATGGTTATAGCTCATCCAGTCCTTATGCCGTGAGCGAGGTGCCATTCAATGCGATGATACCTCAGCGCGATCAGCGCATCAACTACAATGCCCTCCAGCTTCCCGACAGCATCTGCGAGGGTGGCACCACCGCCATTTTCACCTATGGCGGCGACCTGCAGCGTAGCAATATGCGCATCTCCAAGGGCGACTTGTCGATTACAACCAACTACTACGATGGCTCATTGAATAGATTTGACCGCACCCAAGGCGGTGCCACACAGCGTAAGCTGGTGCTGTACCTTGCTGGTGATGCCTACTCAGCCCCCGCAGCGTTGGTTCGTGACTATGGGTCCGATAGATGGTTGGTTCGCCACATTTTGCGCGATAATCAAGGCAGCATCGTTGCAATTGCTGACACTGCTGGTAATGTGCTGGAGCGTAACGACTACGACCCATGGGGAGTGCTTCGCCAGCCACAGACGCAAACTCCTTACTCTTCTGGCGAAGTCCCCGAACTGCTACTTGGTAGGGGCTACTGCGGGCATGAACATCTCGCCGAATTCGGGCTCATCAACATGAACGCTCGCCTCTTTGACCCTGCTTTGTGTCGCTTCCTCAGCCCTGACCCCATAGTACAAGCCCCTGACAACAGCCAAAACTTCAATAGATACTCCTACTGTCTCAACAACCCACTGAAATATATTGATCCATCAGGTCTACAGTTCATTTACAGGAAACGAGACAACCGGCTTGAAGTGGAGATGGACGGTGTAGTCGTAACAGCCGGAAGGATTAAGCAAGAACAATGGTGGGAGTATTATGGGGCGTTGATACCGAGGGTTCAATACAATGTGTTTAGTAGCCGTATGCCCATGGTGTCAAACAATGATGTCCATGAAGGAGGAACTGCCTCGTCAGGGCAACCTAATTTGTTTTCTTTGATTAACACTTCAATTTCATTTCCTGTTAGCACCATTAACCAGCAGTGGAATGGCATATTGAAAACAGAGTATGCCCAAATCATAAAACTAAGGCAGAGTGTTGTGACGACAGCCGCCCCTAAAGCTCAAAAGGCACTACAAGTGAAAGAAGCACAATACAGCAGTTTATCAAAAGCCTCAAAAGCTTTAAAATCTGTAAGTAAAGCAACAACTATTACAAATATATACTTTACGGGGCGTGACGTAATGCAAGATTTGGAAAATGAGCGAAAAGCAAAAGCCGCAGCGCGTGGAATTGTCACAGCGGTGTCCATTGGGGTCAATTTTATACCTAAAATAGGCCCATTCATTTCTACAGTCATAGGGTTAGCAGATGCTTTCTATGGTGAGTATTTGTATGATTGGGTAGATTCTACCTTTTAAAAATTAAAATTATCCATATCATGAGATTATTAATAAAACTATATTTGTGGGTCAGCAGTAAGAGTTCGTCAGGTTTTGTCTTTAAAGGTGATTTAAAATCTGGAACTCTCGGATTTGCGATTCCTATATATGCACTAATGATTGCTGTAGCATACCCTATAGAGAAAATATTCAGAATTGATATTCCGTATTTTATACTGCTCTTCGTTTCCATATTGTTGACTTTCCCTATATATTTTTACTACAAAAAAAAAACGGAAGGGGGCAAAGTATTATTGATTACTATGATCATCATAAAATAAATAAATGGTATTATGTGGTGCTTCTGTCAATTCTATACTACCTTTTTTTTGGAGGGATATTTTTTGGAACTTGGTACATATCAGACCACTTTCTTGGCTATTAAACCCGAATCGGTCATTGGCGTTTTTTTCAGCCACAAATTAGCACAAATTTCCACAAATCATCTTCTTGTTGAATCTTGTTGAATCTGTGTGAGTGGCTCACACGGATCCCACAGATCTCGCAGGATTTGCACGTCTAACGTGAAATCTCACAGAGGATTACGATTGCACTTGAAAGCCTATTTAATCCGATTTTTACACCTATTTAATCCATTTAAACCCGATTTACACCGATTTTAAAAAAGGCGACAGGTCAACGAGCAATAGGGTATGGAGGGTTAAAAAATAATTGGTGTTAATGGATTTTTAATGGATTAAATAGGTGTTTTTTTCTGCCACGAATTAACACAAATTCCCACAAATAATCTTCTTGTTGAATCTCGTTGAATCTGTGTGAGCCCACAAAAAACCACAAACCGTAGAGCCTCCGTGAGATTTCCCACCATCAAAAGAAAGAGTGGGATCTGTGTGAGACTGTGGAAGCGTGGGTGGGATTTTTTTGGTGAACCTTTCGGAAATTCTCAGAAAAAAGCTATCTTTGTAAATTAGAATTAATGTAAACTATGGACCACTCTCCTATACTTGCTATCATTGTGCCTTGCTTCTGCGAGGAAGAGGTGCTTCCGAGCACCAACGAACGGCTGCGCGCCTTGCTTGCCGACATGGTGACGAGGGGCGATGTGTCGGGGCGAAGTTGCGTGGTGTATGTCGACGATGGCAGTTCCGATGCCACTTGGACGCTGCTGAAGGGCTTTTCCGAGGCATCCGACTCGGTGTGCGCCGTGAAGTTGTCGGGCAACTTCGGACATCAAAACGCCATTATCGCCGGTATGGAGACCATGCTCAACGAGGCCGACATTTTCGTGACCATTGATGCCGACCTTCAAGACGACATTGCCGCCATTCCCAAGATGGTGGCGAAATACAAGGAAGGCTACGAGATAGTGTATGGCGTGCGCTCGAAGCGTGCCACCGACTCGTGGTTTAAGCGCACCACCGCCCTTGGCTTCTACCGCCTGATGCAGCACCTGGGCACAAAGTCGGTATTCAACCACGCCGACTTCCGCCTTATGGACCGCCGCACCGTGGGCGAGCTGCTCCGCTACCCAGAGCGCAACCTTTTTATGCGTGGCATCGTGCCCCTGCTGGGATTCAAGAGCGCCACAGTGGAGTATGAACGCAGCGAGCGCACCGCTGGCACCACGAAATACCCTTTCTCAAAGATGCTGAGCTTTGCCGTAGATGGCATCACCTCGTTCAGCATACGCCCCGTAAGGCTTGTGCTGACCATAGGCATCGTGTTTGTGTTTATCGCTATCATCATATTGGCGTATGTGATCTACTCGAAGTTTAGCGGCCATGCTGTGAGCGGTTGGTCGTCGATGATACTTTCGATGTGGTTTATCGGCGGCTGCATACTGATAGGTCTGGGCATAGTGGGCGAATATATCGGCAAAATCTACATTGAGGTGAAAGGCCGCCCACGCTACCACATCGAGGCCACCACCGGACAACTACCCTCACAAAAGCAACATACGCATTAATCAACAGAATTCAAACATCAATCAATACATATTTTTATCGAGACAGTATGAAGAAAAAGACTTTACTGGCAGCAGCACTTTTAGGAGCAAGCGGCATGGCTATGGCGCAAGCGCCCCTGTGGCTGCGTAATGCTAAAATCTCGCCCAACGGACAAGAAATCGTGTTCACCTACAAGGGCGATCTCTACAAAGTGGCAACAGGAGGCGGACAGGCGCTTCAACTCACCAGCCTCCCTTCGTATGAAACCGCTCCCATGTGGAGCCCCGACGGAAAGCAAATAGCCTTTGCCAGCGACCGTAAGGGCAACTTCGACGTGTATGTGATGCCTGCCAACGGCGGCACGCCTAAGCAAATCACATTCAACTCGGCAAGCGAGACCCCTACCACATTCTCGCCCGACGGCAAATATGTATATTTCTACGCCACTATCCAAGACCAGGCATCGAACATCATGTTCCCAAGCGGACGCATGATGGAACTTTACAAGGTGCCCGTGAATGGCGGACGCACTTCGCAGGTGCTCAGCACCCCTGCCGAAGACGTGTGCTTCGACAAGAGTGGCAAATTCTTCCTGTATATGGACGTGAAGGGCGGTGAAGACCCATTACGCAAGCACCACACTTCTTCCATCACTCGCGATGTGTGGCGATACGATGTGACTACCGGCAAGCACACCAACCTCACCAACCGTGGTGGCGAAGACCGCACTCCAGTGCTCAGCCCCGACGGCAAGACAGTGTATTTCTTGAGCGAGCGCGACGGGGGCTCGTTCAATGTGTGGAAATTCCCTTTGAACAACCCTTCGCAAGTGACAGCAGTCACATCTTTCAAGAAAAACCCTGTGCGCGGCCTCTCAGTGGCTGCCAACGGCACACTCTGCTACACTTACGACGGTGAAATCTACACCCAAACCGACGGCGGCAAGCCAAACAAGGTGAACATCAACCTCTTCCACGACGATGGCGATGCTATCAGCATCATGAACTACACCCGTGGTGCCACCAGTGGCGCAGTGTCGCCCGACGGCAAGCAAGTGGCATTTGTGGTGCGCGGCGAGGTGTTTGTAACCTCGGTTGAATACAACACCACCAAGAAAATCACCGACACACCTGAGGCTGAGGCCGACGTGTGCTGGGGACCCGACAACCGCACCCTCGTGTATGCAAGCGAGCGCAACGGCAAGTGGCAACTGGTGAAGGCTACTATCAGCCGCAAGGAAGACCTCAACTTCCCCAACGCCACCATCATCAAGGAGGAAATCATCGCTCCTAACAAGAATGTGAACCGCAAGTCGCCACAATTCTCGCCCGACGGCAAGAAGTTGGCGTTTATCGAAGAGGGCGAACGCCTGATGGTGATGGACGTGAAGAGCAAGGCGGTGACACAAGTGACCGACGGATCGCAATGGTTTGGCACCGAGGGCTCGTTCAACTACAACTGGAGCCCCGACAGCAAGTGGTTCTGCCTCGAATTTATCGGCAACGGCCGTGACCCATACAGCGACATCGGCATCGTGAGCGTGAACGGTGGCAAAATCACCAATATCACCAACAGCGCCTACATCAACGTGCTCCCTCGCTGGGTGCTCGACGGTGGCGCTATCATGTTTATCAGCAACCGCTACGGCCTGCGCAGCCAAGCATCATGGGGCTCGCAAGACGACGTGCTGCTGGCTTTCGTCAACGAGGAGGCTTTCGACCGCTACCGCCTGAACAAGGAGGAAATGGAACTGCTCAAGGAAACCGAAAAGGCTGAAAAAGCAGAAAAAGACAAAGCCAACAAGGACAAGAAAGACGACAAGAAGAAAAAAGCCGCCAACGACGAGAAGGACAAGGTGAAAGACATAGTGGTGGAACTCGATAAGATTAAAGACCGCGTGATTCGCGTAACCCTCAATTCGAGCGACCTCGCTGGATGCGCCATCAACAAGGACGGCGACGTGCTTTACTACCTCTCAAGAGTGGAAAAAGACTACGACCTCTGGAAGATGGACCTGCGCAAAAACAGCACCCAACTCATCAACAAGATGAACACGAAGTGGGCCGACATTCAAACCGACAAGGACGGCAAGAACTTCTTCATTTTGGGCGGCAGCAGTATGCACAAGATGAGTGGCGACAAACTCACCCCTATCACCTATTCGGCAGTGGTGAAGATGAACCGCGCGAAGGAACGTGAATACATGTTCGAGAATGTGAACCGTGAAGTGGCTCGCCGATTCTACAACACCAACATGCACGGTTGCGACTGGGATGCCACTATCAAGAACTACCGCAAGTTCCTCCCTCACATCAACAACAATTACGACTTCTCATACATGCTGAGCGAGGTGCTTGGCGAACTCAATGCTTCGCACACCGGCAGCCGCTACTATCCTAACGGCAGCGCCGAAACCACTGCCCAACTCGGCTTGTTCTTCGACTGGAACTACACCGGCAAGGGATTGAAGGTGAGCGAGGTGGTTGAATACGGCCCATTCGACCGCGCTAAGTCGAAAGTGCGCTCTGGCACCATCATCACAAAAATCAACGGCACCGACATCACCGTAGAAAACGACTACACCACCCTGCTCAACGGTCAGGTGGGCAAGAAGGTGCTTGTGACTTGCAAAAACGCCTCTGGCGAATGGGAAGAAGTGGTGAAACCTATCAGCGCAGGCATGAACAACGCTCTGCTCTACAAGCGTTGGGTAAAGCGTCAGGAAGCCCTCTGCGACAGCCTTTCAGGTGGCCGCCTGGGTTATGTTCACCTCCAGCAGATGAACGATAACAGTTATCGTGAAATCTACGAGAAGGTGCTTGGCGAATACAACAAGAAGGACGGTATCGTAATCGACACTCGCTTCAATGGCGGTGGCCGTCTGCACGAGGATATCCAAATTCTCTTCAGCGGTGAGAAATACCTCACTCAAGTGGTGCGTGGCCGCGAAGCTTGCGACATGCCAAGCCGCCGTTGGAACCGCCCAACCATCATGCTCCAATGCGAAGCCAACTACAGCAACGCACACGGCACACCATGGGTTTACAAGCACACTGGCATGGGCAAACTCGTGGGTATGCCAGTGCCTGGCACCATGACAAGTGTGAACTGGATCACGATGCAAGACGAAAGCCTCATCTTCGGTATTCCTATCATTGGCTACCGCTTGGCTGATGGCTCTTACCTCGAAAACCAGCAACTCGACCCCGACATCAGAGTGGCTAACGACCCAGCCGTGATTGTCACCGGTCGCGACCAGCAACTCGAAGCCGCAGTTAAGGAACTTCTGCAAGAAATCGACGCTAAGAAATAAAACAAGATTATAAACAAATGCGTCGGGAACGTTCGCTTCAGAATCGCTCTCGACGCATTTTTCAATTTCACATAACATGAACTCAATTATCACCAACATCATTGGTTACACAGCATCAATCTGCATGGTGCTTGGCTATCTGCCACAAACCATACACACGCTGCGAACCCGCAAAACCGACGACATCGCCGTTGGCACATTCCTGCTGATGGGACTTGGAGGCCTGTTCTTCTGCATTCAAGGACTGCTGCTCGAAAACTGGCCGCTGTTTCTGTGCAACCTCCTCACCACCACCATGAGCGCCATCATCTTCGCCATCAAAATGCACAACGACCACTTCAAAAAAAGAAAATAACCACGCTGAAGTTAGAAATTAGATGTTAGACATCTGAAATCAGAATCCTCACACAGATTCAACAAGATTCAACAAAAAATAAAAATGTGCCTAAAAATGTGCTAATTCATGGCCGATAACAAAAGCCAAGAATTAGCACATTTCTTTTGTGGATTACACAGAAAATGGTGAAATTAATTATTTTTACGACTTTATCGTTGCATTTATTGCGATAATACTGTATATTTGCAACAAAATCAGTATAGCAATGATTACCAAAGAGGAAGTACAGACATTTCTTTCCCAATTTCAAACAAAGTTAAAAATCTTTGGCATCATATATCGCGACGACAGAGGAAAAAATCAAAAAGCACTTGAAGAACTTGAGATAGTACCCTCATTCAGAAGGGTGATTATCGAAAATCTGAAAGTGGAAGATTATGTTCAGGGACCAGTTATCGACGAGTTGAACAAGCTCGGAGAGATGTGGGTGTTCGGCAATGATGTTAAAGGCAGAGAAGTATATATTAAAATTATGCTTGGAGGCGTGGGCTGCCAAACTATATGTATATCATTCCATATAGCAGAGCGCCCTTTAGTGTATCCATTTAAATGATTGCGATGATGAAAAGTCCATTTACAGGTAAAGAGATGATGCGCATTTACGAAAAGCGCACATGGAATTTCCGTGGTGAGCAATTTGAGTATTACCACACAGCATGGCAATGTCCCGACACTGGCGAACAGTTTACCACCGACGAATCCGACACCGCCGGCTTTATGCAGGTCACCAATCAATACCGCCAAAAATACGGAATTCCGTACACCGACGAAATAATTGCGGTGCGAAACAAATACGGCATAAGCGCCGCAAAGATGTCGCTTATTTTGGGTATCGGTGTCAACCAGTACCGTCTCTATGAGAAAGGTGAAGTGCCCAGCGTGTCGAATGGCCGCATGATTCGTTCGATAATGAATCCAAAAGTGATGCTCGATATGATTGAGAGTTCAAAACACGAACTTTCGCCACAAGAATATGCCAAAATAAGCAAAAAAGTAAAAGCCACCATCAGTGAAAGCGAAAACTACAAAATCGCTCAATACGAAACAAATCGCATTTTCACCTCACCTCGTGGAGAAGAAAACGGATTCGCACCCACATCACTCACACGCTTAAAAAACATCATGCTAAGCATTCTCAATCAATGCAATGGCGTGTGGTGTACGAAAATGAACAAATTGCTGTTTTATATTGATTTCTACGCTTATCGTGAGCGTGGGTATGCCATGACTGGACTGACTTACAAAGCAATCGACTTTGGACCCGTGCCCGAAAGATGGGACAGGGTGTACAGCGAATTTTCAGAAATCAGCCAAGACATACAGCAATGTGGCGATTATGAGGGAAGCATACTCCACGCCCATTCACCAATAACGGATGGGGTGATCAGCGACGACGAGATACAAATCATCACCACAGTTTGCAAAACCTTCGGCAACAAATCGTCACGCGAAGTATCGCAAATCAGTCACAATGAAAACGCATGGCTGAATCACCACGACGCCCATGAGCGTATATCATTCAACGAAGCATTTTCACTAAAAGCCCTCTAACACATTTTAATACACCCACAAAAAATTTGTGCTAATTCGTGGCTGATGAGAAAAGCCATGAATTAGCACAAATTTAATTTTTGTTGAATCTCGTTGAATCTGTGTGAGTTTTGGAAATCGGAGCACTCTGAGCACTCGGAGTACTCGGAGTACTCGGACATGCCCCACGACCTTTCTACCTATCTCCGTGAGATTTAACATCATCAAAAGCAAAATTCAGTGAGATCTGTGGGATCCGTGTGAACCCTAAACCCTTATCCTGTGTGATTTGTGTGGATAAAAAATATGCCCCTGCTCACGTGAGCAGGGGCATGTTTTGTGTTAGAAAGGGGGTTAATCTAATTTTTCGTCTTCGGTGTAGGCGGGGATGACTTCGCCTTCGAGTTTTTTGCGGATGGTGCATGTGCTGTTGCGGAAGGTGTGACCCATGCTGCGGTGCACAAGAAAGTCGATTTTCTTGCTATGCGCCATCTTGTCTTTCACTACCCAAAGTCCGTTGACCCATGGCGTTTTGTGATCGGTGACCACGATGGTGTCGCCAAACTGGAAGCCTGCGCGATAGAGGTCGAGCGAGAGTGCCACCCAACGGTGTTCGCCAGAGAGTACCTTTTGAGGAACGATTCGGTCGCCACTTGCGGTGCCTCGACCACATTTGCCACCTGCGTAATACATGGTGGAACGTACGGTAAACTCGCCATCACCAGCAAGAGCCAGTGAAAAAACAGACAGGATAGTTACTAATGCTAAAAATATTCTTCTCATATATTTGTTTTTGTGGTATAGCCGCCCATTATGGAGTAGAGTGGGGCGGAACGATAATGTTTTGCTTGTGCTATACCTGGTTTTGTGATGAGCTGTTTCAAGCAATAAACAGCTGTTTCAAATGGCGTATAAAATGATAAATATCGCCGTTTGACATACACAAAGTTAATCTATCTTGTTGAAAACGAATAGGGTTAGTGATTTTTTAACCACACTGTTAAAAATTGTAATTTTATAAAAAATGCACAGATTTAAAAAATGTGTGTTGCTCTCAGGGTGCTGATTCTTGCATTTTACTCGTTTTTGCTTTTTTCGGAGGCGAGGTAATCGGTAGCAAAAAAAAGTGGCGAAATGTTAATGGGTTTAACACTTCGCCACCAAAACTTATAGATTTTCTATCTGTTAGTCTTTCTTTTTCTTCGAGCGAAAGAAGCCTTTTTTCTTGGTTTCTTCGCCTTCGTCGCCGTAGCCATAACCATAACCGTAGTCACTATATTCGTCATACTTGTCACTAATCTCTTTTAGGTCTTTCTTGTAATCCTTAACGGCATCATCATAATCATCCTTACGTTCTTCACCATCTTCCCGGCTCATTAGCTTATAGGTAGTAGTCATTTTTAACTTACCCTTTTTATCATAAATATTAAGCGTAAATTCATCGCCATGTTTTACGTAAGTGCGTGTTTCTTTAAGAGTATCTTTATATTCACTAACTGCTGTTTTTACAGTTTTCTTAACATCATCTTTTGAGTAGAAAGAATACTCTTTAGACATTTTTTTCATATAATCAGTGACAATATCTTTAACATCATCTGCACTAAGTACTTGACTTTGAGTTCTGTTCCAAGGATCAAATTTCTGAGGAATCGATTTCTCATTTTGAATTAGACTAATTGAAGATTTCCCATCGCTTTCTAAATAATTGTAATGATTAGATTGATTTTTCTTTACAACTAAAAAATCTAACAATTTTGTGTCTTCATCCTT